>LFRM01215614.1_pt1 | contig 20340 bp, 20 predicted proteins | sample 618341 | NCBI WGS metagenome assembly LFRM01 (sample SAMN03654438, study PRJNA283298) | anaerobic digester metagenome | isolation source: pool of bioreactors CSTR01a, CSTR02a, and CSTR03a thermophilic anaerobic... | place: Denmark: Kgs. Lyngby | collected 2014-05-21 | reverse complement strand
GGTGCTGTACGTGCTATCTGTGATGCTTGTGGCATTCATGACATCTTGAGCAAGTCTCTCGGTTCTAAGAACTCAATTAACACCGTTAAGGCTACTTTTGATGGACTCGAGCATCTTTTTGATGCGAAGAGCATAGCAAAGAACAGGGGTAAATCCCTGAGCGAGATGTGGGGTTAAGACGATGGCTGCAGTAAAGAAAATCAAGATTACCCTAGTTAGAGGTCTTGCCCGCACCCTTCCTGCACAGCGTAGGACTGTGAAGGCTCTTGGGCTCGGTCGGATTTCCAGCTCGGTTGTACATGAAGCCAATCCTTCTACGCTTGGGATGGTTCGTGTCGTATCACACCTTGTGAAAGTCGAGGAGATGTAATATGGGTCAGATTAAAGCACCTGTTGGTGCTACTACCAGAAAGACTATCGTAGGTCGCGGAGCCTCTTCAAAGGGCCGCTCCTGTGGTAGAGGTCACGACGGACAGAAGTCCCGCACTGGCGGGGGTGTTCGTCTTGGTTTTGAAGGTGGGCAGATGCCTTTGTATCGCCGAACGGCGCGCAGAGGCTTCAATAATAGTAAGTTCACGCAGGAGTATGCAGTAGTATCCCTCGATGTTCTTTCCGCCAACTTCGAAGATGGTGATGTGATTACCCTTGATGTCCTAAAGGACGCAGGCGTGGTAAAAGGTCACAGGGTCCAGGCTAAAGTTCTGGGCAATGGTGAGATTACCAAGAAAGTGATCATTGATGGATTGAAGGTTTCCGCAAGCGCAATCGAAAAGATTACTGCTGCGGGTGGCGAAATTAGATAACAAAGAAGGGCTCTATGGCAAACTCCTTAGTTGAGATGTATAGAATTAAGGATCTTCGGAAGAAGATTTTCATAACCTTGGGCCTGCTGATCGTCAGCAGGGTCGGGGCAGTGATTCCTATTCCTGGAATTGATCCTCAAGTTCTGAAACTGTATTTTCTTTCACAGAGTAATAGTTCCAACATCGGACTCACAGAGTATTTGAACTTTTTCTCCGGCGGCGCTTTTTCCAACTTCTCCTTGTTTATGCTTGGTGTCATGCCATATATCAGTACGCAGATTATCCTGCAATTGCTGATGTTGGTGATGCCTTCATTGAAGAAGCTGGCTCAAGATCCGTCAGGCCATAAGAAGATCCAGCAGTATACCAGATATGGAACAATCGTCGTGTGTCTTGTTCAGTCATACGTGATTACCATTTATGCAAACTCCATCCCTGGGGTTATGACCATTGGTAAGGTTCCCTTTACATTGTTGGCTATGCTGACGGTTACTGCAGGTTCCATGCTTTTGATTTGGCTCGGTAATAAGATCACTCTGTGGGGTATCGGAAACGGTATCAGCTTGCTGATCTTCGCCGGTATTGTGGCTAGATTCCCCGAGGCTATGTCAACCTTGTTCAAGAGTATCGGAGCAGGTATCTTGAATCCGATTGTCGTCCTTGTGGTTTTTGTAATGTTTTTGTTAGTCGTAGCGCTTGTCGTCTATGAAGAGCAGGGAGTAAGAAAGATTCCCGTGAACTATGCCAAACGAGTGGTAGGCCGGAAGATGTATGGTGCCCAAAGTACCTATATCCCTTTCAAGGTTAACCCCTCAGGTGTTATTCCAGTAATCTTCGCTTCAGCACTGCTTTCATTCCCCTTGCAGATTGCGACAACGTTAGGACCAGAGGTAAGGTGGCTTGCTGCCTTCTCTAATTGGCTTAATCCACAGGGTGCCCCCTATCTGATTATCTACACCCTGTTGATCATAGCGTTTGCCTTCTTCTATACGCAGGTGTCTTTGAACCCGGTTGAGATGGCCAAGCAGATTCGTGAGAATGGAGGATCAGTACCTGGTGTGAGGTCTGAGAAGTTGGAGGAGTACCTGACAAAGATACTCAACCGAATTATCCTTCCTGGAGCTGTTTTCTTGGCTTTCATTGCCTTGATCCCCACGCTGGTACAGAAGTTCTTCAACTTCCCTTCGTCGGTCGCAATGTTGTTCGGTGGAACGTCCCTCCTCATTCTGGTGGGTGTCGAGCTGGATACAATGAGACAGATTGAAAGTGTGATGAAAATGCACCACTATGATGGGTTCAGTGTGGGTAGCAAGAAGTCAAAACATATTTAGGCTTAGGAGCTAGAACATGAAAGTAAGAGCAAGTGTCAAACCGATTTGTGACAAGTGCAAAGTAGTCAGACGGAATGGGGTTGTCCGTATCATATGTGATAATCCCAAGCACAAGCAGAGACAGAGATAACAAGGTTCGGCGAAAGCCTTCCAACTCTATAAGAGAAATTCAGGAGGCCATTAATGGCGAGAATTGCAGGTGTAGATTTGCCGAACAAGGCAGTTAAGATAGCCTTGACCTATATTTACGGTATCGGCAGGGTATCAGCGGTTGATATTTGTGAAAAGACAAAGATCGATCCTGATGTAAGTATCAACACCCTTTCCGGTGAAGATCTTGCGGTATTGCGCAAGATGATTGAGGAAGAGTACAAGGTAGAGGGACGTCTGAGGACAGAAGTCGCTCTAAATATCAAGCGCCTTATGGATATTGGCTGCTATCGTGGCCTACGTCATCGTAAGGGTCTTCCCGTACGCGGACAGAGGACTAAGACCAATGCCCGTACTCGCAAGGGTAGAAAGAAGACCGTTGCGGCTAAGAAGAAATAAGGAGCAGGTAATAAATGGCTAAAACAAAACGTAAAGTTAAGAGAACGGTATATGAAGGAAATGTCTACATCCAGGCTACCTTCAACAATACCATTGTCACAGTTACCGACCTCAATGGTAATGCAGTATCCTGGGCCAGCGCAGGCGGGCTCGGATTCCGTGGTGCCAAGAAGTCCACTCCTTATGCAGCACAGACCACAGCTGAAAAGGCCGCTAAGGCCGCTATGGATTCTGGGCTTCAGGAAGTGAATGTATTTGTGAAGGGACCCGGAGTAGGGCGCGAGAGTGCCATTCGTACTTTGGGAGTGCTTGGATTGAAAGTCAGGTCTATCCGCGACGTCACCCCAATCCCCCACAATGGTTGCAGACCTCGCAAGAGCAGACGAGTCTGATGAGGAGCTAGAGAGCATGGCAAGATATACAGGACCTAAATGCAGATATTGTAGGGTCGAAAGGACTAAGTTGTTCCTAAAAGGTGAGCGTTGTCATTCTGGGAAATGTCCTATGAATGATCCTAAATCATCCGGTCTTCCGGGAAAGGACCCAAGGGCCCGTTCCAAGAAACCTACTAACTATGGTCTTCAGCTTCGCGAAAAGCAAAAGCTGAAAAGAACCTATTGTATGCTTGAGAAACAGTTCAAGCTAACCTTTGAAGAAGCTGTCAGAATCCCTGGCAAGACTGGTGAAAACCTCATTTCGTTGCTTGAGTGCAGACTCGACAACGTAGTGTATCGCTTGCACTTTGCAAGCAGTCGTAGTCAGGCCGCGCAGTTCGTCAACCATGGTCACATCCTGGTCAATGAAAAGCGTGTGGACATCCCTTCCTACCGTTTGAAGCCCGGCGACGTTGTCTCCGTAGGTTCACACGGACAGAAGATGCTTACGATTAAGGAAAATCTAAAGGAAAACACCAAGTCCGGAGTCTACCAGTGGTTGACGTTGGATGCGGATGCAATGAAGGGCACCTTTGTTGCGGTTCCTAGACGAAGTGAAGTCACCGAACTCGAAAAGATTAACGAGCAGCTGGTGGTCGAGTTGTATTCCAGATAAGGAGTAACCATGGCACGCAAAAACCTTCTGAAGGGCTTCAAGAAGCCCAAGGGGATTACCTTTGAACACAACGCAGTAGAACCGAATTATGGTCGATTTATTGCCTATCCTTTTGAGAGAGGCTTTGGTACCACAATCGGCAACACGCTGCGAAGGGTGCTTCTCTCATCAATCCAGGGGTATGCAGTCACTGCTGTGAAATTCACCAGCTTCAATGAAGATGGTGTGCCGCACATGATTTCCAGCGAATTCGAGCAACTTCCTGGTGTCCGTGAAGACATTTCGGATATCATCGCTGCTTTGAAGAAGCTGCAGATCAGCATGCCTGAGGACTCGGAGGGAACAAATCTTCTCATCGAGTGTAAGGGCCCTGGAGTAGTGACAGGCGCAAACTTCGAGCGTGACCAGGTTGAGATCACCAACAAGGATTTGGTCCTCTTTACGATGATGGATGATGCCAACATCGAAATGGAGGTTCAGATTGACCTTGGTAGGGGTTATGTCCCGTCTGAAATCAACGAGAAATATATTGAGGAGATCGGGACCATTCCCCTCGACTCAACTTTCTCACCTGTCACTCGCGTCAAATATTCAATTGAGCCAACCAGAGTCGGCTATCGTAGTGATTATGATAAACTGACACTGGAAATCTACACCGACGGAACTATAGTTCCTCAGAATGCCTTGGCAGAAGCAGCGAAGATTGCGAAGGATTACTTCCAGATCTTCATTAACTTCGACGAGACACTGATCAGCAGCAATGATGAGGTAGATGAAGAGGAAGAGAGAGTCCGTAAGATTCTTAACACCTCCGTTGAGGAATTGGAGCTGACCGTACGGTCCAGCAACTGCCTCAAGAATGCCAACATCAGGACTATCGGTGACCTGACCAAGAAAACTGAGGAAGAGATTGCAAAGACGAGAAACTTTGGTAAGAAGAGTCTCTCTGAAATCAAGGATAAGCTTAAGGAATGGAATCTCAGTCTTGGGATGACAGACTATAGCGTTTTGAAGACCGCAATCAGAGTCCCCGGGAACAAGGAAGAAGAGAATGAAGCATAGGATTGGATTCAATGCGCTGAACAAAACCTCCTCACACAGGAAAGCAATGAAGCGCAGTATGGTGACGTCACTGTTCAGATATGAAAGAATTGAGACCACCAAGTCAAAGGCTCTGGAAGTTCGCAGAATGGCTGAGAAAATGATCACTCGTGCAAAAACCGACAGCGTTGCAAATCGCCGTCGCATTGGCCGAGACATCAAAGATGAAGCTATCGCTGCTAAGCTCTTCTTAGAGATCGCTCCCATGTTTGCTGAGCGTAAGGGTGGGTATACCCGCATCCTGAAAACTGGCAATCGTCTTGGTGATGCAGCTGAAATGGTCATACTTGAGCTGGTTGAGAAAACCTCAAAGCCTAGCAAAAAGGATGAGAAAAAAGCTGACAAGAAGGCTGAAAAAGCAGCCCCCAAGAAAGCTGCAGCCACCACTAAGGCTAAGGCCGAAGTAGCTGAGGAAAAGGCTGAAAAGCCAGCTCCCAAGAAAGCAGCTCCTAAAAAAGCTGCAGCCACCACTAAGGCTAAAGCCGAAGTGACTGAGGAAAAGGCTGAAAAGCCGGCTCCTAAAAAAGCAGCTCCCAAGAAAGCAGCACCCAAAAAGGCTGCGACCAGCACAAAGGCGAAGGCCGAAGATGCTGAGAAGAGTGTAAAAGAGGACAAATAAGACTCGTTAGCGCACCTTCACCAATTTATCTGCCCGAAAGGGCTAAGCCGCTGTTGTCATGACGGCGGTTTTTTTGTGTTATATTGTATGAGTTTATCATGAAATATATGTCAAATTGCATATAAATCTATGCTCGCAGAGCAGATTTTATAGAGAACGAGCCTTGACAATTACTACATCCGTTCGTATGATTGTAACATTACAATAGGGGGTAGTATATGAATATTATACTAACTATCCTCCTTAGTTGTTTTATTGGTATCATCTTAGGTTGGCTAAGCCGTTGGCTGTATGCGAAATTTAAGCTTACCTCGGTCGAACAGAGAGCTGTAAGACTGAATCAGGAAGCAATAAAGGAAGCGGAAGCAAAAAGCAAAGAGCTTTTGCTTGAGACTCGTGATCAGTTGTTGAAAGAACAACAACAGCAGGAACGAGAGGCTAGAGAAAGGCGAATCGAAATGCAACGCTCGGAAAGACGACTCTTGCAAAAAGAGGAGAACATCGAGCATAAGCAAGCTGAATTGGATACTATCAGAAAGCAATTGGGAGAGCGGGAAGCTAGACTTGCCCAAATGGAACTTGAGGTTGTAGAAAAAGAAAGCAACCTGTTTACTGAAATTGAACGCATAGCAGGCATGAGCTCAGAAGAGGCTAAAAACACTATCATGGAGAGCATGTACAATGAAGCTCGACGTGATGGACAGGTGATGATCAACAAAATCGAACAGGAAGCACAGCTTTCTGCAGATAAGAAGGCTCGCGATATTGTGGTTACCTCAATTCAGCGCCTTGCTACTGAGGTCACCAGTGATGTCACTATCAGTTCTGTGAGTTTGCCCAGTGACGAGATGAAGGGAAGGATCATTGGCCGTGAAGGCCGTAATATCCGTACCCTTGAGACTCTCACAGGGGTGGATGTCATCATTGATGACACTCCGGAAGCTGTAGTGATTTCGTGTTTTGATCCCGTACGTAAAGAGATTGCCCGTGTATCGTTGGAGCGACTGGTCCAGGATGGAAGGATCCACCCAGCCAGAATTGAGGAAGTGGTCAACAAGGTCACCAAGGAGATCGGCAGGATTATCGCCGATGAAGGTGAGAAAGTCATCTTCGAACTTGGAGTGCATAATATGGGTCCTGAAACCATTCGTGCTCTTGGAAGACTCTATTTCCGTACCAGTTATGGACAGAACGTGCTCAATCACTCCAAGGAGGTCGCAATCCTTTCTGGAATGATCGCAAGTGAAGTCGGAGCGAACAGTGAGCTCGCAATGCGGGCCGGGCTGTTGCACGACATCGGTAAGGGAATCGAGACCGAGAGTGATGCTAACCATGCTGAACTCGGTGCTGAGATGGCAAAACGCCTTGGGGAAGATCCCCGTGTAGTCAATGCCATTCTTGCACATCACAACGACACCGAACCCACTACCATTGAGGCGGTCATCGTACAGATAGCTGACGCCATCAGTGCTGCACGTCCCGGTGCTCGTAGAGAGACTCTAGACAACTATATCAAGAGGCTTGAGTCGCTTGAGCATATTGCAGAGAGTTTTACCGGTGTGGATAAGGCTTTCGCCATCCAGGCAGGTCGCGAGCTCAGGATCCTGGTCAACAATGAGCAGGTTACTGATGAAGGGGCCAAAGATATTGCCAAGGGCATTGCCAGTCGTATTGAGGCTGAGCTTCGCTATCCTGGCAGGATCAAGGTGACTATCATCCGTGAGATGCGTGTCGTCGAATACGCTAGGTAGGTTGTAGGGTGTCTGATAAGAAAACACTTGTAGCCCTGCTGCTTGGGGATGTCTGCGGACAACCCGGATGCAGGGCGCTTTTTATGGGCCTTGGCTCTCTGGTCAAGGACTATCGTGCTGACATGGTCATCGTCAATGGCGAAAATGCTGCCAATGGCTTTGGCCTTTCGGCCTCTCTCATGGAACAATTTTTTTCCCTAGGTGTTGATGTCATCACCAGTGGGAATCATATCTGGCAACAGGATGACCTGCGTCCTCACCTCGATAGCGAGAAACGTCTTTTGCGTCCTGCAAACTATCCTCCCCAAGCCCCAGGGCATGGGTCGGTGGTGGTGGACATCAAGGGGACCAAGGTTGGCGTGATCAATTTGCAGGGGCGCATGCAGCTGCCTGCAATCGACTGCCCCTTTCGCGTTGGTATGGAACTTGTGCAGAAACTGCGTAAGCAGACACCGCTCATTCTTGTTGACTTTCATGCTGAAAATACCGAGGAGAAGGAGGCGCTCAGTCTCTACCTTGACGGACATGTCTCAGCCTTGGTAGGAACGCACACCCATGTACAGACCGCTGATGAGAAGATCCTTCCAAAGAAGAGCGGATACATCACCGACCTCGGCCTGTGTGGCCCTTCTGAAAGCGTCATCGGCTCAAAGGCTGAAATATCCATCGCAAGGCAACTTACCCAGATGCCGATGCGTAGCGAGATAGCTGATACTCCCCCGGTTTTGCAGGGTGTCTGTGTCACCATGGATGTCTCAAACGGGACTACCCTGAAAATAGAGAGATTCAGCAGGAGTTTTCTCATCTGATGAAACGGAAGAAGAGACCCTTGCTGCAGTTGCTTATGAGCCGATACGGCAAGGAATACACTAAAGACCAGCTTACGGCCTTTATCGCTTGCAAGAATGTCTATGCAAATGGGGAGCTCTCTACCGACAGCCGTCAGCTCTTCAGTGAGGAGTGTGTCCTCTCGCTCAGCTTTGAACAGTATGTCTCCCGAGGCGGCTATAAGCTTGAGCATGCCTTGGATTCATTTTCCCTCTCTGTTGAAGGGCTCATCATGCTGGATGCCGGTTCCTCTACAGGGGGCTTCACTGACTGTTTGCTGCAGCGTGGGGCTAAGCTTGTACACAGTGTTGATGTAGGATATAACCAGTTGGATTGGCGTCTGAGGACCGATAAGCGGGTCCTGGTGCATGAGAAGCAGAACATCATGACGCTTGAGCAGCTCGATCCTCCCTGCCAGGCAGCAGTGTGCGATCTCTCGTTCCGAACTATCGGGGATGCCGCTTCGCATATTCTTTCGCTAGTTGGGAATACTTGGTTGATAGCGCTCATCAAGCCTCAGTTTGAGGTACCCAAGGATCTGGAAGACTTCACAGGAGTGATCACCGACCTCGGGTTGCTTACGGAGGTAATGCACACCGTATACTCTTTCCTCTCAGAGGAGGGGGTGGGTATCCATGCCTTGGCGATGAGCCCGCTTACCGGACACAAGGGGAACAAGGAGTTCCTCGCCCTGCTCAAAAAGACAGAGGGCCTGGACAGTGATGCTTTCAAGTCACGCCTGCAAGAGTTGCTCGCTCTCCCTCAATGAGCAGGACAATGTCCTTGACCTGGGAGAATCCTGTTCCGGTTCTTTTCAACTGTTCATAAGCCGCTTGAACATCCTGGCTTTCCAGAAAATGACGGCTGACATCTATATAGAGTATTTTGTTGGAGAGGGTGATTCCTCTCAGCAGGGTCTTTGGGTTGATCGAAGAGACCGCCCCCTGCTTGAGGGCTTGGAGATCCGGCCCTTCAAGTAAGGTTTCAAATGTATCATGATAGGCGGAACCTCCCCGATTGACCTGTTGCTGACTGAACTCCCTTGCCGTTCCGTCTGAGATGAAAAACCATACTCTTGCCTGAGGTCCCCCCCTCTTGCTGGTGGGGGCAGAGGTTGAGGCAAGCAAGGAGATTACGCCACTCTCTTTGATGGAGTCCAAGACAACGGGAAGCCCGACGGCAAGTACTGCCGCTGTAAAGAGCACCCAGACCCCAAAGAGGATGAGCGAGCGTTTGGCTCCCCCTGTCCCATTTGGTATTCTCTGCTTTCTCTCATTGTCATCCATAAGGCCATTCTAGTAGAATTGGTGTTGGGTTTCCAGCTTTACATGAGAGGATAAAGTCCGTATAGTACATTACATATGAGGATATTTAAGGGCATTGCAGCTTCCGAGGGTCTCTCTAAAGGGAAAGCCCTATTACATGTACGCTCTACCATGGTCGCTGAAAAGCAACATATCATGGCGTGGGATGTAAAGGAAGAGAGGCATAAGTTTCGTACAGCTGTAGAACAAGCGAAAAAGGCCTTGGAGGAACACCAAGGTCCCGAGATATCTGCAGAACCTGCTGAGATTTTACAGACGCATCTGATGATGCTCAGCGATCCCGAATACCTTGCCCAGATTGATGAGTATATCTCGACAAACCTGGTATGCGCACAGTGGGCCGTTGAATCGGTAACCAACAGTATGGTAGCTCTGCTTGAGGACTCACCCGATGAGATGCTCAAGGAGAGGGGAGTCGATTTCAAGGATGTGTCGCTTCACCTTCTTGATGCCCTCAGCAACAGGAACAGACGTACGGTAAAGAATCTTACCGAAGATGTCATCCTTGTAGCCGACTCTCTTATGCCGTCGGAACTCTTTTCCATGGATAAGAAGCATATCATCGGGATTGCCTTGGATGGGGGAGGCCGGGCAAGCCATGTGGCCATTTTGGTACGTGCTTTCAACATCCCCTCGGTCATCGCTCTCGGAACCGCTTCTCAGAAAGTTCGCGATGGTGATGAGATCCTCCTTGATGGGAACTACGGTGAGATTGTCATCCGTCCTGATCTGACAGCGGTACAGAACCTGAACGAGCGTTATGCCCGCTGGATGGAACACGAACAGGAATTGAGGCAGATGATCGACCTGCCCACCATGACTAGTGACGGTCATGAGGTGCTGCTCAAGGCTAATATCCAGACAGTCTCTGAGGTCGATTCGGCCAAAGAGGTTGGTTCTTCAGGGGTCGGCCTCTTCCGATCGGAGTTCCTGTTCATGGATAGTGAAGGGGGCTCCACTGAAGAGGAGCAGTTTGAAGCTTACAGGCAGGTCGTTCAGGCGATGGCCCCGCTGCCGGTAACCATTCGTACCATTGATGTTGGTGGGGACAAGGTGGTCTCAGGGATGGGTATTGACGAGAAGAACCCCATTCTTGGCTGGAGAGCCGTAAGGTTCTGCCTCTCACGCAAGGATATCTTCTCTGTGCAACTCCGTGCACTGCTGCGAGCCAGTGTGTATGGAAAACTCAGGATCATGTTCCCCATGATAAGCGGTGTGGAAGAGTTGAACGCAGTGTTGCATCTTTTCGAACACGTTAAGGAAGAGTGCAGGATTGAAAATATTCCCTTCGACCCTGATATACAAGTCGGTACAATGATTGAAGTTCCTTCAGCTGCATTGTGTGCTGACATTCTCGCAAAAAAAGTGGATTTCTTCTCTATCGGAACCAATGACCTGATCCAGTACACCATTGCTGTCGATCGGGGCAATGAGAAGATAGCCCACCTGTTCCAGCCATTTCATCCGGGAGTGTTGCGCTCCCTGCGGATGATCGTGGAGAAAGCTCACCAGGCAAACATCCCGGTGAGTCTCTGCGGAGAGATGGCAAGTGATCCTCTCTGTTCCGTGCTGTTGGCCGGACTGGGGATGGATGAATTGAGTATGGGGTCCCAAAGCCTCCTGCAGGTTCGCAAGATTTTACGCTCTGTCTCATTTGAAGAGGCCAAGCAACTTGCCGACCATGTATTGGAGATGGACTCCTATCTTACGATAACCACCTATATAAGGGAGTGGATGCATGACCGATTCGATCATTTCACCACCATTTGAACTAGATACTGAACAGCCAAAAATGCCTGTAATTGCTATTATTGGAAGACCCAACGTGGGTAAATCGACACTCTTCAACCGCCTCATCGGCAAGAGGAGGGCCATTACTGACCCGACCCCTGGTGTCACCCGCGACACTATCCCCGAGCGTTGGCTCTTAGGCAACCACCCGGTGACCATCATTGACTCCGGTGGGGTCAAGATAGACCGCGAAGGTCTCGACGGGCTGGTTGCGGACAAGAGTCTCGCCCTGCTGGAAATCTCCGATGCCATCGTGTTTATGATGGATTGTACGGATGTGACAGCTGAAGACCGGGAACTCCTTGAGTTCCTCCGCCCTTTCACGGACAAGATTGTGCTGGTGGTCAACAAGATAGACACCCCTTCACGTGATGACCTCTTATGGGAGTATTATGAATACGGCTACCAGCGTGTGCTGGGGATTTCCGCCGCCCACGGTCATGGCATTGAGGAGTTGGAAGATACTCTGTTGGGCATGCTGAATCTTATAAGCCTTGATGAGGCTCCAGACGAGCTGGAGAGCGTCAAAGTCGCCATCCTGGGAAAACCCAATACGGGCAAGAGCACCCTCGCCAATCTGCTGGTAGGAGAGGATATCTCCATAGTCAGTGATATCGCCGGTACTACACGTGATGTGGTCATGGGTGCATTTTCCTATAAGGGCAGTGATTTTACCGTGCTTGATACCGCAGGTATTCGTAGAAAGAACAAAGTCGATGACGATGTCGAGTACTACTCAGTGAACAGGGCCATCAAGACCATCGATGAAGCTGATGTCGTCTTGCTGATGATCGATGCCATCGAGGGGCTTTCCGACCAGGACAAGAAGATCGCCCAGCTGATCGTACGCAGGGGCAAGGGCATCATTCTGGTGCTGAATAAGATTGACCTGCTACCCGGTATCGCCAATGAGCTTGAGGCAATCAAGGACAGGATGCGATTCCTCTTCCCTGTGCTCAGTTTTTCCCCAATCTCTGCCATCAGCGCTACACAGGGCAAGGATATCGGCAAGCTGCTGGACACCGTCTGGGCAGTATGGCGGCAGCTGAACAAACGAATAGACACCTCAACGTTGAATACTGCAATCAGGGAGTGGGGGGAGGCCTACCAGCCCCCTCGTGGCTCTTCGGGGCACTTCAAGGTCATGTATGGGACGCAGATCAGTGCAAACCCAATTCGGTTCCTGATGTTTGTGAATAGGATCAAGGACTTTCCCCAGTCCTACATACAGTACATGAAGAACTGTATCAGAAGGGACCTTGGTTTCACCCAGGTTCCCATAGAGATCAGCTTGCGTGAACGGAAAAGAAACGCATCCTTGCATGATAGGCCGACAAAAGTCGTCAAGCGGGACACTCCTGCCAAAGCCGCGCCTTCAGCCAAGCGTAGTGGAGGCAAGGCCGTCGCCAAGTCCAAGGGCACCAAGCCTGGGAACAAGGCTGCCTTGGGTAAAGAGGTAAGGAGGACTGCAAAGCAGTCACGGAACGCCAATACGAAGAAACGGGGCTAAGATGGGTTTTTTGCAGGAACACAACATTAAAGCCCTCTGTCTTGATATAGACGGTACTCTCTATCCTAAGCGTATGCTTAACCTGCGTATGATTCGTTCTGTCTTTCCCTCCCCTTTGTTGGGATTGCGTTTTAACGGAGTGCGCCAGAAGTATCGGGAAGTCCAGCAGGATGAGAGTACCGAGCCTGAAGACCGTCAGGGATTGCTCAATCGTCAGGCAAACCTTATGCTCCAGCGGTTTGGCAAGCCGGTTACCGAAGAGAGCACACTTCTCATGCGAAAGAGACTTGATGGGCAGTTCTATGATGCATGGCAACGTTCCTTCCTCTCCATAAAGCCGTATCCGCATATGCGGGAAGCCCTGGAAATGGCAAAGCGAGAAGGGATGCAAGTGGTTGTTTTCAGTGACTTCCCCGTAGCGAAGAAGCTGGAGACCCTGGGTATTGCGGATCTTGTTGATGTCGCCCTCAGTTCTGAGGACAGTGGCTACTTGAAGCCCAGTCCAAAGGCTTTCGCTTATCTCTTGGATCATGTGGATGCTGCTCCCGGTGAAGTGCTCTATGTGGGCGATAGCTATACGAAGGACTGTCAGGGAGCAAAGGGTGCGGGAATGCGCTCGGCTCTTATCACCTCCTCGAAGAAGGTGTATTCTGATGCTGATTTAGTAATCAGTTCTTGGAAGGAGTTCATTTCTCTGGTATTCTGAATTTTGGAGGTCTCCTATGGGTTTCGAGCTATTGTTGCCAGTTGTCCTCTTTATTCTGACACTGATCATCATTTTTCTCTTGCGTTCTGATGACAAGCGTAATCAGCGTGCGGACCTGATAAAGAAAAGAGCTCAAAATCTACTCAAGAATGTTGAGAACAGCCAGACTCAGTTTAAAGAGAGTGCCCAGAAAGTTGAGGAGCGCATCAGCAAGAAGATTGATGAGTCTCACCTGCTCATGAGTCATGTCGATTCCCAGCTTGCAGACTTGGAAGCCCGTAGCGATGACCTTACAGCGCTACAAAAGGTCCTGATTACCTACCAGGCCTCCCTGACACAGCTGGAGGGCGCTACTGCCCAGGTGGAGCAGCGTGTAGCGGTGATGAAGGCTGAAGTCGCCAAGCTTACCCGTGTCCAGGAGAGTCTGGATGACTTTGACCTGCGCTTTGAACAGTTCAAGGGGAATCTTGAGAAACAGATAACCGACGGTGAAGATGCCATGCAGAGCCAACAGCTCAAGTTCAAGGAGCTGCAGAGCGCTTCCTTTTCCAAACTCCAGGAGTATGAGAGAGAAGTGCGACAAGCCGAACAGGATACCCTTGCCCAGATGGCGGTTCATGCTGAAACCCTCAAAACCCGTCAGGATGCTTCGCTCAACCTGGTCGCCGCCCAAGTCGACAAGCTGCGTCAGCTTAGGGAAGAGGGGGACCGGCAACTGCTCTTGCATGAAAAAGCGTTTCAGTCTGCCCAGAGGCAGGCCAATGAGCATCTGCAGGGTCAGCAGAGGGAGTTTGCCCAGCTCCAGGCGAGACACGCCGAACAACAAAAGAGCCATGAGGCAGAGTTGCGCTCCATCGAAGATGAAGCTCTGCATCATATAACCGAAGAGATGCAGGTATTTGTGCAGAAGTGCTATGGCGAGATGGCCCAGATATTCGAGATGACCCTCAAGAAAACGGATATCTCTTTCCAGAATATGATCAAGGTGGTCTCCCAATACCTCAAGGAGCTCTCGCTGCGTCTCGAGCAAGCCAGGGGCGTGGTGACGCTTCTGGACACCTCAAAGAGGACATCCTTGCTGGGATTCAAAGAGGAGCTCGATTCGCTGCTGGAGGGGACGCTCAAGGGTGAGCAGAATCTTCAGGAGATGCAGGACATGGAGGAAAAAGCTACTTCTGCCCTAGCTCTCCTGCATCAGGACGGACAACAGCTGCATGAGTCCCTCGACATCATGAAAAAAGAGAAGCTTGCCCTCCTCAAGAAGGCAGAGGCTCCCCCCGAATCAGTTGTCTTTGCAATGGCCCTTGTTGATGAGGCGTGCAAACCCCTTGGGAAAGTGCAGGAACTTCCTGCTGGAGAGGAAGCCCCCGTCGAGGAAGCTGAGACGGAGAAGGGTGAAGACAGGGACGCAGTCGACAAGGAAAAACAATCTCTTGCTGAAAAGCGTCATATTGAATACCTGTCTGAAAGCGAAGAAGAGATCCTTCTTGATGAAGATGAGGATGTCACGCTCTAAATATTGTTTTGTAGCACCGATCAAAGCCGATTTCCCACAGTAAAAATGCATTGCCGAACACAACCCTGCCCAAACCAGACGGATCAGGGTTTGTTTGTCCGTTCTGACTGCAGTGCATACCTGAGGAAGACTCTGTTTTAATCGGTATTTTATCCTTCAGGTATTGAAAATATCCCAAAAAAAACCACTTGACCCTTGCAATCCCTTATGAGTATGTTATTGAATGTCCAGGATGGGGATACTCGTTACGTTATACTAGATTAACAGGATTTGTCCGGCATAGAGCACGCTTGTTGCCTGGACTTACAAATATACGTATGCCCGCGTTTTAGCACGGCATAGGAAAAATTAAGGAATTGGTATGGAAAAGAAACAGGAAAAAAAACAGCCGAAGGTAGAAAAGAAGGCAGAAGAGGACGTTGCCCTGTCGGAGGTTGAGCAGAAAGAGCTGGAATTGGCCCTTCTTAAGGAACAGCTCGAAACTGCCCAGGCAGAGATTGCCGAACTGAAAGATCAGATGCTACGCAATCGTGCCGACCTTGAGAATACCCGTAAGCGCTTGATCCGAGACAAGGAAGAAGCTGTAAAATATGCTAATTCATCCCTAATTAAAGACCTGCTGGAACCGCTGGATGATTTTGACCGGGCTTTGGAAGCTGCCGAATCCACCGAGGACTATAAAAAGGTCCATGATGGTGTGGTAATGGTCAGTTCTCAGATCTTTGGGATTTTGGAACGGAACTGGGGTCTGGAGAGGATTGTGGCTCTGGGCAATGAGTTCGATCCCGATGAGCATGAGGCGTACATGGTGGTTCCTGATGACTCTCTGGAGCATGAAATGGTTCTTGAAGAGTTCTCCAATGGGTATAAACTGCATGGACGTGTGCTTCGCCCGACAAAAGTAAAAGTTGGGAAGCCAAACATTTGACGATTGGCTTTGGTATGAGTACTTTATCTGCATGGGCTATACCCATGATGATTATGAAATAAATTGGAGAGGAGAAATATACAATGGGAAGAATTATTGGAATTGACCTAGGCACGACTAACAGTTGTGTTGCGGTTATGGAAGGCAACGACGCAATGGTCATTGCCAACAGTGAAGGGCAGAGAACCACTCCTTCTGTTGTTGCATATACAGCAAAGGGTGATCGCTTGGTCGGCCAACCTGCAAAGAACCAGATGGTAACCAACGCAGAGAACACAGTGTATTCGATCAAGCGTTTTATGGGACGCAAAGCGAGTGAAATTCCCTCAGAATTGAGTAATGTCCCATATAAGATGGGTTCTGGGGCTGGTGGTGAAATCAAGCTTGATATCCGTGGCGAGAGTTACTCCCCCCAGGAAATTTCAGCAGCAATACTGCAGAAGATGAAGAAGACCGCTGAGGACTACCTCGGTGAGAGCGTAACAGAAGCTGTTGTTACCGTTCCAGCATATTTTAATGACGCACAGCGTCAGGCAACCAAGGATGCAGGTAAGATTGCAGGTTTGGATGTAAAGCGTATTGTTAACGAGCCTACCGCAGCAGCACTTGCCTATGGTATTGGCAAGGATGCGACCAAGGAAGAGAAAATAGCCGTGTATGACCTTGGGGGTGGAACTTTTGATATCTCCATCCTAGAGCTGGGTGACGGTGTTTTTGAAGTTAAGGCTACCAACGGTGATACCCACCTCGGTGGAGATGACTTTGACCAGAGAATCATCGACTGGATGACTTCCGAATTCAAGAATGCGAATGGCATAGACCTCACCAGTGACAAGATGGCTTTGCAGAGACTGCGTGAAGCGGCTGAGAAGGCAAAGGTAGAGCTCTCCAACTCAACCAGCACCGACATCAACCTGCCGTTTATCACTGCCGATGCATCCGGACCCAAGCACCTGGCCATGACACTTTCCAGATCCAAGTTCGAGCAGCTGGTTGCTGACCTGGTTGAGCGTTCCAAGCTCCCTGTCAAAAACGCACTGCGTGATGCCGGCCTTACTGCTGCCGATATTGATGAAGTTATCCTCGTCGGTGGCTCAACACGTATTCCAGCTGTACAGGCTGCCGTACGTGAGCTGTTCGGCAAGGAGCCCCATAAGGGTGTGAACCCTGATGAGGTCGTCGCCATGGGTGCTGCCATTCAGGGCGGAATCCTCGGTGGGGATGTCAAGGACGTCCTCTTGTTGGATGTGACCCCGCTCTCCCTTGGTATCGAGACCCTTGGTGGAGTAAATACCCGCCTGATCGAGCGCAATACCACCATTCCTACTCGTAAGAGCCAGATTTTCTCAACAGCTGCCGATGGACAGACTGCAGTTAGCATTCATGTCTTGCAGGGTGAGCGTGAGATGGCCTCACAGAACAGGACCTTGGGTAAGTTTGATCTTATCGGTATCCCTTCGGCTCCCCGTGGAGTCCCTCAGATCGAAGTGACCTTTGACATTGACGCCAATGGTATCGTTCACGTCTCAGCCAAGGACCTTGGCACAGGCAAGGAACAGAAGATCCGTATCGAAAGCTCCTCCGGCCTCAGTGAGTCTGAGATCGAGAAGATGGTACGGGAAGCTGAAACCCATGCTGAAGAGGACAAGAAGGAACGTGCCCGGATTGATGCGCGCAACGAGGCTGATAGCCTAGTCTACTCCACTGAGAAGTCTCTCAAGGAGTATGGTGATAAGATAAGTGCCGAAGACAAGGCCGCCATTGAGACTTCCGTTGCCGATCTGAAGGCATTGCTTGAGAACCAGAGCGCTTCTGCTGAAGAGCTCAAGGCTAAGAGCGAAGTTCTCCAGCAGGCCGCCTACAAGCTGGCAGAAGAGGTATACAAGAGTACTTCTGCACAGGAAGGCGGAGAGGGTGGCGGACCGGAAGGCCAGCCTACACCTGATGGGGATGAGCCCAAGAAGCATAGCGGTAACGATAATGTTGAAGATGCCGATTATGAAGTCGTAGACTAAGGTTTCGAAAACAGGTTACTATAGAAGAAAGGCTTTGCATCATGTCGGCTCCGGCCGACATGATGTTTGTAGGCCAAATTGTTCGAAGGAAGTCGCACCGTGGCGAAACGAGATTATTATGAAGTGCTTGGAGTCGCGAAGACAGCACAACTGGAAGAGATAAAAAAAGCATATCGCAAGCTCGCAATTGCCAATCACCCGGACAGAAATCCGGGGGATGCGGCAGCCGAGGAGCGTTTTAAAGAAGCTACCGAAGCCTATGATGTTCTTGCCGATGAAAAAAAGAGACAGATGTACGATCAGTTCGGGTTTGCCGGTCTTGATGGTGCCAATGGCGGAGGTCATGACTACTCTAACGTCTACCGAGATTTCAGTGATATATTCGGTGGTGGTTTTGGTGGTGGCGGTGGTGGATTTGAAGACATCTTCAGCTCGTTCTTTGGTGGTGGCGGTGGGCGCACCCAAGGTGGTCGTAGTGCTCAGAGAGGGCCGGAACCCGGTTCGTCTCTCCGTTATGATGTTGAGATTGATTTTAAGGATGCTGTGTTTGGCACCAAAGTGGAGGTAGCCTACTCCCATCAAGTTGCTTGCGAAGCTTGCAGCGGTTCGGGTTCCCAGGGCGGAACAGGAACCAAGGTTTGTCCGACCTGCAATGGTAGCGGACAAGTTAGGCGCAACAGCGGCTTCTTTGCCATAGCGAGTACCTGCCCCACCTGTAACGGTAATGGGCGTGTAATCGAGAACCCTTGCACCGAGTGTCATGGAAATGGACTCAAACGCAAACAGCAGAAGGTCAAGGTGACCATTCCTGCCGGGGTGGACAATGGAAGTCGTGTGGTGCTTAGAGGGATGGGTGATGCGGGAGCAAACGGTGGCCCCTCAGGCGATCTGTATGTCTATGTGAATGTAAAGCCGCACAAGTATTTTGTCAGACAGGACTATGACCTTTACTGTCAGGTTCCCATCTCAATCACCCAGGCATCCCTAGGGACTGATATTCAGGTACCGACCATAGACGGACAGTCCATCAAGGTTACGATTCCTTCTGGTGTCCAGTCAGGGAAGATGCTTAGGGTCCGCGGACGGGGAGTTACCAAACTCAACTCCACAGACAGGGGTGATATGTACTTGAAGTTGCTTGTGCAGGTTCCCAAACGNNATAGGCTACTTCAGCAATGAGGTAGCCTAAAATTTTGTAATGCAGTAAGCTTTGCCGACCAGGAGAATAGAATGGGAGAGAAGATATTTGGCTTTCATGCCATAGAAGAGAGCCTCAAACAAGCCGCATCAGGTTCAGTTTTGTACCTTTGTCGCGGAATGGGGGGCCATACAGAAGCTTTGGAACGTCAGGCACTGCTGACGGGAAAAGTGCTTATAAAGAAAATTGCCAAGGTTGAGATGGACCGTATGGTCGATCAGGCGGACCATCGTGGGGCTGTTTTGGAATTGGTCGATGCAAAAAAAGGGACATCGAAGATCCAGTACAGCACGGTTAAGGATTTTTGTGCCAAACTTAAGGACGACGAAAGTGCTTTGGTTTTGGTGCTTGATGAGATAACAGACCCACAGAACCTCGGCGCGATCCTCCGTTCTGCCGATCAGTTTTCAGTCTCACTCGTCGTCATCCCGGAAAGACGCAGCGCACAGGCGAACTCGACTGTGGTCAAAGTCTCCTCCGGAGCCGCCCAGTACGTGCCGATGGCTGTAGTCACCAACCTCAGCCGGGAGATTGAAAACCTCAAGAACAACGGGTTTTGGGTATACGGTGCGGATATGGCAGGAAAAGAGACCTATAAGACAGTGTTTCCAAAAAGAACAGTGCTCGTTATGGGTAGTGAAGGCAAGGGCATGCGAGATCTTACCAAGACTCTGTGTGACCAGATAGTCTCCATCCCTACGAGCGGGCACATCGATTCGTTGAATGTCTCTGTTGCAGCGGGAATCCTCTTGTATGAGGTACGCAGACAGCAAGCTGTTGCACCTTCGGGGAAATGACCTTCGCTCTTCTATTGATTTGGGCATAGTAACTCTAAGTTATTATGCCTTTTTTCGATATTTATGCTTAAAATTTGCAGGTAACTGCATAAAACCCCATTCTTTTCTTGCAAATATACATTCTTTTCCGTATTATAAGGAATAACTATCCCTTAAGGAGAGAAGAAGAAATGAAAAAAATGTTTGCTCTCGTTCTTTGTATGTTTCTTGTTTCTGGCGTGATCTTTGCTGCAGGAGCTCAAGAAACTGCTAAAGTTGGAAAAGATTTCCACATCGGTATTGTCACTGGAACAGTATCACAGTCTGAAGATGACCTTCGCGGCGCCGAGCGCCTTATTGAAGAGTACGGTTCTGTCAACGATGGTGGGATGATCCAGCACGTGACCTATCCTGACAACTTCATGGATGAAGCTGAGACAACCATCAGCGTTATCGCAGGTCTTGCTGATGACCCGAAGATCAAGGCAATCATCGTAAACCAGGCCATTCCTGGTACGACTGAAGCTTTCCGCCGTGTTAAAG
>LFRM01218199.1_pt1 | contig 20342 bp, 19 predicted proteins | sample 618341 | NCBI WGS metagenome assembly LFRM01 (sample SAMN03654438, study PRJNA283298) | anaerobic digester metagenome | isolation source: pool of bioreactors CSTR01a, CSTR02a, and CSTR03a thermophilic anaerobic... | place: Denmark: Kgs. Lyngby | collected 2014-05-21 | reverse complement strand
GCAGTATTTGATGAGTATTTTCCTGAATTTATAACAGTATTTAAGCACCCATTTAAAGGTAAAACATCCATGCAGATCATGAAGTCCTGTCCTTTTCCGTCACTAATCCTGAAACTTGGTGTTAACGGGGTGCTTGCTGAGATAAAGAAGGCCGTAAAAAAGACCGTCGGCATAAAAAAAGCACATCAACTTGTAGAAACGGCAAAAGGCTCCATAGGCGTAAACTATGGAACAGCATCAGCAAAGCTAAAAGTAGGGCTCATGATTGAGGAATTAGAACTGCTAGCAAAGCAACTTGAGCAAATTGAAAGCGCCATGGAGCTAGCCTTGGCTGAAACAGGAATGAAAGAAATAATACTTGGTATTCCTGGCATCGGAGTGGTGACAGCAGCTAGTTTTTTAGGAGAAATTGGAGATCCTTTGAGATTTGATCATCCTCGTCAGATAAGCAAAATGGCCGGTTACAACCTGGTGGAAGACAGCTCAGGAAAAAATATAAGTGGAACATCCATATCGAAGCGAGGCCGAAAGAATTTGAGGAATGTGCTGTACCGGATGGCCAGGACCATGGTAGCCGTAAACACCGAGATGAAAGAGCTGTACCAATACTTAAAAACACGGCCCAACAACCCTCTTAAGAAGAAGCAAGCACTTGTAGTAATCTCGAAGAAGATAGTGACCGTAATCTATTATCTGGTGAAAAAGCAAATGGAATATAAAGCAGAGCTAGTATTGGGTGAATTCAGAAGGAATCAGATACAGCAAGCAGCATAAACAGTCAACATGCCGATAAAGCGGAGATAAGGAGAAAGACCTCCATTAGCCCACTGAGGCAGCATTTTAGCTTAAAACTATCTCCGCTTTTATCCCTAAAACAGAACGAAGGAATGTAAGGGCATAGACCCAGCGAGACATGATAGGGTGAGTTTTGGGATAAGAACGGCTGTAATAAGGATTTCAGGGTGAATCCCGGCCATGGATATGCCGCAGGCGTGGATTTATGGATAAACCCTCCAGGGGCAGGGTTACCCACAAGCTCCACACCTGCTTGGACAACGCAAAAACGGCGTTGCCCACATACCCACAGCCGCTACTGCTACAAAAGATTTTTATATTTTAAAGATTAAAGACCAATGATTTAAAATTCTTCGTAATTCTAAGAATAACGGAAGATATGGAAAGATAATCTTCAAGAAAAGAGATAGGAGGTCAGGCAAATGTGTATGGAAAAAACACCGTGAGAAAAATTATTAGAATTTGCTTTGGGTTATTAAAGAATGTCATATTTCTGCTCTGCAAAATCAATCTTGTAAACCGGTTACAGCTTTTCTTTTTTGGCTTTTTGGAGGTCTTTTTGGGAATGGTCGGCAACCAATCAAAAAGGAGGATGATATAAAAATGAACTTGAAAAAAATTGCCGTAGTAATGTTTGCTGTCATTCTGACAGCGAGTCTTTTCCTTGCTGGTTGCGCTCAGGATAAGAAAGCTCTGGAAAAGGAGGAGGGGGCCCCCGAAACAATTACAATTACTGACCAATTCGGAAGAGAAGTTACGGTGCCCAAAGAGATCAACAGGGTCATTGCTTACGGACCTCCAGTATTAAGAGATGTAGTAATACTAGGTTCTGCAGATAAGGTGGTAGGGACTGATGAGCATAGTGTAGAGCACGCTGTACACGGAACGTGTTTCTACGTATATGCCCATCCTGAACTTGCGGATCTCCCAATCGTAGGTGTCTCCAGAGAGCCAAATATGGAAGCAATGGTTGTCCTTAAGCCCGACATTATTTTTAATTTCGAAAGCTGGGTAGACTCCGACCTTATTCAGGAGCAAACCGGCATACCGACAATTGGTTTAATAGGTGTGGAAGACTGGAATGCTGCTGACTTTCACAAATCTTATGAACCGTTAAGGATAATAGCTAAAGTGCTTGGAAAGGAAGACAGGGCTGAGTGGTTAATCTCCTACGTAGAAGACAAGCTTGACCGGATAAGAGAAATCATTGACCAGATTCCTCAGGAAGAAAAGCCTAGGGTTTATGCTCTTATTGCCCACGGAATAAGCAGCGCAGCGGTTTATGCCCCGGTAGAATGGGCTGGGGGCTACAATGTGGCTGAAGAATACCTGAGAGAGCATGATCTGCAGTATGCAGAAATAGATCCAGAATATGTGCTTCACTTGGATCCAGATGTAATATTCCTTGGCGGTACAGTCGATGAACTCATTGAAGCTCATCCCGGTCTTGAGGCAACGAGCGCAGTAAAGAAAGGGCAAGTCTATCAACTTTTTGGGCCGTCCGTAAAGCGTGAACTAATTCAAGTGGTAGCAGAAACATACTATATAGCTAAGATTCTACATCCGGATTTGTTTCAGGATCTCGATGTAGAAAAGGAAGCAAACAAGATGTTTAAAGAAGTTTACGGTGTGGATGATTTATACAACAAGGTGCAAGAAGCCAGGGGAAGAGAACTCTACCGCTGGGAGTAATAAAGGAGACAATAATAATTATGGCAGAATTCAAGTCGCTCCTGAGGAAGACAGCCAAGCTGAAAGATCCAGGGGGTTATCTTGTGCAGGCTGAGGAAATTAAACTGGAAGAATTTTACTCCAAATTCATAGTTAGGAAAGTTGCTTTCATTATAGCAAGCGTTGTTGGGCTTGTAATTTTGGGTTTACTTGCAAGTACTTTGGGTGCTGCTAGCGTGGGGGTAAAAGACGTGGCTTATTCAATTGCTGTCAGAGTTTTTCCTTTTGCTGAGTTCCACACAACCGAGGTTATTGACACCATTGTATGGAAACTAAGACTTCCTCGTATTGTCTTGGCTGTACTTGCTGGGGCGGGGCTTTCCCTGGCTGGTGCAGTGATGCAGGGAGCCATGCGCAATCCCCTGGTGAGCCCCTTTACTATAGGGGTTTCCGCTGGGGCAGCTTTTGGGGCATCAATTGCTATTGTCCTTGGATTTAAGCTTATTGGAACTACCGGCACAGTGATCATAATAGTAAACGCTTTTGTCTTCGGTCTCCTTACCGCTTTTATAGTCGCTAGCCTTGCCAGCAAGAAAGGGATGAGGCCAGAGAGCCTCATTCTTGCTGGAATAGCCACGAATTATTTCTTTTCTGCTGCCACATCCGTTCTTCAGTATATTGCCACTGAAGAAGAACTTTCGGAGGTAGTTCACTGGACATTTGGAAGTCTGAGCAAGGCAACCTGGGAGAACATCTTGATAGTAACTATTATCTTGCTATGTTGTCTTACCACTTTGATGAAGTATTCCTGGGATTTGAACACCATGGCCCACGGTGATGAAGTAGCAATAAGCCTTGGCACCAACGTCGGTAGAGTAAGGGGAATATGCTTGACGCTATCATCCTTGATTGCCGCTGGGATAATCGCCTTTACAGGGATAATCGGATTCGTCGGCCTGGTGGCTCCTCACATAACAAGGATGCTCATTGGTGCCGACCATAGATTCCTCCTCCCATCGTCATGTCTTATGGGGGCCATTTTGCTCCTTGCCGCAGACACTTTAGGAAGAACTATTATCTCACCAATCATTATTCCGGTAGGGATAATTATCTCCTTCGTTGGCGTTCCTTTATTTATTTATTTACTTCTTATGAGAAGGAGGGAATACTGGTCATGAAAATCGAGGTAAATGGGGTTCACTTTTCCTATGGAAGAAAAGCTGTTCTCAATGAAGTAAACATTGCTGTAGAGAAAGGTAAGGTAATAAGTATTGTCGGTCCAAATGGTTCAGGGAAAAGTACTATTCTTAAGTGTATAGACAAAATCCTAAAACCACAAAGAGGGACTATCCTGTTGGAGGGAAAAGACATAGGCAGTCTTCAACAAAAGGAGCTTGCCAAGTATTTAGGCTACGTCCCTCAAAGCGGTAACTCTCCATTCCCTTCTACAGTTTTTGACACCGTGCTAATGGGTAGAAGACCTCACACCAACTGGAGTGTAAGCTCCAGAGACAAGGAAATAGTTTCTCGGATATTGAGAGGAATGGGATTAGAAGATATGGCGCTCAGATATTTTAATGAGCTGAGTGGGGGTGAAAGACAAAAAGTTCTTCTGGCAAGGGCAATGGCCCAGGAGCCGGAAGTGCTCTTACTGGACGAACCCACAAGCGCCCTTGACTTGAGGCATCAACTTGAAGTAATGAACCTTATTTCCTCCATGGTGAGGAAAAATGGCATCTCAGTTGTGATGGCAATTCACGATTTGAACCTTGCGTCGCGGTACTCTGACTGGATAATACTTCTGAAAAATGGCCAAATCTATGCCGCTGGTGATCCGGCTTCCGTGCTTCATGCGAAAAACATAAGGGAGGTCTACGGTGTGGATACGATTATCAATCAGGATTTAGGCAAGACTCATATAATCCCAGTAGCACCCTGCTAAGCTTTGAAGTGCACTCGTGCTACTGAAACCGACCGGGAAGAAGGCGTCTACGACAAAAGAAGTTATATCTGCGTTTTTTCTTCTACACTGTAAACCATATATTTATAAACAGGAGGTTTAGCGCATGCTTATTGTTGATTTGGTGCCGGAAGTGGGTTCAGATTTGATTGATCGGATGGCCAGGGGCCATGAGCTTACCCAGATCCTTTTGACAGGAGTACACTATGAAGTTTTTGATAAAACCAGCACCCAAATCACGGCTCCGGAACTGGCACAAATGCTCGGTACCGATGAAGTCCTTACTGAAAAGTTTTTGGTTGTGCTCACAGCCTTACGTCTGTTGGACAAAAGCGATAAGCATTTTTGCAATACAGAAGTTGCGGAACTGTTTTTAACGCAAAAAAGCCCCTTTTATCAGGGGAATCTAATCAGGCTGGTGGCTCAAGGGAGGAAACCGGGTTGCGTCCATATAGACATGCAGAAGAAGGAAGAGCAGGTGGGTGCGGTAAAGGAGAAACCTTTTGAAAGCGTTTATAAACGGGAATTTATTTTAGCGATGGCAGAGGCGGCTATGCGAGGAACCCTGCAGAAAACCGTCCGTGAAATCTCCCTTTTCCCCGAATTTGCGCAAGCGCAAAAACTCCTCGACCTGGGCGGCGGACACGGACTTTATGGAATCGCTTTTGCCCAGTTAAATTCCCGTTTAAAGGTAACCGTCTTCGACTTGCCGGGTGTTGTGGATGTGGCTAGGGGAAATATCTGCACCCACGGCTTTGAAAGTCAGGTCGAAACAGTGGCTGGTGATTTTAACAAGGACGTTTTGGGTGCGGATTATGACATTGTCTTTGCTTCAGATATTTTCTACCGCCCTGCTGAAGTCATAGCTCCCGTGTTGCAAAAAATACATGCGGCGCTCAAGCCCGGAGGGATTGTCATCCTTAAACACTGGTTTTACAATGAGGAAGGGACAGGCCCTCTGGAGACGGTGCTTTTTGATTTTAAACTCTCCGTCAGGAGAAACCTCAACCATCATATTTACAAACAAAAAGAGTTTATCTCTCTGCTGGAGGCAACAGGTTTTAAGTATGCCTTTAAGCGGGATATTTCCATTACCGCCAAACCGTCACTGCTTTTGGTCGGGCGAAAGGGATAAACAAGCTTAGCTTACGGGGCGGTTCGGTTTCAAGCTTCCCACCCCGTACACTAAATAGCTTGAAATTACAGGTGTTAAAAGATGTAAACCGGAAAGAGTAAAGGCAAAATTGCGCCATATTATTAATACTGCCGTGCCTGCGCCTGTTGTTGTAGTAATCCATATAATCGCTAACAATGCGGTAAACATCCTCAAAGTCTTGAAATTCATGGCGGCTGTAGCATTCGTCCCCCAGGATGGCGTGAAATGATTCTATATAAGCATTCATGCTGGGCGATCTAACAGGTATTCTTTTATGCTTCGGAGAACCGATACTATATTGCCTATTTAAAAATGCGAAATTGTAAAATAAGTATTCTCTAGGGTATAATGGTAACGGAGGTGTTATAGAAATGAAAACACATGAAAATTTGGTGGAAGAACTTGCCCGTCTTTCTCCAGAGGAATTAAAAAGTGTTTTAGACAGCCTTGGAAAGCGTCTAGAAAAAGATAAGCAATTAAACATGGCGGAAAAAATCATAAAAGAATATAAGCCAGCTTTAGAAGAATTGGCAAAATGAAATGGATCGAACTTGAAACAGTTTTAGAGATCCACAATCGTATTATTAACTACACTGGTGGAAGCTATGGATTAAGAGATAAAAATGCCCTAGAAAGTGCTCTTTTTTTACCGTTAGCTACTTTTGATGGCCGGGAGCTATATCCTGGAATTGTTGAGAAAGTAGCTGTTTTATTGTTTAAGATTGCCAATAATCACCCTTTTTTAGATGGGAATAAGAGAACTGCTTTTGTTGTAGCATTAACGATTTTTGCAGTAAATGGATATGAATTTAAATTTACCCAGGAAGAAGTTGTTACGTTTATGTTAAGCGTAGCTAGGGGCGATTCAAGTTATCGGCAAATCTGTCAATGGCTTAAAGAACATGTCATATCAAGTAATGAATAACTTTGCTGCATATTTTATGGAGTCGAGGAATCATGCACTTCAACCTCTCCGAATAGCAGTTGGGGTTCTTTTTCAGGCAACTGCTTTCCTTGTATTCTTAAAGCCTCCAGGAACCCAGTAATGGCTTCCCTGGCGTTCTCGAGGGCATCTTCCACCGTGTCTCCTTCAGTAATGCACCCCGGCAGAGCAGGAACAGTAACCGTATAACCCCCTTCCTCCTCGTTATGCTCGAGGAGAACTTTAAACTTACGTAACAATCTGCATCCCCCTTTTCCTGTCAGGGCTTTGTTTTATTATAGCAAAAGCACCCCTGATTTTCTATAAACTAACAGAGTCGATATTATGTTCTAGCGCACCTGAAACGGGATTTAGAAAGCCGGCGCTGGAGGCCACCAGAGTCGGCAGCTAGGGAAGGGGCATCGTTTATTCCGTCACCCACCATAGCCAATTTCCTGCCGGATAAGGTAAAATAATGACAAAGAGCAGCAAAATGACAGATAAGGAGTGGTGTTTTATTACTATCCATTGGGTATTTTTTCGTGGTTTGGTTTTGTACTTCCTTTTGAGGAAAGGATTACATTGATCAAAGAGGCCGGTTTTACAGCTACTTCTATATGGTGGGAAGATGAAGTTGCACCCTTTCCGATAAAGAAAGAAAGTATGCCCCATTTGGCCCGCGAGCAAGGCTTACTGCTTGAAAATATTCATGTTCCGTATAATAACTCAGATGCATTATGGTCAGAACACGAATCATTGAGGAAGGCGATCGTTCAATGTCATGTCGAGTGGCTTTATGATTGTGCTCAATTTGGAATTCCAATGATGGTTATGCATTTAAATGATGAAATCAATCCGCCGGCCCCCAATAGTCAAGGCTTGGAAAATATGCGAGAACTCGTTCAAGTTGCCGAAAAAATGCAAGTTACGATAGCAATCGAAAACACCCGGCGAAATGATAGTATTTCCTATGTGCTGAAGTCGATTCGTTCAAACTATTTGGGCTTTTGTTTTGACAGTTCGCATCACCGATTAGCAAATAATGAGGATTGTAGGCTTCTCAATAGTTGTTAATTAAAGGATTTATTACCATCTTTGAAGAAATTATTATACCTATATAGATTGGCCATGAGATTGAGGGGAAATGTAATTATATGCCAAAATATTCATCAACAATAAAAACCAGGGGTTTTTTATTCCATGAAGCCAAAAAGGCTTCTACACTGTATTTGCAGGGTTTTACCTTTGCTGAAATCATGCAAAAAGCAGTGGAAGAAAATATATTTCTGCTCAATACAGAGAACCGACGCAAAGAAATTGCTGCAACAGTTTTGGAAAGAATTGGCACACTGGATGACTTCTTACATAACAAGCTTGTTTATGGCATCCTGGAAACGGGCAAGCTGATTGTTCTCTATACCATTAACAAAACCGACAGGCTCTTTTTTGAATTTATGCAGGAAGTATACCGGGAGAAGCACCTGTTAAGAGACTACGTAGTTGCCGACAGGGATTTTAGTGCTTTTTTTTACAGAAAAGCTGAGCAGAGCAATCAGCTTATGTCCTGGACGGACTACACTTTTTACAAGTTGGGTCAGGTATACAAAAGAATCCTGTTAGAATCGGGGCTGGCTAAACGCAGTAAAAGAAAGCTTGAGATTGTCAGAGCAGTCATAGAGCAGGATGTCAAACGGCACATCATAGAAAGCGGTGACAGGATATATATTGAAGTCATACAGGGAGAAGTTTGAAATGAAAACCATCTATGAAAGGCTTGATAAAATACTCCCCCTGATTATGGACAAGCGATTCAGGGAGAACAAAGGTTTGGGCAACGAGATTGGTTTCTATATCTTTGACTATGACCCCAAAGATGAACTTATTGTCAGGGAACACATTGCCTTTCTCAAACAAAAAGTGAATAATGACAGCACCGAAATTACAATCAGAGAGTTTGACCTTTATGAAATGATCCTGACGATACTCTTCGACAAGGGATACCTTGGAAAAGTATTCGCCATGGAGAAGGAAAAAGGGACTTCTGCCATCCTTACACCTCTAAAAAAAACCCTCCGACTGACCCAGAAAAACGACTTGATTGTTGAACATATCAGGCAAAATACAAAACAAAACGATATTGTGTTTTTAACTGGAGTGGGGAAAGCCTGGCCCGTCATCCGTTCTCACTCCATCCTCAACGCCCTGCATGCCGTCATCGAAGATGTTCCTTTGATCATGTTCTACCCGGGGACCTATTCCGGGCAGGACCTGCACCTATTCGATGAGATATCCGACCAGAACTATTATAGAGCTTTCAAGCTGATTGAAAGATAAGGGGGTCTGCAAGTGAAACTCAGAAAAATGTTTTACAAGGATATCTACCGTGATATCAAGGGAGTAATTAAAATTGGTCAGGATGATGACGCCAATGCCTTCCAGGAACTTGACGAATATGTGGTTACCCGGGAACTGAGCAGGCACTTCAGTACTTTTTTTACGGCTTATAAGGCCAGCATTAACAACTATACGGATAAAATGGGGGTTTGGATATCGGGTTTCTTCGGCAGTGGTAAATCTCACTTCTTAAAGATATTATCATACCTTCTGGCCAACAAAATAATTCACGGGCAAAAGGCCGTATCTTATTTCGACGATAAAATACAGGATCCCATGGTCCTGGCCGATATGAAAATGGCCGGCGATATCAGTACAGATGTAATATTATTTAATATCGATTCTAAATCCGATACCGACTCCAAGACAAATAAAGAATCAATCCTCAGAGTATTCAATAAGGTTTTCAACGAGCTGCAGGGATTTTGCGGTTCACTGCCCTGGCTGGCCGAACTGGAAAGGCAGATGAAAAAAGAGGGAACCTACGAATCTTTCCAAAACAAATATGCAGAGCTGTCAGGAAAGTCGTGGATAGACTCCCGGGAAGATTATTATTTTGAGGAAGACAGCATTGTTGAAGCCTTGGCTGCGACGACAAAAATGAGCGTAGAATCAGCAAGGCACTGGTATCAGCGGGGAGAAGAAAATTATTCCCTGAGCGTGGAGAAATTCGCCGGCAGGGTCAAAGAATACATCGAGTCCAAGGGCAGAGAACACCACGTCATCTTCCTGGTGGATGAAATGGGCCAGTACATCGGCGACGACGCAGGGCTCATGTTGAACCTGCAAACTGTCGTTGAAGACCTGGGAACTTACTGTGGCGGCAAAGCCTGGGTGCTGGTAACATCGCAGCAGGATATTGATACTGTAACCCGGGTCAAGGGTCAGGACTTCTCAAAAATTCTCGGCAGGTTCAACACCCGTCTCAGCCTTTCCAGTGCCAACGTAGACGAGGTTATTAAAAGAAGGATTCTCTTTAAAAATGATGTGGGCAGAGAAACCCTGAAACTGCTATATACAGAGAAGGAAGCGATCCTAAAGAACCTTATCACTTTTTCATCCGATACACCCGAGATGAAAACCTACCAGACAGCAGAAGAGTTTATCGAAGTATATCCCTTTGTCCCCTACCAGTTCAGGCTGCTCCAGGCTGTTTTTACCGCTGTCAGGATACATGGCGCCAGCGGTAAACACCTGGCGGAAGGAGAACGTTCCCTTTTAAGCGCTTTTCAGGAAGCGGCCCTACGGTTTGCAGACCGGGAAGGGGGTGCCCTTATACCCTTCTCCGCTTTTTATGAAACCATCGAGGCTTTCCTGGATCACAACATTCGCACCGTGATCCTGCACGCAGAGGATAATGAAAGGCTCGATGATTCAGATGTAGAGGTGCTGAAACTTTTATTCCTGATTAAATGGGTCAAGGAAATGCCTGCCAACCTGGAAAACTTAGCTACGCTCATGGTCAGGCATATGGATGAAGACATCATTGAGCGGAAAAAGCAGATCGAAATATCCCTGGAAAAGCTTCTTAAAGAAACCCTCGTACAGAAAAACGGCAACGTCTACTTGTTCCTAACCCATGAAGAGCAGGATGTTAACAGGGAGATCAAAAACATCCCGGCAGACCTGGGTGAGGTTGTAAAAAATATTGGAGAAGAGATCTTTAGCGGCATCTACAATGAAAAAAAATTCAGGTATAATGCCCGGTATCATTTTGACTTTAATAAGACTATTGATGACCGGAACCTTTCCCTGCAAAAAAATGAGATCGGGGTCAAAATAATTACCCCGTATTTTGATATGGGCAAAGAATTAAGCGAACTGGACTTGAAGATGATGTCGGGCAGGGAAAACAACTTAATCATCAAACTGCCGCCTGATACCACAGCTCTTGAAGAAATGGAGGATATCTATAAGATTCAGACCTACCTGACCCGCAAGGGAGGTGCGGCTGTAAGCGCTGAAATTGAAGAAATAAAAATCCGCAAGACGCGGGAATTAAGCGAAAGAAAAGAAAGGGTTACCGCCCTGCTGATCGAAGCCCTCAAAGAAGCAGAATTTTATGCCAACTCCCAGAAAGTTAACCTGAAATCCAAAAGCCCTGCAGAGCGGATTAACAACGGACTTAAAACATTAATCGACGGCATCTATAACAAACTCAGCTACATTGACAGTTTTATCGAAAGCAACAAAGAGTTGCAGGATATTTTACAGGATGATAATGCCCAGTTAACGCTGGGAGGCGATGATGATCTTCCGAATAAACTGGCCCTGGATGAGGTTGGCAATCACATTGGGAAAAGCACCCAGCGGAATATCCCCGTAACCATGAAGAGCTTGCTGGATCTATACACAAAAGCGCCGTACGGCTGGTTGGAGAATGATATCCGCGGGCTCGTGCTCAGGCTCTTTAAATCCCAGGAAATAAAGCTGCAGTTGTCCGGTGAATATCTAAGCCCAACTGATAAGGATCTGGTGCAATATACGATCAAAAAAGAGTACACAGACAGGCTTATCATCAAAAAAAGGACGAAAACACCGGAAAAGCTGCTGCAAAATGCCCGCAAGCTGATTAAAGAAGTGTTTAACGTAGCGGCCGTTCCTGACGATGAAGACGGTTTAATGCAGCGTTTTAAAGAGTTGTCCAGAGATGAGCTTGGTGAAATTAAGGAACTGCTGGTTCACTACAAAAACGAACATTACCCGGATAAAAAAGTCTTGGAAGAGGGTAAGGCCCTGTTTGAGGAGATTCTTGAAATCAAGGATGTGCTGCAGTTTTATGAAAAGCTATTGGAACTAAAAGAAGAATTGCTGGATTATGAAGAAAGCATTATTGATGTAAAAAACTTTTTTAAAAATCAACAGGGGTATTTTGACCGGGCACTCCAAAACATGGATATCTACGAAAAAAATAAATCCTACGTGCTGGACGACGAAACCATCCAAACAGTAAAAGAGGTTAAAGATATCATTTATGCTGCTAAACCTTATACCAAAATATCAAAACTACCCGGGCTGCTGGATGATTTCAGAAGCAAGTTCGTCAAGCTCCTGGAAAAAGAAATTGAGCCGGTAAGGGGCGTTATTGAAAGCGATCGGAAAAAAGTAATGGAAGAGTTGGAGAAACATTCCTTTAAAGAGGAACTTTCTTCAAGGTTCCATGACAGTTTTAAAGACCTGCTGGACCGGCTGGAGGCCTGCAATGATTTCTATCAAGCCATCGCCATGAAAGAAGAGTCGGACCGCTTGAAACTGCGTTGCTTTGACCATATTGAAAAGATAAGACAGGAGAAAGAAAGGGAAAAGCAGGGGCGCGAAAAAGTAAAAACTCCGCCCAAAAAAGTGGTAACCGTCAGCATTGCAAACATCTTTCATGGCGCAAGGACATTAGAATCCAGGGAAGATGTGGAACAGTTACTTAACTATCTGAGGCAGCAACTGCTAAGCGAACTGCAGGAAAATACAAGGGTAAAGCTTATTTAAAGGTTGGGGAGGCATTGCAGTGAATAAATCGGCCCTGAAAAACTTTGCCGTGCGGGCAAGAAAAAGACTTATTGAGGAGGTAACTCAAAAAGCCTACGAAGCAGGCATTACAAAAGATAAGATTCATGATATTGAAACCTTTGAAGGTGGCTTTAAGATTAAGGGCAGGGAGAACGGCAAAGTTTTTAAGAAATATGAAACCAAGCAAAGGGAAAAGCTGCTTGAGAAAATAAATGAAAAGGGATTCGATCAGGTCATGGAAGAGGTAGCCTATACCTGGTTTAACCGTTTCATTGCCCTGCGGTTTATGGAGATAAATAATTATCTCCCAACGGAAGTAAGGGTCCTTTCTTCGCTGCAGCCCGGGAAAAAAGAGCCTGACATCATCCGGGAAGCCTTGAATATTGACCTGGATGTGGACAGGGAGATAGTTTTCCGTCTCCAGGACAGCGGTGACACGGAAGATCTTTATAAATATCTTCTTATCCGGCAGTGCAACCAGCTGGGCGAGATCATGCCTGCAGTGTTTGAACAGATTGAAGACTATACGGAGCTGTTATTGCCGGATAACCTGCTGGCAGAAGGCTCCGTAATCAGGGATTTGGTTGACAGCATCGACGAATACGACTGGAAAATTGAATTAAGCGATGCTGAACGGGAGTTGGAAGCTGAAAAGGGCGAGCACGGCATTGAAATAATCGGCTGGCTCTACCAGTATTACATCTCTGAGAAAAAAGACGAAGTATTTGCCGGGCTGAAGAAAAACATCAAGATTACCAAGGAAAACATACCCGCCGCCACCCAGCTTTTTACCCCCAAGTGGATCGTCAAATACATGGTGGAAAACTCCCTGGGCCGCCTCTGGCTGGAGTCCCATCCTGATAAGGATTTGCAGGCGAAGTGGAAATATTACCTGGAAGAAGCGGAGCAGGAGCCGGAAGTGCAGAAACAGCTGGAAGAGTTGAAGAACCCCAACCTGAACCCGGAAGAGATAAAAATACTGGACCCCGCCATGGGTAGCGGGCACATCCTCGTCTATGCTTTTGATGTTCTCTACGATATTTACCTCCGTGCCGGGTACCCGGAACGGCAGATCCCGGGACTGATCCTGGAGAAGAACCTTTACGGCCTGGAGATAGACGACCGGGCCGGCCAGCTGGCCTCATTTGCCCTGCTTATGAAAGCCAGGAGCAAAAACAGGAGGATCTTCAGGCATGCTCCCAGGCTGAATTTGTGTTCCATCCAGGAGAGTAACGGGATTTCCCGTAAGGCTGTGGACTATCTGGTTGACTCCAAAGAAACGGGAATAGTAGAATACATGCGCCGGGAAGAAGTGGAGTATTTAATCGATGTTTTTCACGATGCCAAGGAATACGGCTCCATCCTCGAGGTGAAGGAGATTGATTTTGATGCCCTGGAACAGAGGGTGGAGGAGATAAGAAAGACTGCTCCGGAAGATATCTTCGAGTACATGTATCTGGACAGAGAGGTTATTTTAGAAAAGCTACCCCCATTAATTAAGCAGGGGAGGATTATGAGCCAGAAGTATGATGTGGTTTGTACGAATCCGCCGTATATGGGAAGAAGGAATATGAATTCCAAGCTTGCGAATAAACTAGAAAAAAATTATAAAGACTCAAGCTCAGATTTATTTGCCGTGTTTATGGAGATGGACCGCCACCTTTTGAAAAAACAAGGTTTTTTAAGCATGATTAATCAGCACTCATGGATGTTTTTATCGAGTTTTGAGAAGTTAAGAGAAAAAATCATAACTAACAGAACTTTGTATAATTTGATACATCTAGGCCCTCATGCTTTTGAAGAAATTGGAGGTGAAGTAGTACAATCTGCAGCATTTTCTATTCGGAAAATAAGAATATCCAATTATTTATGTGATTACATAAGATTGGTTAAATGGGATAATGCAAAAATTAAAAAGATTAAAGCAATAAAGTCGTTTGAAGATCCAAAGGTTAGTTATCGATATTCTTCCATTACAGCTAATTTTAAAAAAATACCAGGAAGTCCAATTGCTTATTGGGCAGGTGATAATATATTCAAATGGTTCAAAGAATACGAAGCAATAGGTAAAAAGGTAGAATTTCGAAAGGGAATGGGAACTGGTAATAACGAAAGGTTTGTAAGATGTTGGTATGAAGTCGACTTTAATTTAATAGGTTTTGATTTTTCTTCATCAAAAGAGGCACAGGTTAGCAAAAAAAAATGGTTCCCTTATAATAATGGAGGACCATTTCGAAAATGGTATGGCAACAATAATGACGTTACAAACTGGGAAAACGATGGAAAAGAGGTTAAAAAGAATGCAACTCTTTTAAACAATGGCGGACATTGGTCAAGATATATTGCTAGTACAAGCAAATTTTTTTATCCTGGAATTACTTGGACAGCTATCAGTTCAGATAGATTTAGTGTGCGGTATTTTGGCAAAGGTTACCTTTTTTCAAGTGCTAGCATGTGTGGTTTTGGCTCAGATAAAGATTTACTAATTATCGGAGCCTTACTGAATTCAAATACATCTAAAATCTTTCTTGATATAGTTTCTCCAACTTTGAATTATGGTCCTAGACAAATTAAAAAAATTCCTTTTAGCAACAAAGGATACGAAGTGAATTTAGATATAATTAAACAAAATGTAAAAATGTCAAAAACCGACTGGGACTCATTCGAAACATCATGGGATTTTCAAAAGCACCCCCTCCTTACCAATAAAAACAACGCAACATCAATAGAGCAAGCTTACAATAACTGGTCTTACTTCACCGAAGCCCAATTCAACCAGCTTAAACAAAATGAAGAAGAGCTGAACCGCATCTTCATCGAGATCTACGGCCTGCAGGACGAACTGACCCCCGAAGTGGAGGATAAAGACATCACCATCCGCAAAGCCGACCGGGAGCGGGAGATCAAATCCTTCATCTCCTACGGGGTGGGCTGCATGTTCGGCCGCTATTCCCTGGACAAAGAAGGGCTTATTTATGCCGGTGGGGACTTCAACAAGCAGTTTCGCCTGGAAAACGGGACATGGCAGATCAACACCGGCGACGCCTGGATCCCATCATCCATCGAAATAGCAAAAAACAACATCATCCCCATCGCCGACGGGGACTATTTTAAGGACGACATCCTGGAACGGTTCATCGCCTTTGTCAAAACCTCCTTCGGAGCGGAAACCCTGGAGGAGAACCTGAACTTTATCGCAGAAACACTGGGCATGAAAACTACCGAAACACCCCGGCAGGCCATCCGCCGCTACTTCCTCAAGGACTTCTACAAGGATCATGTCAGAATCTATAAAAAGCGGCCCATCTACTGGCTTTTTGACAGCGGCAAAGAAAACGGCTTCAAAGCCCTTATCTACCTGCACCGCTACGATCCCTTTACCGTAGCCCGTGTACGGGCAGACTACCTGCACAAGCAGCAGAAAAAATATGAAGGGGAGATAAACCATCTGGATATCCTCATGGACTCCAATATCTCCGACAGGGAGAAGGCTAAAGCCAGGAAAAGGAAGGAGCAAATTCTAAAGCAGCTAAAGGAATGCAGGATCTACGACCAGGCCATCGCCCATGTGGCGAACCGGAAGATTGACCTCGACCTGGATGACGGGGTAAAGGTGAACTATGCCAAATTCCAGGCTGTGGAAATTCCCCAGGAAGCCGGCAAAAAGCCATTAAAAGCAGACTTGTTGGCTAAAATATAATTTGGGGACTATTATAAGACAGAGGAGGTTTTGAGTATGGGTGCAGTTAAAAAAATCAATATTTCCGATGCTGTCATTGCCTCATTTTGCCGCAAACATCATATCAAAAAACTTGCGTTATTTGGATCGGCTTTGCACGGGGATTTACAAAAGGCCGGCGATATTGATCTTTTGGTGGAATTTGAAGAAGAGCATATACCGGGGTTCTTTGAGTTAGTGGAAATGGAAGATGAGCTTTCTTCTCTGTTGGGCGGACACAAGGTAGATATGAGAACTCCCAATGATTTAAGCCGCTATTTTCGCAACGAAGTGTTGGATTCAGCGGAGGTGCTGCATGTTGAAGCATGACCTGGTAAGGGTAAAGCACATGCGTGATGGGGCTGAGGAAATACAAAAATTTATCAAGGGCAAGACAAGAAATGACCTGGAGCATGACAGGATGTTAAGCCTTGCCATCGTCCAATTGCTTGAGATAATTGGAGAGGCAGCCAATAAAGTAACGCCGGAATTTTGTGCTAAATACACTCAGATTCCTTGGAAGTCTGTTGTAGGGATGAGAAACCGTCTTATACATGGCTATTTCGATATAGACCTGAATATTGTATGGAAGACGGCAGTTGATGAAATACCATCCCTGAACAAGGCATTAACAGAGATTATAAAAACCGAAGAGTTTGCTGACGGTGAAACAGCGGAGTAGGTGACACAATGAACCTGATCGAAATGAAAAAAATACTGGAAGATCATTTTAACGAACAACCATCTAATGGTGCCAGACGACATATCATCTTCTGGTATGATGAAGAGGGCCAGTTTGCCCTTGATATCGATACTATTGAGCTGGAGAACGCCCGTATTCTAAAGCTCCATGAAAACAACGCCTTCCAAATCAAATACCAGCTGGAAAAGGTAGATCCCGATTCAAACTATCTGGTTTATTCCCCGCTGCCAAAACCTGCGCACAGGGACAACTGGCTCCTTGATATACTCAAATACAGCAGGGAGTTCTCCACGGATAAAGCCGTTCTGATCATGCGGGACTTTGGTGTAAAAGACCCGGCCCTGACCGATATCTTTCGTAAGTATCTTAAGTTTTTTGACAATCGGGAGCGCTATAAAAAATTTGCCTCTTACGGTATGGATATCTTTACAGAGGACAGAATCCATATCGCCGTTATGTCCGTCTTATGCAAACTGCCGGTTGCGGATTTTGAACAGGTTGTCCGAAAAGTTTTCGTCGGGGAGACGGAGGCGCAGAACAAATATATAGAGGCAATCAACAGCTTCGGCGATCCGGATTCTTTCTGGGAGTTGGCCGAAAAGCGCTATGGCTATACCGATGAAGAAAGGTCCCTGGAAAAGTTACTGCTCATGCTGCTTGTTACTCACTTGAGCTACAATCTTAAAGAAAAACTGCCCGAGACCTGGCAACAGTTAGTGAGGCTAAAAAAAACAGACAGTATGATTTTTGTCAACAGTTTTATGAACCATACCGCGGACAGCAAATATTATGATGCCCTCTCCTGTCAAGCAGAAGAAATATTAAAAGTTAGAAACTATATCGACAAATGGGACATGGAAAAATATCTGGAATGTGATACATTTAGGGCCTTTGATCAGGCTATCCTGGCAAAGCTTAGGGACAACCTCCTGGAAGATATCGGTGAGTTTGATAAATACCGCCGGATTATCAATAAACGAAGGACGAGCCATTGGTTTGCAGAACTGGAAAATGAGTATGAGGCACTATACTATGCCGTGGCATTATTGGAGGCAGAAAAGAAAACAGGCAAAGAAATTAAAGGTTCAACTGCTTTTGAACTGGCTCATACATATGCCAACGAGTATTTCCTGCTGGACCAGTATTACAGGAAATTTTACCTGCATTACGACAATATTGATAACAAGGAACCCTTCGTCAGGCTGGCAGAAAAAGTTGAGCATACCTATGCCCATTGGTTCCTGAACGAACTCTCTGTAAAATGGTCTGACGCTTTGGCAAATCAATCGCCGCAAGGTTATCCCCTGGCAGGAGTTAAGCAGCAGAAAAATTTCTACAGTGATCATATCTCATCCCATATTGATAATGATGAACGGGTTTTTGTCATTATCTCCGACGGCTTGCGCTATGAAATTGGCCAGGAACTGCAGCTCCTTTTACAGCAGGAACTGCGGGGTACAGCCCAGCTTTCCTTTATGCAAGGAATAGTTCCTTCCACAACCAAAATGGGCATGGCTGGCCTGTTACCCGGAAAAGTAACGGAGATTAATGATCATGCAGATGTAATAAAAGACGGCATCAATACCCAGGGAACAGAAAACAGGCAAAAGCTCCTCTTCATGAAAAGTCAGCGTGCGGTAGCCATCCAGTACCAGGATATGGCAGATATGAAAAGGGCTGAATACAAAGAAGCCTTTGAAGGGAACAGGCTGATCTACATCTACCATAACGTGATTGATGCAAGCGGTGATAAAAGCATCACAGAGCGGGAAGTGTTTAATGCTGCAGAAAAGGCCCTGCAGGAACTGCTCCAATTGGTCAGGAACCTGGTGAACCATGTCAGTGCCACCAATATCTATATCACCGCAGATCACGGTTTTATCTATCGAAGGTCTCCCCTGCAAGAGCATGATAAGCTAAGCAAGCATGACACCGAAGCGATGGAAGCCGGAAGGAGATTTCTTTTAACCACTGCAGCCTTTGATCTTGAAGGCGCTCTTTCCATTTCTATGGATTACCTGTTGGGTGAGCAGACCACTCTCACGGCAATTGTGCCCAGGGGTGTGATCAGGTATAAGGTCCAGGGGCCGGGAGCCAACTATGTCCACGGCGGAGCCTCCCTGCAAGAGATAATCATTCCTTTAATCAAGTTCAAATATGTACGGAAAGATGCTTACAGGGCAACAAAAGTTACGGTTAAGCTGACCAATATCTCCAGGAAAATCACCAACCGCATTACCTACCTGGAATTCTTACAGACTGATAAGGTTGAAGAGAAAAAACTGCCGCTTAAGCTCAAGCTTTATTTTGCCGATGCGAAAGGAAAGCGAATTTCCAACGAAAACATTATTATTGCCGACAGCAGTTCGAAACAGCCACAGGAGCGTACTTTCCGGGAAAAGTTTACCCTGAAAGATATGGCTTATGATAAAAGCGAACACTATTATTTAATTATGGAGGATGAGGAAGAGTCTGTAGAAAAGATATACGAAAAGATACCCTTTACCATAGATTTACTCATCAGTGATGAATTTAATTTTTAAATGAGCAGGTGAGAAGCTTGGAAAGTGCGGATCAGATAATGACGCTGAATGAAAAACTAAACCAATACTTTTCCGGCAGGGTCGTGCGCAAGGACCTGACGCAAAAGATTAAGGAAGGGGCCAATGTCCCTGTTTATGTGCTGGAGTACTTGCTGGGGATGTACTGTGCCACTGATGATGAGGAAAGTATTAAGGATGGTGTGGAGAGGGTAAAACAGATTCTGGCGGAGAACTTTGTCCGTCCTGACGAAGCGGAAAAGGTAAAGTCCAGGATCCGCGAAATTGGCCAGTATACCGTTATCGACAAGCTTACAGTTGTGCTTAACCCGAAGTTCAACCTGATAACTTAACATAACCCCATAGATAGCCGATTCTTTAAAAATATTCTATACTACATTTGGCACATCCACCTTTTTAATATTGTAAGCAGTGAGAAGTTTTTTCTGCTCCTTTTGAACAGTAGTTATCAAGTACTTCTTCGTACCATCCGGTAAGTTAATATCGAGCAGGCCGATTTGACACAACTGTCTTAGGCCCTTAACTCTTAAGTTCTGTCCAAAATTGGCAAGAATTTTGACGAACGGCATATTAAATATCCGCTAATTGAGGGACGATAAACATTTCTCTTAAATAAAAACCAACAGTGATAGCTTTTTTCCCAAGCTTCGTGAGATAGTATTTGTAAGTGCCACCAACTCTTTTAATCAGGCCATGTACTCTTAGTCGCTTTAGCATTCTTGACACTTTACCTGAGTTCCAGGGGAGGTGCTGCCGTATGTATTGATTTCTAATACCATTAATATTGAGTTCCCCTTTGGTAAGTACAAAAAGCAGGTTGAGGTCTTCATTACTGAAAAAGTTAAAACCCTTGTAATTACGGTTAGCCTTTTCTATATCCTGGGTTACCTTGTTTAAGTTTTTGATTCCGTTTGTAGGGTCATCAAAGCTTGAGATAAATTCAAGATAACGACGGTTT
>LFRM01270882.1_pt1 | contig 20349 bp, 18 predicted proteins | sample 618341 | NCBI WGS metagenome assembly LFRM01 (sample SAMN03654438, study PRJNA283298) | anaerobic digester metagenome | isolation source: pool of bioreactors CSTR01a, CSTR02a, and CSTR03a thermophilic anaerobic... | place: Denmark: Kgs. Lyngby | collected 2014-05-21 | reverse complement strand
GGGCTGACCAAGATCAGCCACGGCCTGGCCAACCCCGAATTCAGCCCCAACCCCGGCGGTGATCCGGGCATCAGCGACGGTCTCGGGCTGGTTATCAATGGTATCCGCACCGAGGTGCTCGGCGGTATCGATGAGCTTAAGAGCGGCATTGTCGACAAGATAATGCCCGGGCTGGAGAAGATGGGTACCGGGATCAGCGATGAGCTGCAGCCGGGCTTTAGCAAGGTTAGCCTGCTGCTGCTGGCAATCTGGCTGGTCTCCCTGGTCATACTTCTGGTCGTGGGCATCATTATCGGACGCGCCGGCAGGGCGAAAGCATCAGCAGGTCGCAGCGCCTCGATGTAAGCCTCGTATTATCCGCGCAGACCAAAGGGGCTGTCCCAAGCGGGCAGCCCCTTTATAGTAAGGCACGCTTTAAAATCCCCCCCGGCCCCCCTTTTTCAAAGGGGGGAGTTATTAAATCCCCCCCGGCCCCCCTTTTTCAAAGGGGGGAGTTATTAAATCCCCCCCGGTCCCCCGCCAGGCTTGTAGGGGCGGCTCATGAGCCGCCCAAACCCGTAGCAGCAACAAAAAAAATACCATGCTTAGAGAAAAAGCCACTACTAAAGTAAAGCAAACACCTTTACCCAACCAGCGGGCGAGGCATGCCTCGTTCCTACAACTTGACGAGGCATGCCCGTCCCCTACACTTTCAGTCAGCTTTGTAGCTGGCTGCACTTTTTGGACAGACCCTGCTACAAAAACGCCTGTACCTCACCAGCGGGCGGGCACAAGGCCCGCCCCTGCGAATTAAACCAAAGGGGCATAAACCGCCGGCGGGCGGTTCATGATATGGTCGTCAAAATTAATCAGATAGACAGGGATTGTCCGCTATTTTGTCGAAGAAAATCAGCCAGGGAATAAAGAAAGAGGGCAGAATCGAATGACCAGGCGGAAGAGGAAACTGAAAAGATTTCAAAAAATAAGGCGCGTGATGATGATCCTGCTGTGCGTGACGGTAGTAGTGGCGGTTTTAACCTATGTCTACCGGCCTGACTTGCTTGCCTGGGCGATCCCGGGACTTGAAAAATCGGGCAATGAGGAGCCGCCGGCTGAAGAGGATCCTGATCCCGAAACGCCTTCCCCCGGCAATGAAAATCCGCAGCTTGACGCGCCCGAGCCGGAGGATGAAAACCCGCAGCTTGACGCCCCAGAACCGGAACCTGAACTTGAGCCGCCGGCCTTGAAGGTGGTATCGGATGGCGATTACCTGCTGGCGCTCGTGACCAAGGAAACAACCTTGAAAAAGGATTATGCTCCCCGCGACCTTGTAAAAATTCCCCCGTACATGAATCCCCCCAGGGAGCTATTTTTGCGAGCGGAAGCTTTTGCCCATCTGGAAGAGTTGTGGCGTGCCGCCGAGGCCGATGGGGTATCGATAGCGGTTCTCTCTGCTTACAGAAGTTATTCTTACCAAGTAGGGCTATTTAACAGCTATGCGGAAAAGCACGGTCAAAAAGCGGCAAACCGCTTTAGCGCCCGCGCGGGTCAGTCGGAGCATCAGCTTGGAACAGCGATAGATTTTGGCGGGACTCCCGATGACTGGGAGGATGCTTTCGGCGAGACGCCGCAGGGCAGGTGGCTCGCCGAAAATGCGCATCTTTACGGCTTTGCCTTGAGTTATCCCCCGGGCTGGGAGCATGTTACAGGTTATATTTATGAGCCCTGGCATTTCCGCTATATAGGCGTGGGAAAAGCTCGTGAGTGGAAAGAATCAGGGTTGGTCCTCTGTGAATTCCTGAAGCAGCAGCCCCAATACTGGGAGCAGTAAAAGAATTAATTGTCCGGGATCTTCTCTGCATCATTTTCTTCGCTGAAGATATATTCCACGATGCCCATGAAAATTGCCCGGGCAATTTTTTTTCGAAAAGATTTGCTTCCAAGCAGTTCGCGATCGTCGGGGCTGGTTATGAAAGCCGCCTCCAGCAGCACGGCAGGCATATCAACTTCGTTGAGAATGTAAAAAGCGTTGCTTTCCTGCGCCTGCTGGTGCACCAGCTGGCCCTTCTTGGCGTCGGCTGTAAAAAGCGGATTAATATTTCTCTGGATCGCTTCAGCCAGGCGCTTATTTTCCGGATTGCTCCCGGCGTAGAAGGCGATCGGCCCCCTGACGCTGCTGTCGTAGATGGAGTTGATATGCAGGCTGATGGCGAGAGTGGCCGCCGAGGCGTTTATTAATTTAACCCGCCCCCGCACATCGCGCCGGTGGAGGGGCAGGGAATCGTCTGGGAAATGGTAGGCCAGGTTCTCGTCCTTTTCCCGGGTAATCATGACCCTGGCTCCGGCCTGCTGCAGCAGCCGGCGCAGCTCCAGGCCTATCTCCAGAACAATATCTTTCTCCAGCATTAAAGATTCAAAATGAGCTCCTGAATCAATCCCACCGTGGCCCGGGTCTATGGCCACGGTGACCCCTTTCAGGGGGCTGCCGTAATATAGTGATGCCAGTCTGGCGGATGGGGAAAAGGCAAGAGTCGCCGCAGCGGATACAAGCAGCGCCAGCAAGGCCAGGAGCGGCCAGAGGGAGGGCGGGAACGTGATCACTTTAATCTTTTCGGAACGGGATAATGTCATGTTGGAGACCTCTTTTCAAGAAAGAGTATATGCAAACCTGGTTCATATACAAGACGCCTCCGGGTGCAGTTTCTGCTGCCATGGCCGGATTGGTAAAGTAAGATTAAGAATGCGCCCGGTTATTTATATGCTTTTCCTTGATGTGATATTTTAACTGGAATCAGGATAAATTACTTGGAGTTAAATCATGCCGCACAATAAAGGAATTGAACTCTATTAAACGAATACTAATTTTAGCGGGATTCATTAACGAAAGGAGATGCGAATTATGCTCGCGGTTACCGGCAAAGCAGCGGAGCAGTTTAGGGAAATTATGAAGCGTGAGAAAGTAGAGGATGCCGCCATCCGCCTTTATGTCAGCGGCGTGGGGTGAGGCGGGCCCCGTTTCGGGCTGACTCTGGAAGAGTCAATCGATGAAGAAAAAGATATAGTCGAAGAGGTGGAGGGGCTTAAATTCACCTATGAAAAAGCGATCGCCCCTTACGTGGACGGAAAAGTGATCGACTACCATACCGGCATCCGCAAGGGATTTTCTGTCACACCCGCCGACCCAAGTTCGCAGTGTGGCGATTGCAGCTGCTAAATTTGATGAAGCGAGGCCGTGGGGCGGTATAAGATTGAACATCTATTATGGAATATGGAACAAAAGGGGCGGCGCAATCACCGCCTCTTACCCGTGTTGCCGCGCCAAATTCCGCCCTGGCCCTTTCTATAATTTAACGGAATTCAATGAGGGCAGCCTGTTTCAAACTGTCTAAGGGGGTAATAACGATCTCCAACCATTGGAACTGGTATATTGAATTTGCAGATTCGCATGCCGGCTGCTTCTTCGCCATCAAGCGCTATATTTACAGCGGCAGGACTCCGTACCAGCAGGTAGAGATAGTGGATACGGAGTCATATGGCCGCGTGCTGATCCTCGACGGAAAAGTCCAGTCGGCGGCTTTTGACGAGTATATCTACCACGAGGCCCTTATCCACCCGGCAATGACGCTCCATCCCGGGCCGCGGCGGGTTCTTCTCATCGGCGGCGGCGAGGGGGCCGGTTTGCGGGAGCTCCTGCGCCATCCGCAGGTTGAGGAGATTACGATGGTGGATATAGACAAGCAGGTGGTTGAACTTTGCCGCGAGCACCTTGAGGAGTGGCACCGGGGCGCTTTTGATGATGCGCGGGTCAGGCTTCTTTTCATGGATGCGCGGCGCTATCTTGAGGAAACTGAAGAGCAGTTCGATATCATCATCAGCGATCTGACCGACCCGTCTGCAGCGGGCCCCTCATACCTTCTTTTTACCCGCCAGTTTTATGAAACGGCAAAAAAGAGGCTTACGCCGGGTGGCATCCTCACGGTTCAGGGCGGCGGATTAAGCCTCGATTACATGCAAATCCACGGCGCCTTGCGCAACACGCTGGGCCGGGTTTTTAAAATAAGGCGTTCTTATCATACACATATTCCTTCTTTTGACAGCGAATGGAGCTTTATTATCGCCTCCGACCTCCATGACCCCCTGGCGCTGGATCGCGAAAAGGTGGATCAACGGCTGAAAGCGCTGGCGGACCAGCTTAAATTTTATGACGGAGAGACGCACGAAGGTCTTTTCCGCCTGCCGAAGAATATCCGCCGGCTTCTTTCCGAGAACCTGGCCGTAATTGATGACGAGAATCCGGTGGCAGTTTATTAGGATTATTGGGAAAAGTTATTTGTGCGCTCGTTGTTCCTTTTTTCCAACTCAAAGGCATCATGAAGCACCCGCACGGCCAGCTCGCCGTACTTGGCCTCGATGACACAGGAAATGCGGATATCAGATGTGCTGATCATCTGGATATTGATTCCCTCCCCGGCCAGCGCCTTGAACATCCGCGCGGCAACGCCGGGACAATTCTTAATTCCCAGGCCGACAGCCGATACCTTGGCGATGTCGTCGTCGGTGCGGAGTTCCTGGGCGCCGATTTCCGTGATAACCTGTTCCACCAGTTCCCGGGTTTTTTTAAGATCAGTCTTGGGCACGGTGAAGGTAAAGTCGGTACACCCGTCGATGCTGGCGTTCTGAATGATCATGTCCACATTTATAGCCGCTTCCGCCAGCGGGGCGAGAATACGGTAGGCCACGCCCGGGCGGTCCGGAACCCGGATAACCGACAACTTGGCCTCGTTGCGGCTGAGAATGATCCCGCTGATGACAGCGCTTTCCATGTTTATCTCCTCCTCGACGATCCAGGTGCACTTGTCACTGCCGAAAGATGATTTAATTAGCAGGGGGACTTTAAATTTCCGGGCCAGCTCCACGGAGCGAATCTGCAGTATCTTGGCGCCCATGTCGGCCATCTCGAGCATCTCGCCGTAGGTGATCCGGCGCAGGTGGCGGGCCTGCGGGCATATCGCCGGGTCGGCGGTGTAGACACCGTCAACATCGCTGTGAATCTCACAGGCATCGGCCTTAAGCGCCGCAGCCAGGGCTACCGCGGTGGTGTCGGAGCCGCCGCGGCCAAGGGTGGTAATGTCGCCGTTGGCGTTGACACCCTGGAAGCCGGCGACCACGGGGACAATATCCTGGTCCAGGGTTTTTTTCAACCGCTCCGTTGGCAATTTTATGATGCGCGCCCGGGTATGCTGCTCATCAGTCAGCAGGGGCAGTTGCAGGCCCAGGAAAGAGCGGGCGGGAACACCCAGGTCTTCCAGGGCCATTGCCATCAGGGCTGCGCTGGCCTGCTCGCCGGTGGCGGCGAGGGCATCGAGCTCGCGTTCCCGCGCCTCCTCCGAAATTTCGCGGGCCAGCTTCAGCAGGCGGTCCGTTTCGCCGCTCATGGCCGAGACAACTGCCACCACCTGGTTGCCGCTATTTTTAGTTTCAGCGATGATCCGGGCAACGCGGCGGATATGTTCCGGTGTTGCCAGAGAGCTGCCTCCGAATTTTTGGACGATCAGTGCCACATTCAATCACACCTTTTGTTTTAAAGCTGCATCCGTTTCAGGTTCAATGTCCTTATTCTCTCATAACTGCAGTTTTGTGACAAGGGGTGATTGGCTTCAGAACCCCTCTCCTGTCATCATGAGGGTGGAAACCCTCTATACATGTATTTATGTTTTAGATAGGCCCCCATTTCTGTCATCCTGATGACGAAGTTTGAAGGTTTATCCTGAGGGTCCAGCCCGGAGGAACCCCGCCGTGCGTTGCTAGGTGGCTGAAAAAGAACCCCCGCTTTTTAACAGTTCGATGAAGGCCTGCAGCCTGGTCTGGATGGCTCCGGCCGGGGCAAAGCTGTAGTTGTCGTCGATGAGCAGCATGGGAAATCCGCTTTCCTTAAGGTAATCCCTTAAATCGGGGTAGTCAAATTTATGGGGATCGCAGAAAGAGATAATATAGCCGATGACTCCGTCAACATTGTATTCCCGCGCCCTTTCGAGAAGGTAGTCAAAGCGCGGCCTGCCCGGCCCGCGGTCGGTGCGCGGGCACTGGAAATTGATAAAGTAGTGATTTTTTAGCGCTTCGATGGGATCATCCGCCGGCGGAATGTCCTTTTCAAAAAGCCGGAAGCCGATGCAGGTGTCGTCGGCGGCAACATGGGCGCCCGCCTCTTCGATCATCCGGTAGAAGGCGGTGTTGTCGAGCAAGCTGCCCCAGACGAGAACCCGGGGGCGCGGGGGTTCCTGCGCAGGTCTATTTTTGATCCCGGCCAGGGTGTCGCTCAGCAGCTTCTGAAACTCCTCCGGGGGGAGCCATCCGCCGGCCAGCAGGAGCTCCAGCATTTCGCTGCCCCTGATTAAGGGAGGATTTTCCTGCCTGAGCCGGTAAAGCTCCCGGATCAGAGCCCGGCTGCGGTTGGCCCGGGCTATCTCTTCTGCCAGCCTCTCCCCGGTTACTTCCTGCCCGGTGAACTGCTCCAGGCTTTCTTTGAAAAAACCAAGCTCTCTCATAAAAAAACGCTCTGCCTGGGGGGTAACCTGGTGGGGGACGTTGAAAAGCCGGGAATAGGGCAGCGGGCGGTAGTAGGTCCAGATCCCGTAAAGCCGCTGCACCAGGTCGCAGCTGTGCGAGATCACCAGTCCGTCCAGGAAATCAAGCCTCCCTTTCAGGGCCTGTGTAAAGACATTGCGGACGTAGCTGCAGCCGTACGGCTCCATGTAAGCGTCGGCTTCGGATGTGGGCTCCCCGGGCCTGCCGGTAATCCGGTAAGGAATTGCCCCTGCGGCGCTGATCATCTCGGGCGGGGCAAAGCAGCAGAGATAGCCGATCACCGGCCGGCCGCTTTCCCGCCGCAGTTCGCGCACGCGCTCCTCTTTTTGCGAGTTCAATTCTGCCGCGCGGGCCAGTACAGGCATGTCTTTCATTTTTATCTCTCCCTCTGTAATATCATCAATAAAACCCTCATGCTTTTAGCCTTTCGCCGTGCTGCGGCCGGCCATCGTCTCGATAAAGGCGTGCACCCTGGTCTTGATCTGCGCGTCCGACCAGAGGCGGGGGTCGGCCATGTCGCTCTCAAAAATCAGCGAGGGGACTCCGAGTTCCGCAAGGCGGTTGCGGGTATGAACTTCGCCGAAGGAGACGGCGCGGCAGGAGCGGGTCAGGTGCATCACCGCCCCGTCGAGGCTGTATTCTTTAACCGCCTCTTCGAGCATGCGGCTGCCGGCGAAACCGCCGAAGACGGCGGGGTTGCACAGCTCTGGCATGACCTCGGTGCCGTATTCATGCATCTTCACCGCGCGCCGCCAGGTCCGCTCCACGATGGCTTCCAGGGGGTCGTCCAGGTCCACCTCGAACCAGTTGCCCACATTGTAAGTCGATTCAATGGCCACCACCGCCCCCAGCGACTCCAGGTAGTTGAAGAAACCGAGGTTGAACCAGGGCGGCAGCCCGAACCAGATGAGGCGGTATTTCTCCTCTTCGACGATGCCGATCTTCCGTTCAACCCTGTCCTTGACCTCGTGATAGATCTCCCGGTAAAAATCGACTGCCTCTTCTTCGCCGACCATGTACATCTGCGGGATGATGGCCGAGAAGTAATCGGTAGAACCCATGGGGCAGGGGATGGCCTTGCGCAGGTAGAGAGTATCGCGCCAGTAGGCCAGGGCCTTGTGGGAGAGAGCCAGGATTTCCCGGAGCAGGTCCAGGTCCAGCTTTTTCCCGGTATGCTGCTCCAGGAACTCCACCTGGCCTTGCAGGTCTTCCCGGAGCAGGTCCTTGTAATGGGCGGCGATGCGGGGATCATGGGGATCCACATCCCACGGCGGGGCCAGGGGGTCGCTGCTGTATACGGGCACGTCAAGATAGCGGGTGGCGATGGCCTGGAACCACTTGTAGCGCGGCTCGCAGATAAAGCCCGAGCCCAGAAGCATGGAGGGGTTGCCCATACCGCCGGGTATGGGGCTTGCTTCCGGCGGTTCGCCGCTGTCCTTCCAGATCTTGCAGTAGCCCATTGTATTGGTCACGTAGGTGCACAGCTCCGGGGAGTATCCGTCCCCTTCGGCTGCCTTGATAAAGTCGGGAGCGACCAGGCGGCTGGCGCAGATGGTGCCGAAGTTTTCAGGCCACTCCCAGAGCAGGTTGAATGCTTTAAGCAGCTCCGGCGGCACCCCGACCATGCACCAGGCCAGGGGCTCGTTGCTGAAGCGCCTCTCAAGGGTGCGCATAAAAAAACGAGGCAGCATATCTTTCATCTTGCGGGTAGTTTCCAGGTGGCGTTTGGCCCGCCTCATTTCACTGGCGGACATAGGTTCGACCTCCTTTTTGGGCAGAAGATTCAATACATTTTAAACATTCGCTCCCAAACCTGCCGGTTCCTGCTTGTTTAAACAGATCGCCCCTAATTAAGGCCTCTTTGCCTGGCAGGGACAGGGCTGCTTAAAAACAGATCTATGCTTGCAGGCCCGTCCTTTTTACTTTATGCCTTGTTTGTAAGGAGCGCCGCCCGCCGGAGAGGCGAACCGTCCCGATTTGCCATTGAACAGAGCAGGATTTCAAGGGCTTGCGCCGTAGCATGGCCTTTTCCTCCGGCAAAGAGCTGCCGGCAGACAGTTGAGGATAGCGGCCGCCTGCCGTATGCTTGAACTGCCGCACGGTGCGGGCGGCAAAAAGAGAAGGAGGAAGGAGGCAGGAGCGGTGGAAGAGATAGTAACTATTGTGGGCAACTGGGGCTTTCCCATTGCCGTAAGCATCTACCTGCTCGTCCGCATTGAAGGAAAGCTGGAGCACCTGGCCGAATGCATCAGCGGCCTGAGCGATGCCATCAGAAAATCATGACTGGCTTCTCGGCCTGGATATGATACTGGCAAGGACGGTAGCTTTCATGAACTTCTTTGTCATCCTGAGCGAAGCGAAGGATCTCTCCTGCAGGTTGACGGCTCCTTTTAAAAATGATAGCCTGAATCTAAATATTTTATATTGAGTGGATGAAAGGAAGAGTGGGGTTGAAAAGGCTGAAATTGGGTCTCCCCGCAGGGAGCTTGCAGGAATCAACCATGGAGATTTTCAGGAAAGCCGGCTACAATATCAGTATCGGCGAACGTTCATACTATCCGTACATTGATGACGAAGAGATCGAATGCGTCCTTATCAGGGCCCAGGAGATCCCCAAGTATGTCGCCGAGCAGGTGCTTGATGTTGGCCTCACCGGCAAGGACTGGATTGTGGAAACAGGGGTTCAGGTGGAAGAGATAGCCGAGCTTGCTTTCTCGAAACGGGGCCTGCGCCCGGTCCGCCTGGTCCTGGCGGTGCCGCGGGACTCGGATATAAATACAGTTGCCGATCTGGAAGGAAAGAGGATTGCCACCGAGCTGGTTGAGACCACCAGGCGCTACCTGCAGAGTAAAGGGGTTTCCGCCGCGGTTATCTTCTCCTGGGGGGCTACCGAGGTAAAGCCGCCCCTTCTGGCTGACGCCATCGCCGAACTAACCGAAACGGGCCGCTCCTTGAAGGCCAACAACCTCCGCGAGATCGAAACCATACTCGTTTCTACGCCGCGGGTAATTATGAATCCGGCCAGCTCGCGCGACCCCTGGAAGAAGAAGAAAGTGGAGCATATGGTTACCCTGTTGAAAGGAGCGCTGCTGGCGGAGCAGAAGGTGATGCTTAAGATGAACGTTCACCGCGATAACCTCGACCGGATCATCGCTCTCCTGCCGGCTCTGCGCAAGCCCACCATCTCTGCACTCAGCGAGGATCAATGGGTGGCGGTGGAAAGCGTTGTTGATGATAAGAAGGTGCGCCGGCTCATTTGTGAATTAAAAGAAGCCGGGGCCGAGGGCATCGTCGAGTTTCCCTTAAACAAGATTATCCCCTGAAAATCTGCATGTGCCATGGCCCATCTCATTGCCGCAAATTTGTAGCGCGGGATTTTCTTCAAGTTGACGGCTCCCTTGGCAGTGTTATAATTTAATGAGCAGCTTGCTTAAAAAAATTGATGCCAGATTAAGACTAGAAAAGGGGTTTTTAAATGAGCAATAAGGAAGGGCAAAAGGGGTTGCCGGGGCCGCAAAAGGCCATTTTACTGGTTTTGGCCCTGGTGATCGTGGGAGCGGTAGCGCTGATCATTTTCATGCAGCATGACCCGGCCGTGGCCGTGGTGAACGGTGAGAAGATTAAGCGCAGCGAGCTTTACACGATTATGTATATGCAGTACGGGAAAGAGTTCCTGGACGATCTCATTGTTGAACGTTTGATTCTGCAAGAGGGGAAAAAACGCGGCATCTCGGTCAGTAATGAAGAGATCGATGCTGAAATTGACATTATCGTTGGAGAGTACTACATGGGGAACGAAGAAAATTTGAAGCTTGACCTGGAAAGCCGCGGCATCCCCATGGACTTTATCCGCAATAATTTTCGGGTGAATATCATGCTGGAAAAGATCGTTACCGGCGATCTGGAGATAACCGAAACGGAAGCCCGGGAATATTTCGAAGAGAACCGGGAAGATTTTGATATCCCCGAACAGGTCAGGGCACGCCATATCCTTGTTGATACCGAGGAGGAGGCTCTGGAAATAATTTCCCGCCTTGAAAATGGAGAAGATTTTGCCGGGATTGCCAAGGAAAGCTCAAAAGATACCGGCTCAAAAGAGCAGGGCGGCGACCTCGGCTTCTTCCCCCGTGGAGAAATGGTAAAGGAGTTCGAAGAGACGGCTTTTAACCTGGAGGTTGGCGGGAGGAGCGCACCGGTAAAAACCTCTTACGGCTATCATGTCATTGAGAAGCTGGAACACAAGGAAGGCCGGGAGGTTACCTACGAAGAGGTGGCGGATAAAGTTAAGGAAGCGGTCAAGGAGAATAAGCTTCCGGTATTGAAGCAGGAGTTAATCTCCAAGTTGAAAGAAGAAGCGTTAATCGATTACCTTGAGTAGGTGCCCATAGAATCTTGCCCACGCACATCCCCGGGGGGAGGATAGGATAGATGCTTGTGCCTCCCTCCCCGGGGAATTTCAATGCAGAAATCCTCTTATCAGCGGTCAATAGAGTTTGCCATTTTACTCTCTTAACTATGAGAACTGGATGAAGTTGAAGCTGTTCACGTCGAAGAGGCCGCGGTCGGTTATCTTCAGATGCGGGATAACCGGCAGGGCCAGGAAAGAGAGCGTCAAAAAAGGATTAAGAGGCGCCGTTCCAAGAGAGCGCGCGGCGGCGGTAACCTCGGCCATGGCTGCGGCCACCTTTACAGCGGGTTCCGGCGAGATCAGGCCGGCTACCGGCAGTGGCAATAAGGAGCGCACCATGGCGGTCCCGTCAACGGCAACAAAGCCGCCCCCGGCCCGCGCCAGTTCATTAACCGCCGCCGCCATGGCCGCCTCCTCCACTCCGGCCACGATGATATTGTGTGAATCATGAGCCACGCTCGAGGCGATGGCCCCGCTGCGCAGGCCCAGCCCCTTGACCAGGCCCAGGGCTGCCCGCCCGCTGCCCCGGTGCCGTTCGATCACGGCGATCTTGATTATATCGCGCCCGGGGTCGGCCAGCACGGCGCCGCTTTCGTCTCGCCGCGGCTCGAGCGTCAGCTTCTCGGTAATGATCTGCTCCGGGATTATGCCGATCACCGGCAGGGCTCCGGGCCCGGCTTTGAACTTGAAATCATCAGCCTGCAGCGGGCGCCGCAGCTTGATCGTGTGCATGACGCCCTCATCGGCCGGAGGAGAGGTTATTTTCGCAACCGGCTTTCCCTCACGGGCGGCCACCCGCCCATCCTTAATCACCAGCCGCACGTTAAAGCTCTGCAGATCGTCAACTACAGCCAGGTCAGCCCGGTAGCCGGGGGCCACTGCGCCGCGCCGGGCCAGCCCGTAATGCCGCGCCGGGTTCAGGGTGGCCATTTCCACCGCATCCAGCGGGTCGCAGCCCAGCGCTACCGCCCGGCGCAGGATTTCGTCCAAATGGCCCGCCGACAAAAGTTCCGCTGCTTCCTTGTCGTCAGAGCCAAACATGAAATGCCGGCTGCCGGCCGCCTTAACGGCGGGCAGCAGGGCAGCCAGGTTGCGGGCGGCGGAGCCTTCGCGAATGATCACCTTCATCCCGCAGCCAACCTTCTCCAGCGCCTCGGCCGCGCTGACGCATTCGTGATCCGTAGAGATGCCGGCCCCCAGGTAAGCCTGCAGATCGCGGCCGCCTAGGCCCGGTATGTGCCCGTCAACCGGCTTCTTCCGCCGGTGCGCTGCGGCGATCTTCGCCGCCACCGCCGCATCTCCGGCTATTACCCCCGGGTAATTCATCATCTCGGCAAGGCCGAGCATGCGCGGCTGATCCAGCAGCCGCTCCACTTGCTCCGGGGTAATTTCGCCCCCGGCTGTTTCCATCTCTGTCGCCGGGACGCAGGAGGGGGCCATAAAATAAAAATCCAGGGGCAGCTGTTCAGTAGCCCGGAGCATGAAAGTAATGCCCGCTTCTCCGAGGACATTGGCGATCTCGTGGGGATCGGCGATAACTGCGGTAGTCCCATGCGGCAGCGCCACGGCGGCGAAATGCGCCGGCAGAAGCAGGGTGCTCTCAAGATGGATATGCGCATCGATCAGCCCTGGAATTATTAGACCCCCCGCAAGGTCAATTACCTCGCGGCCTTTGGAATACCCGGCTTCCACTCCGGCAATCGTAGAGCCTTCTACAGCCACGGCTGCATCTCTTACTTCCCGGGTAAAGAGGTTGACCACCCGGCCTCCCTTGAGCAGGAGCGAGGCCGGCCTGGCGCCCCGGGCAACTTCGCTTATCGCTTTCAGCTTTTCAGCAAACAGGATCAACACCCGCCTTCTAAAATGTATTCAACATGGACCGGTTCTTTTCTCCGGCAGGAAACCCTTCCCTATTTAGCGAATAGAGCCTTCGAGTTTTTTTAACACAACTGAGGAGGAGAATCATCTTGACAAAAACCGCCAGGGACGTCATGACCACCAAGGTGATCAGCATCACCGGGGATGAAACCCTTCAAGAGGCGATCGACTTGATGGACAGGCACAATATCAGCGGCCTGCCTGTCACCGATGCTCAAAACATGCTCATCGGTATTATCTCAAATACGGATATCATTCACTATTCGCAAAAGGTGAATGTTGTTCCGCTGTTTGATCCCTCCGGCTGGATCTCGCCCCATACCGATATCAACGACCTGGCTTCTATCCGCCGGGGCATAGACCTGCTGGCCAGGACAAAGGTCAGCAAATTGATGAAGAAAAAGGTCTATACTGCAAGCGAAGAAACCCCTCTCATAGAAATAGCCAGGTTAATGAGCCGGCGTCAAATCAACCGCGTGCCCATAGTGAACCGCGAGGGCAAGCTTACCGGCATTATCACCCGCGCTGATATGGTCAGAAGCATCGCCGATCGGGACGATCCCATTTAATCATAAATTATGCTGCATTGAAAGAGCCCCGGTTCTCTGCGGCGCGCAGACCGGGGCTCTTTTCTCCTGCCGGTGCCCCGTTTCCCCGTTGCCTTTTGCCCCTTCCAGGCATAGGATAATCACAACAGAAATGGCCATAATTCTCTATGATTGGCAATCGCAGCAGGATTGGATCTCACCATGTCGAAGTGTTAAACAGTTGTTTAAGTTAAGGGAAGGAGTTTCGTGAATTTGGCAGCTAGAAAGCGCTCCGGCTCAGGCGGCGCTCCCCGGGCAGGCTTGCGGGACTATGGCGCCCTCTTTTTGGGTAAAATGCTCATCGTTGGCACCAGGCTGCTTAAACATGGCGGCACGACCCTGCCCGGGCGGGTTGCCCTGAAAGTATCACCGCAGCTGCTCTCCTTTATGGCCGGGCAGCTGCCAATGGGAACGATCGCCGTTACCGGAACCAACGGCAAAACCACCACCGCCTCGCTGCTGGCGGCAATTTTCCGGCAGGGCGGTCTGCGCTGTGTCCACAACAAGGCTGGCTCCAATCTGGCCTGGGGCGTAGCTACAACCCTGATCGAAACCGGCGCCTGGAAAGAAGGGCTGCCCGGCGATATCGCTGTTATGGAGATGGACGAAGGGGCCTTTCCGGCAATTTCCAAGGACATGCAGCCGCGCGGCGCCGTGGTAACCAATATTTTTCGGGATCAGCTGGACCGCTTTGGAGGGGTGCAGCAGGTGCAGGATGCGATAAGCAGGGGTGTGCAGGCTATGTCTCCCGGGGCCGCTGTTTTTTTAAATGCCGACGACCCCCTGCTAGCCGGCATCGACAGCGGCGGCAGGAAGACAATTTACTACGGGTTCGATCTGCCCCGCGGTTCCATCACCCGGGTCTTTCCGGAGAGAGGATTTCCCTGCCCCCGCTGCCACCGCGATCTCATCTACACCGATCTTTACTATGCTCACCTGGGCCGCTACCGCTGTGCCAACTGCGGTTTTATGCGGCCTGAACCGGAATTCAAGTTGCGCCGTTTCGAAACCGCGCCGGAAGGAGGCGCCCTGGCAACGCTGAGCCTGCGCGGGAAACTGCTGCAAGCGGCGCTGCCTCTGCCCGGAATCTACAACCTCTACAATGCCCTTGCCGCCGCAGCAGCAGCCACCGCCCTGGACATGCCGGAGGCCGCCATCAGAGATGCCTTTGCCGCCGCCGCCCCGCCCTCCGGCAGGATGGAGCGGCGCCGCCTGGGCAACAAGGACCTGCTCATTGCTTTGATCAAAAACCCGGCCGGCGCCGGAGAGGTGTTTCGCACCCTGCTCCAGGGAAGAGGCGATTCCCGGATACATTTTCTCATCGCTATCAACGACCGTCCCGCCGACGGCAGGGATATATCCTGGCTTTGGGAAACAGATTTCGAGCAGCTGGCCGGGCTCCGCTTTCGCACGGGCAGTATGGTTCTTTCCGGAACGCGGGCCGTTGACGTGGCCCGGCGGCTGAAAAAAGCGGGATTCGATGGGGCAAAGATGATCGTGGAGCCGGTTCTGCGAAGGGCGCTGCAAAAGGCGCTCGCCGCGACGGCGCCCGGCGAGAAGTTGATCATACTGCCCAACTATACGGCCATGATGCAGCTGCGCCGCCTGCTTAAATAGAGGCCGGAGGCCGGAAGTCGGAGGTCGGAGGGAATAAGGTGAATTTAAAGGATAGAGATACTCAGGTTCATCCTGGTTTTTTTCAATCTTTACCTCAATTTCCTACATCCGCATGCGTGGCAGGAATTATGTTGCAATTCACGAATATGATATTTAAAGGTATTTCTATATATGTCTGCATATTTTAAGAAAAGAGGTGACGTTTTTGAACCGGGACCAATCCATGGTGCTGGCCCGATTGCATTTGGGGGCGATCCTCCCCCTGCTCGAGGATGTTGCCGCCTACGACCCGGTGGTTGGCGAAGCGATTGCCGGATGGAATTTCGCTCTTCAGTTCCGTCTATCGGGAGGTGATCCTTCCACTACCCTGGTATTCGAGGAAGGCCGCGTTACCGCTTACCGGGGACAATTCAAGGGTTATCCCGCTACATTAACTTTTAAAAATGCTGATTTTCTAAATGATGTCTTCCAGGGACGAACAAAAAAGAGCCCCCTGCCAAACCTGGCCGGTATTTTCAAAGCCAAACAGTTGATGCAGGTGGACAGTGTTCTGGGCCGGCTGGAGCATTACCTCAAGCCGCAGCCGGAAACACTCGCCGACCCCGAAACATTTGCTTTCTGCGTCCGGGTCACCCTCTATGCCGTGGCTTTCGGGATAAAGGAAGTAGGCGAGCATGATCCCGAAGTGCGCCCCATCGTCCTGAACCTGCCGGACGGCACCGTTGAAATGAGGATAGAACAGGGTCCCGCCGCCCATCTCACAATAAAAGGTGGCAGCTTTTATCCGCAGCGCGGGCCGGCTGAAAACCCCAACGCCATCCTTGAATTTGCCGATCTGCAAACAGCCTGGGATACTTTCCAGGGGAACATCGATACCTTCAGCGCTGTTGGCAGCGGCAGGATAAAGCTGCGCGGGTTCATCCCCCTTATTGAAGGGGTTAACCCGCTCATGGACAGGTTGGCCTATTACCTCTCCGACTAGAGGAGGATGTTCTAAATGAGTAAAGCAGAAGAGAAACTTTATAACTTCGATAAGTCAATGGAGTTGTTTGAGGAGGCTGCCGCCATAATCCCCGGGGGAATATATGGACATTTTTCACCCACACTGACCGTCCCCGGTTTCTTTCCATTCTACACGGCTAAGGCGGAAGGCTGCCGTTATACAGATATAGACGGCAACGAGTTTATCGACTACATGTGCGGTTACGGGCCCATGGTGCTCGGCTACTGCAACCCGGTTGTCGATGGGGCCGCCGCGGCCCAGCAGGCCTTAGCCGACTGCACCACTCACCCCGGCGAGGTCATGGTTAAGCTGGCCCGGCACCTGGTGGAACTGATTCCCACCGCCGATTGGGCTTTTTTTGGCAAGAACGGCGGCGATATGACCACCTATGCCACCCTGGTGGCGCGCGCCTTTACCAACCGTAAAAAGATCATCATGGTCCGCGGCCACTACCACGGCGTGGCCCCCTGGTGCACGCCTCCCGGTTTCGGCGGGATCATCCCCGAAGATCACATGCACATACTCCAGGTTGCCTGGAACGACCTCGATGAATTCGAGAAAGTGGTCCGGCAATACCGGGGCGAGATCGCCGGCTTCATCGCCCAGCCTTACCACCATATCAATTTCGGCGACCAGGTCATGCCGGCGCCCGGTTACTGGGAAGGGATCGAACGTATCTGCCGCGAAGAGGGGATCGTTCTCATTCTCGACGATGTCCGCGCCGGCTTCCGCCTCAGCATGAAGGGCTCCGGCGATTATTTTGGCTTTAAACCCGACCTGAGCTGCTACTGCAAGGCCATCGCCAACGGCTACCCCATATCTGCCTGTGTCGGGCGGAAGGAGTTGATGAATGCCGCCTCGAAAGTTTTCTTCACCGGATCTTACTGGACCGCCCAGGTTCCCATGGCCGCAGCCCTGGCCACGCTGCAGGAGCTGGAAAATACGGGGGCCATCGAGAAGATGAAAGAAACCGGAACCCTGCTCATGGAGGGGCTTAAAGAACTGGGCAGCCGCTATGGTCTTGAGATTACCACATCGGGACCGCCGGCAATCCCCTTTATGCGCTTTACCGAAGACCGCGATTTCTTCTGGCAGCAGCTCTTTTGCTCCGAAGTGACCAGGAGGGGTTCCTTCTTCCATCCCCATCACAACTGGTTTATCTCGGCTGCGCATGAAAAAGAGGATATTGAAGAAACGCTCAATCATGCTGAAGCCGCGATAAAAGTGTTAAAGGAGAAGATTTGATCCCGGATTCGTCAAAATAATATGAATTCAGCAAAGGAGGTTTTAGCCGGAGATGCCATTAACTGAACAGGAGATCGCTTTTTTGAAAGAGAAGGCCTGGCTGGCCAGGCGGAACACCATTCAAACCCTGATGTGGGCGGGCGGCGGCCACGCCGGAGGCGCTCTCAGCCAGATCGATATTCTGGTTGCGCTTTACTATCACTACTTAAAAGTTGATCCCAAGAATCCTGACTGGGAAGACCGCGACCGGGTCGTCCTGAGCAAAGGACATGGCGGGATCGGCTACGCTCCCATACTGGCGGATCTCGGTTATTTTAAACAGGAGCTGCTCAAGGAATTCAACCATACCGGCTCGCCCTTCGGTATGCACCTCGATATGCTCAAGGTGCCCGGCGTTGATGCCTCGACCGGCTCTTTGGGGCACGGCCTGCCCATCGCCGTGGGAATGGCCATAGGGGCGCGCCTGAAGAAGAAATCGTGGCGGGTCTACTGCATTCTTGGCGACGGCGAATGCCACGAGGGCTCGATCTGGGAAGCGGCCATGAGCGCCGCCCATTACAAGGTGGACAACCTGACCGTTTTTGTTGACCGCAACAAGCACTGCATAGACGGCCCCACCGAGACAGTAATGACCCTTGAGCCTCTCAAGGATAAATGGCTTAGCTTTGGCTGGCACGCGCTGATCATCGACGGCCATGATTTTGCCCAGATTGGCGGCGCCATTGACGAAGCGCTGCAGACAACGGGACGCCCCACGGTGATCATAGCGAATACGATTAAAGGCAAGGGCGTCGATTATATGGAAGATGACCCCGCCTGGCATTACGGCGGGCTCGACTCAGACGGCATGGAGAAGGCTTTTCAATCTATCGACCGGATGTACGGCAAAGCTTAGGCTGGCCCTGCACCGCTGAAAGGAGGATCTTACTTGAGTACCGGTTTAACATATCATACTTATGACACCGACCATATGACCCCGGCGGAAATATATGGACATGTCCTGGCCGAGCTCGGCGAAAAGAGGGAAGATATTGTCGGTCTAACCGCCGACCTGGCCAAGTCTACCAAGATCGGCAAGTTCGGCAGCAAATTTCCCGAGCGCTTTTTCAACGTGGGCATTGCCGAGCAGAATCTCTTTGGGATGGCCGCAGGCCTGGCCCTGGCCGGCTTTATTCCCTTTGTCTCCACTTTCGCCGTCTTCGCGGCGCTGCGGGCGGGGGAGCAGGTGCGCACCGATATCTGCTACATGAACCTCAACTGCAAGATCATCGCCACCCACTCCGGAATCTCTTTCGGACAGGCGGGATCGACACACCACTGCAACGAAGACCTGGGCGTAATGCGCACCTTTCCCAACATGACGGTTATTGCTCCCGCCGACGGCTACGAAACCGCCAACGCGGTGATCGCCAGCCTCGATCACCCCGGACCGGTCTATATCCGGATTGGGCGCGGTTTTGAACAAACCGTCTATGAGAATCCGGATTACGGCTTCCAAATCGGCAAGGCGGTAACGATGCACGAAGGCTCAGATATCACGGTAATGGCCATCGGGCCCTGTGTTCTGCATGCCGTGGAGGCGGCCAAGCGCCTGAAGGAGCAGGGCATATCGGTGCGGGTCCTGAACATGCATACGATCAAGCCCATCGACAAAGAGGCCGTTTTCGCCGCGGTCAACGACACGCGCCGCATCATCACCGTGGAGGCGCACAACATCTACGGAGGCCTGGGCACCGCCGTGGCCGAGACGATCGTGGAAGCGGGCAAATCCTGCCGCCTCAAGCGCCTCGGACTGCAGGATGAGTTTGCCATTGTCGGCTACACCGACGATCTCTACAGCTACTACAAGCTGGATGACAACGGGATCATGGAAGCCGTTACCGAAATGCTAAACCTTGAAGTGGAAGAAGATGAAGACTGGGAGGACGAGATTTAAGAAAGGAGGCCGGCTCCAACGATGCCTGATCAAGATAAACTGACGGCAATTTTACTGATGAGAGCGGCTCTCCCGCTGACCAAGACGCTGCTCGAGGAGAAACCGAAGCTGGCCCGGAAATATGCCGGGTGGAACCGGGTGGTGCAGTTCCAGGTGAAAGACGATCCCGAGCTGGCCTGCCACCTGCAGTTTGTTGACGGCAAGCTGGAATACAATGCCGGAAGACATCCCGCGCCGCAGATCGACTTTGTCTTCAAGACTCCGGCCGATTTTGTCGCCCTCATGAGCGGCAAAATAGCCCTGCCGAAAATAAAGGGGGCTCTTAAGAACTTCGGGACGCTGGCCGGCTTTCTGCCGCTCATGCTTGGGCTGACCCTGCTCTTGCCCAGCAAGCTGCCGAAAGATCCGGATAAGCGGGCTCTCAAGGTGAGGCTGCTGCTCTATTTCATTACCACGGCGCTTTCCCTGCTGAACCGCCACGGCCATGCGGGGATGCGCGAGTTTACCAGGGATATGCCCGACCGGATTTTCCAATGGTCGGTTCAATCCTCCGACCCCGCGGCTTACCTGCGGATAAGCAAGGGACGGACCAAGTCTGGCCGGGGTATTTACGGCCGGCGCCGCCCCTTTGTCCATATGATCTTTTCTTCTATTGATGCAGCCTTTCTTGTGCTTACCGGCCAGGTCGACAACAACGCGGCCATGCGGGATGGCCTGCTGGTGGTTGACGGTTCGCCGGAGCATGGCAAGGATATCTCAACCATTATGAAACAGATTGAAGCGATGATTTCCTGATAATACTGTCATTCGCGGGGGTGAAAACCCCCTCTCCCTAACCCTCTCGGATGTGGGGGGGGAAGTTAACAAACAACTTCCCGCTCCACTTTTTTTGCCTTTAATAGAGTGTATCGCTCATGCGGCAAAAACTTATAAATTAATCACTCCTTCTTTCCGGTTGAACAACTTGTTCGAAGCTGTTAAAATTCAAACAGGAATATTTCTTAATATTTAGAAAAGGGGGCTGCCGGATGATGGAGCTGTCAAAGGTGAGCCTGGTAAAGTTCAATGACGAGAGGCTCAATATTCGCCGGGCCGTGGAGATGTGCGAAGG
>LFRM01123695.1_pt1 | contig 20358 bp, 27 predicted proteins | sample 618341 | NCBI WGS metagenome assembly LFRM01 (sample SAMN03654438, study PRJNA283298) | anaerobic digester metagenome | isolation source: pool of bioreactors CSTR01a, CSTR02a, and CSTR03a thermophilic anaerobic... | place: Denmark: Kgs. Lyngby | collected 2014-05-21 | reverse complement strand
GAACCGTGAAGACAAGTCGTTGCGCAGAGAAAGCGACATGTTCAGCAACAGACACCAGCAATAGTGGTGATCTATGTCTCTTTGCCAACTCAATCAGTCGGGGTTTGACAGCATGACAGACAGAACAGTCCGGAGCTGTGAAAAAACAGACAAGTAAAGGGTGGGCAGTTATGAGATCATCTGCCTGTCGTTCACTGATCATTCGGATCACGCCGTTGTCATCGGGGAGATCCGTCTGTTTTTGTTCCGTTTGCATGTCTACTCCTTGCATCAGTGTTCGTTTGTCTCCCAACAAGCATCAGTTGGATTCTGTCGTTCAGCAGCTGGCTATTATTTTATCAGAGTGGCGGTCGTCATGAGTATGTATTTATTTGTTTTTGATCGCATATTCAATCGCCTCTTTACCCGTTATGTGTTCGATGTCAATTGCGATGATTTGTGCCTGTGTACAATCCGCTACCTTCTTCTTTTTTAATTCATCAGGCTGATCGCCTGAATATTTTTCCACCAGAGCTGTGAATCCAGCCAGTCGCTCCGCACCACACGTTATTCGCACGTTGCCAAATGCGATGACGCTGCGGAAATAAGATGTGTACGCCTTACTCACAATTGTATCTTCATCGACTACAGTAAAGCAAACTTTGCTGCTTCCTGTAATGGCATCTATTTTATGTCCATGACGCGCGGAATGAACATATATTTTCTGATCAGCAAAAACATAGTTCAACGGAACCGCATAGGGATATCCCCCATCTCCCGTGCAAGCCAGAATTCCATGTGTACATCGGTCTAATACATCTTTGATCCGATCGGATGATAATGCTTGTTTGGCTCTGGTCATTTCTCTGAACATGGCGTTATTCCTCATTTCTACCAGCGGTACCCATACGAATTTTTTTTGTGTTTTGCCAGCGGTATCCGGACTTCTGAAAATCGCTCAAGATCCCCCATATCCGGTGTCTTAAATCACCCGATCGACAGGTACAAGGATTCGAATTGATCCTGATGCTGCACGAAAGCATCAATAAGATCAGGGTCGAAATGACTTCCTTTATCAGCACTGATGATGTCTACACTCTTCTCATGTGAGAACGCCTCCTTATAGACACGTTTGGAGCGCAAAGCATCATAGACATCAGCGATCGGTATGATTCTTGCTGATATGGGAATATCATTTCCTGCAAGTCCATGAACATAGCCGGAACCATTCCACTTCTCGTGATGATATAACGCGATGTCCATCCCCATTTTTAAAAATGCATTCCGGTCATAATCCTGACCAGCTTTGGCGAGCGTTTCATAGCCAAGTAGGACATGCGTTTTCATAACGGCAAATTCATCTTCTGTCAGTTTCCCCGGTTTCAGAAGAATGCTGTCTGGAATACCGACCTTGCCAATATCGTGAAGCGGGCTGGCCTTATAGATCGTTTTGATAAAATCATCGTCAATCCGCTCTTTATATTTTGGATTCAACCTCGCTTGTTCAGCCAGCAAACGGCAGAAGCTGGCAGTCCGTTCAATGTGCGCGCCCGTATCGTCATCTCTGGATTCTGACAGCTTGATCAACGCATAGATCGTTGCCATCTGAGAAGCAGATATTTCCTGAACTTTTTCTTCAACAAGCTCTTCCAGATGCTGGCTATGCTTTTCAAGCTCATCTTCAATCCTTTTCAATTCAGTAACATCCTGGATGGTTCCATATAAATGGATGGGGTTGCCTTTATCGTCAGATTTATAACGAAATCGTACATGCACCCATTTTATTTTTCCGCTTTTCATCAATAAACGATATCTGGTTGCCCATGATTTGGTCATCGTAAACATGTCCCGGAACATCGAAGCTACTTGTTCCAGATCGTCTGAATGAACAAATGAAAAAAATAAATCTGATGATGCTGGTATTGAGCTGTTAATTTCGAGAATAGCGTACATAGACTCTGACCAAAGCATGCTGCTGTCGACTAGATTGATATCCCAGCGTCCCAATAATGCAATCTCCTGAGCTTCATCAAGCATCTCCCGATTGTGTACTAGCTCTCTGTTTAGTTGCTCCATCTGTTTTGTTATTGTGGCATGATTTAAGATCAGCTTTGTTAAGAGTTCCGTTTGATTCTGGTAGTCAATTTCCTTGGCGAAACTTTCCAATGCATACACTTTAATGTCGGTCTCTGACCGCTTATCACCTGATAAAATTTCCTGAAGTGCAAAAGTTCGATTTTTCATGTTAATTACCTCTGAAACAGACGGTCAATACCCACATTTCCGATTGCACGCAGGTGTCGAATTATGGCTTCAACGTCCTCTTTTGCAGAAATAATTCTTCCGTGCTGTGGAGCGATCCGATCAATATCAAGCTGTTGAATCGTATCGAGGGCGTTTGCCAGCGCACGATTTGAAGTCATGATGATCTGATGAAAATGCACGATGCCGCTAACGGGACATTTTAATAACGACAGAGGACAGTCAGAACGGTCGCGACAGGTTCGGCAAGCCTCATCCAATTCAAGCCTGAGTGTCCATTGGGTATCAAAGCTGCCAAACAAATCACTCGAGAACACTGTTTTTGTTTTTGTGTCATAAGTGATAAAACTGCCTGGCTGATGGCAATAAGGTGTCGCAAAGAACATCAGACGTCTGCCTGTCGCGAAGTCAAAATGGCTGCCTAATTCACGAAAATCCAGTTTATCCGTTTTGGCCGAATAATAATGAATGAAGACATTGTTTTCCGTATGGGAAATAATTTTGAGATCATCACGATTGATGATGCTTTCCAGTTGGGGCAAACTGCCACATAGATCCGGATCGTAATGTTGGTAAATCAGTCTGGTAATCTGCTCAGGCTTCAACCCTGTGCGCAAGATTTTCAACATAACTGTACTAAAATCATCGCGGTTTCCGCCATCGATTAAAACGGCTTCATTGCCCTCAATGATCAGATAAGGATTACAATGCAGTCCTCTATTGTTATCGGCATAGCCAACCCAGAATATTCCTTCAGCAATTTCGATAGGCTCCTGTTCAAATATCAGTTGATCAGTTTCCATAGGACACTCCTTAGTCTTCAAACTTTCAGTCAGCCACAGGTCTTAAATTGTCGAGCGTTTTGTAAAGGAGACGATAAAGCTCCTTCACTTCATCAGAATTCAGCGGGATGCAGCTGCCAATTTCCGATGGAACGGAAATTGCCTGATCTTTCAGTGCTTCACCTTTACTGGTTAACGACACTAGAACATTTCGTTCATCAATGACACTCCTCTCACGGACAATTAATCCATTTAACGCCATTTTTTTCAACAACGGTGTTAAAGTCCCGCTATCAAGATATAAAATATCACCAAGCTCTTTAATCGTCAGCTGCTGACGTTCCCACAGAACCATCATCGTTATGTATTGTGTGTAGGTCAAGCCCAGTTTATCAAGATAAGGCTTATACAGACGAACGATTTCTTTCGATGCAGCATATAAAGGAAAACACAGCTGGTTTTCCAGTTTCAATACATCATGTTCCACTCCAGTCCTCCTGCACCCCAAAAGCCTGCGTATTAATCATTAATCATCATTCGAATATCACAAAAGATTCGCGATGTCCTGTGCAATACTCTCCGGTGTATCTGTTGGCGCAAACCGCTTGACAACAGCACCATTTCTGTCAACAAGAAATTTTGTGAAGTTCCATTTGATTTTCGAACCAAGCAAACCACCTTTTTTCTTTTTCAGAAACGTATAAAGAGGGCTTTCATTAGCACCATTGACATCAATTTTTCCAAAACGCGGAAATGATGTTTTGTAAGTCAATGTACAGTAACTGTTGATTTCATCCACAGTTCCAGGGGCTTGATTACCAAATTGATTGCAGGGGAAATCCAGGATTTCAAACCCTTTTTCCTGATAGTCATCATAAAGTTTTTGCAATCCCTCGTATTGCGGAGTCAGCCCGCAACCAGTGGCTGTATTAACGATCAACAAAACTTTTCCCTGATAGTCAGATAGTGATATATCCTGTCCCTTTAATCCTTTAACCGTAATTTCATAAATCGACATAAACATTTTCCTCCTCTAATATATTTTACGCTATTTAATTGTACGCAATATATTAGCTGTTGACAAGGGAACATTTTCCATTAAACAAGCTTTCGAAGTGTCAGCACTTCCAGTTAATCTTAGCCGGATTCGGTTCGTTATCAATAGATACCGTGAGAAGCGCATGATACATTTGTTCACACGCCCCAGCGGCACAATGTTCCAGTTGCGTCCATTCGGCGTCGGTGCCAAGCGTATCATAAGCAATGGCCAGAGCACCATATAATGCAAGTCCTATACAATGCCTTGCCGAATGAATGGTCGATGAACTTTGACCGATTGCCCGCGCAGCCGCCTGTGCAGCAGGTTTATCGTTCATTTCGCGAGCGGCTGCATGACAGTCCATGATGATTGCCTTCGCTTGCGACAGCTTGATTGATCCGGCTGACCAGTCGCGCGCTGCATGTAACGCAAGCAGGGGACGCAAATCGTCGGGTGCGTGTTTCAACCAGAGCGGTAAAATAACGTGCTCAGCATAATCAACAGCCCAGTTGACCAGCGTCGTTTTGTTCTGTGTTTCGATCAGCTTTACCAGAGATTGAATATTGGGTGCGTCCCAGTCGTTGAGTATCTTACGCATTTTTGTCATATTTAACCTTTCGCTTAGTGGTGATTCCCTGTTTCATAGCACCATCTGGCAATCTCTGCGATCAGCTCCAGCGGAATTGGCTCATCGAATTGAAACTGGATTGCACCTTTGCTTGTTTTATAAGCCCTTAATTGGTCGGCAAAGTGCGCAACAGCCAGGTCTCCGGGATACAATCCCATATGGTTTTTATATGCTGCAAAATGGATAATATTTTGTTTTTTCCAGAAAGTCGGCATACGCCACGAAATACGTTCTTCTGCTTCAGGCAGAACCTCCCGCAACTTGTCGCGAACCGATGTTAAAAGATGCTGAATGCTTTCAGGTTGTTCTTTAATGTAGTGATCGATCGTCAGAGGCGATTCATCGCAAAAATGATGCTGGTTCTCATGCTTAAATGTACGACTGCACTTCGGACATTGCCACATGGATGCTCACCCTTCTCTTTCTCTGCCGGCAGCAGATCATCTGCTTGCTCTTTTATGATCGCCTATGACGATCACGGTCAGGATTATACTGAAAAGTCAAATTAGTTTTTTAACCGACTCAGCCAAGCTTCAATAATCACACCATAAACAATCCCTGCCAGAAAGCTGATCGGATCTTCAAATCCTGTGGAACTGTAGAACGCAAACGATACCAGAAGACCGAATAAAGCTCCGCGAAGCAGTGACTTTCCTCGAGACGTTTCAATCCAGGGTGCGCCGATGACCAGCCCAATAATCACACGGTTAAACCAAAGTGAAAAGACAAACATGGGTGACGCTGTGAACCCCGAGCGAATAAACGCGCCTGCTACGCAGACCAGTCCGAGCAAGGCACCACCAATGAGTGCCACCATTAGTCTTTTTTTCATTTTCTCTCCGTTCGATCCATGATTATCATGCTTCCAGTTCTTATATAAAGATTATACATCTTCACGTATCAGTAAAAAAACAAAATAACGATTAGAAATCATTTCGTCAGAATAAATCTGATTCATTCAAGCCATCTTCCCGGATGATTTTAACTTTGGTTTTCAAAGTCGTTTCGCAGGCTATTGTGTGCATATTACATTTCCTTACTATACTTATTCAAATAATAAACATCGGCGATCATGAAAAACAAATAGATTGCCACCAATGTCAGGATTACAAACAGATCAACTTGTATAAGTGAGAAAGCAAGTATAACCGCTGCATAAACAAATACCATCAAATCGTATACTCGTGCCTTTGACCTGTTTCTGATCGCTTGATTACGCTCATCTTTTTGCTCTATTTCTATTTGCCTGGCGGCCTGCGGATTTCTTCGCATCGCATTATTCTTTAATGCTGTACCGATGTTACCGCCAAAAATACCTGAACCTAACCCGATACAGATATACGGCAGGATTTGCCATATCCCGTCAGCATTTTCAAACCCTTTGATTATCAGCAGTCCGGTAATAAAAACAAGCAATCCGAGAGCGGCAAAAATCATGTACCGGAAAACTTTATACTGTTTCATATCATTGCTCCTCCTCATCAAAAAAAATTTCCTCAATCCTTAATCCAAAATATCGGGCAATCTTGAATGCCAAGATGATTGAGGGATTATACCGTCCGTTTTCTAATGAGCCAATCGTTTGTCTTGATACCTCAAGAGCTGAGGCCAATTCCTCTTGTTTGATACCTCTCTCTTTTCGTAATATCTCTAATCTGTTTTCCAATATCTCACTTCCTTAATGGAAAGCTTGCTTTCCATATTATAAGTGTATCACTCGGTCACGCAATGTCAAGTTTGCTTTCCATGAATATAACTGATTACTGGCGATCCCGCTTGACTGTCATGATCTGTCGAAAATCTTTTTCATGCTGATAGCAGATTCATCTTCAGTCATTCCCTCAAACACTTTTGGATTGGTTTGGATCATGATTTTGACATTAGATGTAAATCTATTTATACTATTCATACATATTATACTATTCTTACCATTGGAGGAATTGCTCATGTCAAAGCCAAAAGGCAAATATGCTTGGACGGTTAAAGTCGGAGAAAAGGGCCAGATTGTCATTCCAAAAGAAGCTCGTGAAATATTCGGTATTACTTCTGGTGACACACTCATTTTATTGGGAGATGAAAAGCAGGGCATTGCCATTCCCCCTAAAAACATGTTCGACACCTTTGTCACAACGATATTTGGCTCAACAGCTCCGGTGGAGGATAACGAATGAGCGCAATCACCATCACAGATCTGACCAAAAAGTATGGCTTACTGACTGCTGTAGACCACTTAAACCTGACGATTCAGGAAGGTGAGCTGTTTGCTCTTTTAGGCTTGAATGGCGCGGGAAAAACAACAACCATTAAAATGCTTTCATGTCTGATCCGGCCAAGCGACGGCGATGCAGTATTACTCGGCGACAGCATCAAGGATAATCCAAGTGCCGTCAAGAGAAAATCCAATATCTCTCCTCAGGAAACCGCAGTTGCACCCAATTTAACAGTGTTCGAAAATCTGGAATTGATGGCGGGGATCTACGGACAAAAGGCTGATGCCTCAAGAAAAAGCGCTAGGGAGATGGCGCAGCGTTTTGGTTTGGATGATGTGTTGAGAAAGAAGGCAAAAACGCTGTCTGGTGGTATGCAGCGACGACTTTCGGTCGCGATGGCTCTGATATCCAACCCACAGATCCTGTTTCTTGACGAACCAACGCTAGGCCTGGATGTACTTGCACGCCGTGAATTGTGGTTATCCATCCGGCAGCTGAAAAAGCACGTCACAATCATTCTGACTTCACATTATTTAGAAGAGGTTGAAGCCTTATCAGATCGTATTGGTATCATGACAAAGGGCTGCTTGGCAGCAGTTGGCACAACGGCTGAGTTAATCCGACAGACAGGCACTGTCAATCTGGAAGATGCCTTTATCAAACTGTCTGGAGGTGTGCTGTGAAAGTTTTGCTGTTTGCCAAGCGCAATATAAAAGAGATTTTACGTGACCCAATCAATCTTTTTTTCGGAATTGGCTTCCCACTGGTGCTGTTGATTCTCTTCTCCATTATCAATAAAGCGATTCCTGATGAAGCCGGGAACACGATGTTTTCAATTGAAAAAACAACACCGGGTATTGCCTCCTTCGGTACCGCGTTCTTCGCCTTGTTTTCAGGAATGCTTTTGGCCAAAGACAAAACTACTTCATTCTTGATGCGACTTTTCTCATCTCCTATGACAGTATTGGATTTTTTAATTGGATACACCTTGCCACTTCTCCTGATGGCCTTGATCCAGGGTATTACGACGTTTTTAGCTGGATCTCTACTTGGTCTGCCTTTATCGGTCAATTCGCTGCTATCCGTCTTGTTCATGCTTCCGATCACCATCTTTTTTGTTGGTCTCGGCTTGCTGTGTGGTAGTTTACTTAACGAAAAAGCAGTGAGCGGAATCTGCGGAGCGCTTCTGACAAATATTGCAGGGTGGTTCTCTGGGGTCTGGATCCCGCTTGATCTGATCGGTGGTATTTTTAAAAAAGCTGCTGAAGCTTTGCCCTTTTTTCACAGCGTGGAAACATTAAAAGAAGTGATCAGCGGCGAAATGACCGGCATATTGCCTCATATAGCTATCGTTTTGGGATACGCAGTCATATTCTATGGATTGGCTGCGCTGGCCTTTCGACGCAAAATGCATAGCGATAAGGTTTAACGTAATGGATCATCAATTAACCGAAATCATTTTTAATAGCGCATTTCCAACTTTGACGTCAGCTTGAATGGGTTGTGCTACAATAGTTGCAGAAAATGATAAGAGGAATGATTATGAAAAAATGTCTCATTGCGTTGCTGCTCCTTTTACTTATTGCTGCAGCTGGCTGTCAAGACAAATCATCTAAAACAGCGGAAACGCTGTCTCTACGCGTCGGCGTTATGCCGGCTGTCGACTCCGCACCTATTTTTTATGCTGATCAGAAGGATTTATTCGCTGAATTAGATCTCGTTGTAACCGTCGAAGTCTATACCAATGCGATGGACCGGCAAAGTGCCCTGATCAGTGGCGGACTCGATGGAGCAATGACCGATGTCATCGCGCTGGTCAACAACGTGGACAATGGCTTCGATATACGGATCACGACCAGTACTGATGGTGTTTTTCCTTTCTTGATGAAAGAAGATATAACCGCCGAGACGGAGTTGAAGACTGGTGTCATGGAAGTATCTGTGACAAATTATCTGACCGACCGAATCCTGGGTGAACGCTATCAGTTGGAGAAAATTTATATCAATGAGATTCCAGCCAGACTGGAGATGCTCAGTCAGGGTAAGCTGGATGTCGCTATTATACCGGAACCAATGGCTTCACAGGGTGAACTGAACGGCTTGGTCAAACAACTGTTACCGAACGATGATGCTTTTTCACCGGAGGTCATGGTCTTTACCGGTCAGGCCATCCAGACAAAACGCCTTGCAATTGAGCGTTTTCATCAAGCTTACAACCAGGCGGTAACCGCAATCAATTCAGACGATCAGATTGCTCGCGAAATTCTGGTCAGCACCCTCAAACTCGACAACCGCGTGACAGACAAGATCATCCTGCCTGAATACCATCAAGCACGTGTACCCGATGCCGCTTATCTGGAGCAGATCATGAACTGGAACGAACAGGTGCTGGGGAAAAAGACCAACTTGAGTTATGACCTTCTGGTCGACAACTCTTTTTTGGATTGACATGATTAAGGTTGACCATGTATCGATCGCATATGGTGATGAAGCAGCCCTTCAGGATGTGTCGCTGCGTGTTGCCCGAGGGTCAACGTGTGCCATCATTGGCGCGTCAGGCTGTGGTAAAACAACGCTTCTGTACGCGCTTGCCGGCCTGATTCGTCCGGCATTCGGACAAATCACGATCGATGGTCAACCACTTCTGAATGTACGAACCAGAACCAGCCTGATCTTGCAGGACTTCGGCCTGCTGCCCTGGAAAACAGTTCGTGACAATCTGGTATTCCCACTCAGGGCACGCGGGTTAGCAGCACTTGACAGCCATAATCTGGTCAATCAGACTCTGAAAAGTCTGGCCATTCTTGATCAGGCGGACAAGTTTCCCGGCGCTCTCTCAGGTGGGCAGCGACAACGTGTCGCGATTGGTCGCGCTTTGGTTTTACAGCCGGATCTGCTCCTGATGGACGAGGCTTCGTCTGCACTGGATGCCATTACCCGCGAACATATCCAACAGCTGGTTCTAAAAATCTGGCAGCAAAACAAACTGACTTTACTGCTGGTCACGCACAGTATCGAGGAAGCGCTTTTCCTGGGTCAGACAATCCTCGTTATGGGACGTGGTCGGATTGCCGCCACCATCACCAATCCATGGTTTGGCCAGGAGACCGCTGCTGATCCTGTCAGTCGCGCAGCTTTGGTTCAAACCATCCGGAGGAAACTTCATGAAGCCGATGTTTGAAAAGCGAAAAATACGCCTGTTCAAATGGCCGGGCAGCCGGACGATTTATGCTGCCGCCTGCGTGCTGCTCCTTTGGCAGGCATTGCATCTCGCGCTCGGATCGCGGCTGATTCCATCGCCGGGGCAAACACTTATCCGTTTCTGGAACCTCTTGCCGAATGTACTCAGTCAGCATCTGCTGGCCAGCCTGGTTCGGATTATGATCGCGCTCGTCGTTTCACTGATTACCGGAGGCGTTATCGGATTATGGATTGGAATGAACAAGAGGGCGGATCAGCTGGTCACACCGGTCGTTTATCTGCTGTATCCGTTGCCGAAAATTGCCTTTCTACCGATTCTAATGGTCTTGTTTGGCTTGGGCAACGCACCCAAGATTCTTCTGATTTTTCTGGTTGTGGTCTTCCAGATCATTATCGCCGCCCGGGACGGTGTCAGAGAAATCCCGCAACCGTTGTTCCACTCAGTGCTGTCGCTGGATCTCAGTCGCAAGGATCTTTATCGTCATCTGGTGTTCCCGGCTGTTTTACCGCGGATTATGACCGCTCTGCGAATTAGCATCGGGATCAGCATTTCAGTTTTATTTTTTGCAGAAAGCTTTGCCACAACCTACGGGATCGGTTATTACATCATGAACAGCTGGCTTCTGGTCAATTACGTCGATATGTTCAGTGGAATCCTGGCACTCAGTCTGCTGGGTTTTGGGCTGTTCAGTCTGCTTGATCTGGCCGAACGTCGTTTTTGCCGCTGGACACAAGCTGGAAAGCCAGACGAAGGACGTTGATAAGAGGCCTTTGCCGTAATACACATACGAACAATTGTGTCATGAAAATCAAAAAGGACAGAGGAGAACAAGCGCATGGACAAATATGAATACAAAACACTGTATACAGATGCCAAGGGTTTTTTGGGCGGTAAAGTTGACCAATACACATTTCAAAAGGAACTGAATGAATTGGGCATGCAGGGTTGGGAAGTAGTCAGCACCGTTGCGACTGCTCAAAGCTATGGCAGCACAAGATGGCTTATCTCAATATTCAAACGTAAAATACAAGAATTCTGATCCTGCCTGAATTTTTTGAACGCCGTCTCATTTATTTAATGAACCAATTTCAACTGGATTTCCACCGTTCTTTTGTTAAGCAAGTAATGTGCTCCGTCCTTACTTCGCCCAATAAAGAAACCGGCCTGTCCTTATTCGTATGGTGGTAAACAAATCCGCACTTTTCCTGTACACGTTGTGATTTAATATTTCCGTCATAATAAACGCACCAAATCTTATCAAGACGCAAGTCTTCAAAAGCATGCCGGATGATTTCTTCAACGGCTTCAGGGATGAGTCCCTTACCCCAGAACGGTACACCAATCCAGTAACCGATTTCGCCCTCGGTTTCAGGTATATCGAGATGACTGGCGTGACCAATCATCAATCCGATGCTGCCTACGGCATGGCCAACACTTTTCGGAATAACAGCATAGGTTTCCGGTTCGGATAATACTCCTCTAATCGTTTCCAGACTATTGTCAACGCTTGTGTGTACAGGCCATCCTGCAAAAGGTCCTACTTGAGGATCACTGGCATATCGATATAGATCTGCTGCATCGGCTTCTTCCCAAGACCGCAGGATTAATCGTTCAGTTTCAAAAACCATATTGTTTGCTCCCCTGAAATGACAATAGTCAATCACATCACTACCTTTGTTTTTGACTAGCTGCTGGAAAACAATAATTTAGACATGAACTCTGAACATTGTAAATCTTCAGCAGATAAATTATTCTTTCTGATTTCGTAATACAAGCAACGGTGCACCTGTCCATGATATTCCATTTCATCTGTCCGGTCTATACGTCTCATTCCGCACATAGCCTATAGTGTTTAAGCTCCGTCATATCGACCAACGCAAAAAGATCTGTAATATCTTTGTTATAGCTGATATTCAATACGCCCATGGACGTCATGCCTATCACTTTTCAAGATTTTCGATCAACATGAAACACAAGCTGTTGGTAGACCTATTATCCTGTTTCCTGATGCTCAAGCTGATTATAATCCTGGCATGATCATAGATACAATGATTTGATTTTTCAAATCGATTGAAGAGTTGCTGCAAATGTGTCAACGATGCTCATTATCTGTTCAGCCAGGTAATACTGGATTGCAGGACTGTAGCAAAGGCCACCCATAATAGATAGGGAATGTTGATCCATGAGATCCAGGGTGCTAAGGGGAATATTGCTATCATAACCCAAATCAACGTGAGCAGTACCAAAACAATATCAATCAGTGCGAGGATGTTATTTTTTAATTTGAACTGCAAAGGCGTAAAAATAACATTGAACACAATGTTCAGAAAGAATGGCAATATCACAAGCCAGGAAATTTGTGATTTCGCAAACAAATAGCCAGCTGCTCCGAATGTAAGAGCAATACCAATATAAAGAACAGTCCACACAGGCCCGAAAACCCGCGCGGAAGGAGCCCAAATTGGTTTCACAAGTTGTTTATACCATTGATCCATCGCTACACTCTCCTGCTTGTCTTCTCCGAATATATTCCCGCATACTTTTAAATGCTACAGTGACGGAATCTCTCCGGATCTCTGCCTTCATGAGCTGATTTCATTAACATGCGTGCAGTTAGTCGTTCATCCAATTTCAAACTCCGAAATCGGTGTCCATCCCGCTTCCACAAACTGTGATAGTGTTCGCTGTGTGACGCCATACGTTATAAACTCAGATACCGGAAGGCCATTTGGTTCGTATGCCCGCTTAAATTCAGGAATCGACATCAGGCTTTCAATGATTTCCGCGGGTATCTCATAGTCTTCCATCTCAACAAGCTCTTCAACTTTTCCAAGCATCACATGAATGCCTGCCGAAAGTGAAAAACTCATGTCAGAGCCTGCCAGATCGGTTGCATGATAAGCTCCACGCATTCCCGCCGGCATGAGTTTTGTCTCGTATCCTGCTTCTCTCGCAATCTTATAGGCTCGCTTGATGCAGGCCGTACCGGCACAGATGATGTGTTCCTCCGGCACAGATGAGCCCATATCGTGAACAACATCGCGAAGATAATCATCAAGTCTCCCGACCATGATGACTGAAAAGGCTTTACCCGGTTTTATTCCCGCTTTGCGGCATCGTGTCAGCCCTCTTTGCTGCGCTGCGGCTATTGCAAGCGCCTGGGAAACGGTAAAGCTTACAGTGCCGACTGTGGTCAATCCCTGTGCCTGAAGTTCCTCAATAGCTCGAATGCCCGCAGCGGTTGCCGGCACCTTGACGGCAATATTGGGAGCCCACGCTGCAAGTCTTAAGCCGATCTCGATCATTTCAGCAGTATCGCCCTGCTTTTTGGGATTCACCTGCGCACAGACATAGCCCTGCACACCACCAGATTTTTCATAGATCGGTTGATATTTTTTGGCGATCTGAACTGTGATACCGCGGATAATCTCTTCGGCTTTAGCATCACCTGTAAGGTCCTTTGCTCCCGCGATATTCGGACGCCAGTAGTCAGGATGGGCATATAGTGACTTTTTGACAAGAAGCGGATTTGTGGTAACACCTGTGGAGCCGTTGTCGATCGCGATATCCATTGTGTCCATATCTGCATCGTCGTTCCACCAGTATGTGTTTGTCTCGCTGAGCCATTTTAGATATTTATTCATAGCCATTTTACATCCCCACTTACCTTTCTACTGTTCCTTCCCAGGTGTCGATCGTCTTTTTACGGCTGTGTTCATCGTACCAGTGCTTTGTAACCGTTTTTGCTCTTGTATAGAAGCGGACGCCGTCAATTCCGAGAACATGCTGGTCTCCAAAGAAGGACTCCTTGTTCCCTGAGAACGGGAAGTAAGCCGACGGAACCGGGATGCCCACGTTGATACCGACCATACCGCCGTCAGAAAGCAGTTCAAACTGGCGTGCAAAATAGCCGTTCTGTGTAAAAATACTGGAACCGTTGGCATACGGATTTGCATTCATTTGAGCGATGCCATCCTCAAAATCCTTCACTCTTTTAATCAGGGTCACAGGACCGAAGATCTCCCGCTGACCCACGCTCATCTCAGGTGTCACCTTATCGAGGATAGTGGGGCCTACAAAAAAGCCGTTTTCAAATCCCGGAACCTTGATATCACGGCCATCCAGAACAAGTTCAGCCCCTTCATCGATACCTTTCTGGATCCAGTTGCAGATGGATCGCTTATGTTCAGCACTGACCACAGGTCCCATCTCGGTCGCAGGATCATAGGCACATCCTACTACGAGATTCTTCGCTTTTTCCTTGAGCAGTTCGACGAAGTGATCGGCGATAGATTCCTGAACACAGACAACGGGAAGGGCCATACACCTCATGCCGGCACAGCCGTATGTTGAGTTGACAACGGCATTCACAGCACTCTCAAGATCACAGTCTTCAAGTATCAGCGCATGGTTTTTGGCCTCGCACTGTGCCTGAACGCGCTTGCCATGAGCTGCGGCAGTCGAATAAACACGCTTTCCTGTCTTTGTTGTGCCCACAAATGTTACAGCCCTGACTCGCGGGTCTGTAATAAGCATTTCAGACTCTTCATTGGCGCAGGTGATCAGGTTGACAACACCTTTTGGGAACCCGCCTTCCTGATAGAAAAGCTCCATGATCCGCATCGCCGTCAGCGGGGTCTGGGAAGCCGCTTTCAACACGACTGTATTTCCAGTGGCAATTGCCAGCGGAACCATCCAACCCCAGGGGATCATTGCCGGGAAATTAAACGGAACGATACCCACAACGACTCCGAGTGGCACTCTGTAGGAGGCTGTATCAAAACCAGTTGTTACCTGAAGTGATGCTGAGCCCTGTGAAATAAATGGATTTGCGCAAGCAAACTCAGTGGGTTCTATTGTCTTCAAGACATCGCCCCTTGCTTCATTTAGGTTCTTGCCCAGCTCCTTAGCGCAAAGCAAAGTCAGTTCGTCCAGATGATCCACCAGTACCTGACGCCATTTAAACATCATTTGTGTTCGCCTGGAAACAGATTCCTGCGACCAAGCCGGAAATGCTTTCGCTGCGGCTTCCACTGCCTCGAGCACTTCTTCCCGGGTACAATTCGGGACTTCAGCGATCACTTCCCCCGTGGATGAATCTGTGACCGGAAGCCATTCGCAAGATTTAGACTCTTTCCATTCTCCACCTGCACAGTATCGCATTCTGCGTACGTCACTCATCTATTGTTCCTCCTTCATTAGAAAACCGGGTCGAATCGTTTTATTATATTGCAGATCATACATTTTGCTTCAGCTGTTAATTGGAGTATATCATCGCTTGAGTTACATTTCTACAAATTATCGATAATTTATAATCTTATTGACAGGCTTTTTATGAGAGAATAAGATTGTGGAAAGAAGGTGATCTCGTGGAAGCTGTCGTCAAATACGCTCTTGGATCTACAGGCGTCGCGTACAGAGACATGCCTGAACCTGCACCGGGCGAGGGCGAAATAAAAGTAAAAGTGCTTGCTGCGGGTATCTGCGGCAGTGATATTCATGCCCTCCATGATTCAGGCGGACGAACAGTAAACATGCCATGCATTCTTGGCCATGAATTCGTGGGATGTGTGACTGCAACAGCCGGCGACACCGGCGATATCAAAACAGGTGACTGGGTCACTGCTCTTCCCGCCTGTTACAGCTGCGGCGTCTGCGAGTACTGCCAAAAAGGACTCGTAACTCTATGCCGGAGCAGGCAATCCATCGGGACGCATCGTCAAGGAGCCATGGCTGACTATGTAGTTGTGCCGGCAAAGTACGCTTTTAAGCTGCCGGAACGGGCAGCATCTCTCGAGGACAAAAAAATGTATGCTCTGGCAGAACCGTTCTGCTGTGCTGTCCGCGGCGTTTATGAACGCATTGACGTAAAGCCGGGAGATCTAGCGGTGGTCAGCGGTCCCGGTCCCATGGGAATCATGGCGGCTATGCTGTTTAAACAAAGAGGCGCCTATGTGATCGTATCTGGCCTGCCGCAGGATCAGATGCGTCTTGATCTGGCCATTAGAATGGGTGCCGATGAAGTGGTTACGTCATCTGAGGAGCTTATGAATGCTGTCTACAGAAAAAATACATTTGGAGCGGATATAACGTGCGATATCGCAGCCGTCGTGCCTTCTCTGGACACTTGCCTTTCGGTTCTCAGACCCAACGGCGTTCACCTTCAGATTGGCCTTTTCGGAAAACCGGTACAGGCTGACCTGGACAAGCTTTTTTTCAGGGAAACGATCTTTGTCTCCACTAACTCCACAGCCGTTTCTTCATGGAAGATTGGTATGGAGCTTCTCGGCAGCGGTGCTGTCGATCTTAAGCCCCTAATGGATCTGCAGTGCAAACTTTCAGATTGGCGAACCGGATTTGATGCAGTGATCAGAAAGAGCAGCTATAAAGTCGTTCTTATTCCAGAACATGACTTTGATGAGTGAGGATCAGTATGAATTACTTGCAATGGCTTTCAGCAAAAACACCAACAAAGTTCTGGCATGATTCCGCTATTCCATCTGAAATTGATGCTGCCATAGAAAACGGCGCTTTGGGTGTTACTACGAATCCGGTTCTGACCTATAAATCCCTGCAGGCCGTACCGGATTTCTGGCAGCCAGAAGTTGATGAATTACCTGATGATCTGAAACCTGAAGAAAGAGCAGAGTCTCTGCTAAAGATCGTCGCTACCTTTGCGGCCAAAAAATTTGCCAGGATCTATCAGGATACAGATGGTGCCCACGGATACGCCCTGGGTCAACTGAATCCGGCAATATGCATGGACACTGAGCTGATGATCGCTCAGGGGCTGAGATATGCATCATGGGCGGAAAACATCTCGGTCAAAACGCCTTCAATCAAAAGTGCCTTGCCACTCGTGGAAGAACTTTCGTCAAGAGGCATTGCTGTCTGTACGACGCTTAACTTCTCTGTCTCACAGGCAATGGCCGTTGCTGAATGCTATATTAAGGGCCGGGAAAAGGCGGAAAAATCAGGAATCAGACCAAAGCCGCTCTTCCTTGTTCAGCAGGGCGGCCGACTCGACGAATATCTTATGGAGACCGTCAGAGATAATGGAATTGATGTCGACCCTTCTGATGTGGTGCAGGCTGGAAATATCATCTGCAAGAAGGTATACAGACTCCTGAAAGAGAGAAAAATACCAGCCGTCATCATGCCGGCCGGTTTGAGAAGAGTCGAACATCTTACAGCCATGGCAGGGGCAGATATGACTTTTTCACTTCAAACACGCATTCAACAAATGATTATCGATGCTGACCCTGAACGAGTCTATCATATCGACGACGAAACCGATTCCGCAGTTATTGAAAGGCTTTACAGGGTGCCGGAATTCGTACGTGCCTTTGAGGAAGGCGGCCTTAGCCCCGAGGACTTCATCTCCTTCGGAGTCACTCAAAAAACAGCATCGCAGTTTTTGTGGACAGGGTGGGCACCGCTCGAAACATACCAGAGCAAGACTCGCGACAGCCGATGGTTCTGAAAAAAAAAGACTCACTGATTGACCGGTGAGCCTCTTCGTTTCTGTACTTTATCCTGTTTTACTCATCCATGTAGCTTTCCATAAGCTCTGTTAGATGGCCTTCCAGCAGAGATACAGCTCGTTCAGTATTTCGTACAGATATTGCCTGAAGGAGTTTTTTATGGCTTTTCTGTAATTCTGCGAGACTCTCTCGTTTTGTCAACGCCGAAAACATGAACCAGTTCCTGATGTTGCACTCGTTGTAGAATTTAAGAAGAACCCGGTTCCCTGTTGACTCGATGATTGCCCGGTGAAACCTGGCGTCACATTCAGTGAATGCTCTTAAATCTCCGTAATCTGCTGCCACATCCATCTTTTCGACTGCTTCTTCGAGTCTTTTCACAAGAGTCTGGAGTTTCTCATCGCTTAAAAGGCTGATCGCATCCCGGATGCTTTTTGATTCAAGGCAGATCCTGACGCTGTAATTGTCGTCCATATCTTTTCTCGTGAGCATTCTGACGCGGGATCCCTTAAACGGAACGGTTTCGACGAGTCCCATCCCTTCAAGGTCACGGATCGCCTCGCGAACCGGCCCCTGTGAAACGCCCAGCTTTGTCGCCCAAAAGGTCTCTTTAATCCTATCCCCGGGCTTCAGATCTCCCGAGAATATCTCCTCACGTATGGCATTTGATATGTCCTCTCGGAAAACCTGCCTGCGCGACACTGTTGGATTTTCTTCCTTCACTGATGAAAATCTCCTTTAATCAACTGGACGGAAACCGTTTCATAAACGCTATGTAATCACGAAGATATTGTATCATAATTTGCAGCTGGATTCTGAACGAGAGAGGGCACTACCCTTGCAGGCGAGTGAGTTGGGCGTATCAACCAATCTTCATTTCCTGTTTATTGTTTGCTCATAAGAATTGATATAGTCATCTACTGTTATTTTTCTGCAGAGTTCAGCAATTAGATCATAAGGTATTGAAGAACCATTTTTAAAGCGAATGCAGCTTTTTCCCATATCAAGCTTAGTTGGGACACGTTTTGCATACTCATTAATAAACCACACTTTTACCTCCGCATTGCTATACATTCCCATATGATACAGAGAAATATAATTTTTTTGCGAAGCAAGTGCGAGAAAGGGCAGCGGTTCACCTCTTTTTGCGTGATATCCTCTGGGATACTTCGAAATGGGCACAACATAGCTGATCATACCGTAGGATATTTGTTCAAAAAAGCCCTCGGGCAAGTTCGATAAGATAATATTTCGTAATTGCTTTATGCTATTTCTTCTGTTCTCCGGTAAAGCCTTGATATATTCTTCAACACTGTCAGCATCGTAATTCATCTGCCACCTCCATTGTGTCATTGTCTCACATTTCAAGATTACATGCGATTTCGTCAAAGCGTTTTGTTGCCAATCTACTGGGGCTTCCCTTTTTACAGAAAGTCAACCCTGAAAGTTTAGGAACACTGCGCTCAACGATAATCTGCCCGTCAACCATTTTAGATTTCAATATGTTCAGAGCTTCGAGAAACCGTTGATCTTTCTTGGCCCGACGGTAAAAAGACAACACATAGATATAAACAAAGAGATTGTAGTTGCGGAAGGGATATTCGACCTGCATGAACAAAGTGCCGATGCCATAGTGGCAGGGTCCAATCGGTTTGCGGATCGTCCAGTGTTCCAATAAGAAATCCACTGCTTTATCCAGATCGGGTTCTCGATATACATTCCGGCTGCAGCGAAATGCGTCAAGAGCTGTAAGCGTCGGCAAGGGATTTGAATATTCCGTTTCCGGACCACGTCCGAACATAAATTTATTACAGCGCCATCCACCATCGTGATACTGGATGTCCAGAAGATGTTGGAATGTTTTTTGCAGTCTGACATCAGCGGAATAACCCAATTTACACAGCGTATTGGCGGCAGCGATTGTCTGACAAGGATATNNNGGATATATCGTTCCTTTTGGATACAATTTGAAACGTCCATCCTCTTGCCAAGTACTAAAAATCAGTTCAGCACATGCTTCAAGAATCGACTCTGTGGGAGTCATCCCTAATTCCAACAGATATGAGACGCATTCCAGTGTTGAGAACGGTGCACCTTTTATCAAACGTTTATCAGGTGTTGTCCAGAAGTCCGCACCGTTGTCATAACGATGTGATAATATCGCTTCAATATCTGACTGATAATGCATCTCCGTGGTCATTTTTCACCTCAAACTAACCGGATTACTAGAAGAATCACGTTTCATCACATATCAGATCGATCGCCAGCAGATCTTCTGCAACCATTATCAACATGATCCACTAACTATTTCNNCTAACTATTTAATGCTTTTTTTGAAATCAATAAGAGTAAAGATTGCCTCAAACAGCTCATCCGAAGATAAGTCGAAAACAAGAGGTAAGTACTTCAACCGATTCCCCATTTGTTTTGAATTCGCGATCATCAACCTAACTTCTTTATCCAATGCCAGTCTCAACAAGTCCGCACGTGATTTTTCCGAAACATAGAGAGTCACCTTAAAAAAGCTCTGCCAAATCGACATCCAGAAAATCGTCGTTTCATTCTGACCTCCTCGAACGCCTGTCCATTTATAAAGGCCTTTGGCCAGCCACGCCTTACCGTCTGTGTAATAGCGCCATTTTAACTGAATCTCATGGCTTGCAAGTTGCATCAAAAACTTCTCATAGGCATGGTTCGCTTCTCCAAGCGCTTTGGCAATAACATCATCCGTTGGCTTAATGTCAGGATCTTTCAGCAATTGCTGCCTGGTTG
>LFRM01156557.1_pt3 | contig 20364 bp, 18 predicted proteins | sample 618341 | NCBI WGS metagenome assembly LFRM01 (sample SAMN03654438, study PRJNA283298) | anaerobic digester metagenome | isolation source: pool of bioreactors CSTR01a, CSTR02a, and CSTR03a thermophilic anaerobic... | place: Denmark: Kgs. Lyngby | collected 2014-05-21 | reverse complement strand
TCCATTTTACTGTTGTATTCATAAGAGAAATTCATCATTTCCACTTCAACTGTGTAGGGTTTTTCGGGTATGTAACCGTTTTGCTGATGAGCACCTTTCAGATAAGCTGCTACTTGATAGGGGCGAGTATAGTAGTTATCATTGCCTCTGAGCAGCTCATTGAGCCGATACATAATACGGTCTTTGCTCATTCGTCCAGCATTATTAGGATCGTGTTCATTATCAGTAGTTGCTAGATACAAGCACTTCTCACCAATAACAGGATATTTTCGAAATATCTCCATAGCTATCAACACCATGGTTACAGCACCTTGTGGCTCTATTGATACTTGCGATTGCAATTCCTTGAACTTTGCAAATGTCCAAGGAAAACGATTGAAAGTACAAGAAGCTTTATCACTCAAGTCTAGTTCATTGTGATTGATTTTACCCGCAACTGTTCCTGTAATGGGAGCATTGTCAGGAGGTGTATTTTCTTCTAAAAAATCAAGTGTTTCATTGCAGCTACTCATGCATATTGTTATCACAAAAGCTATGAATATAATCACTGTTAATTGCTTTTGCATATTTTTATATTTTAAATTGTTCGAAGTTGAAAAGTTTGCTTTTAGTCCCTTATTCTCACAATTCAAGCCTGATTGGTAAATCTCTTGTTTTCTTATTTCCTTTACTTCACTATTTCCACCCGCTGCATTCCCTTGTAACTTGGTATGTTTTTTAATATCTTTAGATAATCAATAGTGGTTTCAGCAGTTGGGCGAAACAGTCCCTGCCCTGGATCTTTGTGATCGTATTTGTATGTAGAGGCCATATAATCGTTCATTACAACTGTATGCATTTTATCCATATCAAAGGACTCACCACCAGTTGTGAAAAGTTCAACATCTTTCAGGCTTCCATCGGTGTTGAGCAGATAACGTGTAGTCATTCCCGAAGGATAGATGGGTAAATATTCGTCAATCTCAAAAGCAGAAAGAAATAGATTGCGTATTTCGTGTCCGGAAAGATTAAATTGCACTGTTTCGTTGCCAAAAGGGTCCATTTCATACACATCTCTTGTACGTACAGGGCCTTTGGGAAGCTCAGATATGCGTACACCTCCAGGATTAATTAAAGCAATGTCAGCTCCAGTTCCCTCACGTAAAGCATCCATCATCAAGTAACCTATTTCATCATAGTTTGAGAAATTATCTTCAGCTATAGCAATAGTTTCTGTCATAGCTGGATTGTTGTTGTAAATATCCACTATCTCCTGAATATCTGTGCGAATGTTTCCTTCTTTGCCCACTGTAAGCAACTCCATTTCTCTCTTTACCGCTCCTTCTGGACTAACAGTAAGTTTAATGAGCGTTGCATATTTGAGTTTCCGTTCGGCTTGTGTAATCATAATTCCATTGTGGATTTGATCTTTATCAACTTTGGTGTGAGAATGACCGCCAATGATTACATCCACGCTTTTGGTGGGTAATTGATTCGCTAACTTTACGTCCTCTTCAAACCCCATATGATTCACCATAACGAAGATATCGCAACTGTCCTTTAAGAAAAGGTATTCCTGTGCTGTTTGAAAAGGGTCTTTAAACACAAATCCTTTCACATTATCAGGGTGTGTGTCAGGTATCCCATTGTCGTTAATATCCAATAAGGATACAAATGCTGTTTTAAGTCCATTAGGTGACTTGACTATTTTATAAGGTATAATGCGAAAGTTGGCATCTTCAGGTATTATCATGTTAGCATTGAGAAAGTCAAACTTGGCTTGCTGTGTGATGTACTCGAAACCAGCCAAGCGTGAATCAAATTCGTGATTACCAACAGCCGATAAATCGAAATTAACTGCATTCATCAGTTCAATTATTGGCATTCCTTTTTCGGAATACTGGTCGTTTGCAGGATTCCCTGTTTGGTTGTCTCCACCTGAAACGAGTAATAGATTAGGATAGATATCTCGCAAACTGTCAATCATAAAGGCAAATCGCGGAAAGTTATCTATAGCTGCATGCATATCGTTCACTGCAAGTATTTCAATTGTTCTTGTTTTGGGCAGATCTGCTACTTTAATCTTTTGGCTTATGCTGCAACCCATTAACAAAGAGACGACAAGCATAAAAATGGCACACATTATTTTTGGTGTAGTCGGAATTGTTTTCATGTTTTTTCTGTTTTTGGTTTTTTTATAAAAAGGTGATTACCTTCGTTTAGTTCGCCATCGAGAGCAACACTGTTACCATAGATATCGCTCACGATTGACAATTTATAAGGAAGTTTCTTCCCGTGCTGTGTATAGTACGCTCTTACCACGTCTAACACCTTTGCTCCGTGATGTATTATTACTTCTTCATCATTGATAAATATTTTCATAGTTGTTTTACACATTATATCTTATAGGTAATCAATAAGTTACATCGCTATTCCATCGTCAAACACCTCTACCATATCGGTGTCGAGAATCACTTTTTCTTTCTTTTGTGAGTGTGCAGCCATGCTGAATATCATCAGACATACGAGGCAGCTAATAATCATTTTTTTCATTGTCGAAATATTATATTAGATTAGTGTTTTACACAAAAATCAAAACTTCTGAATTGTTAAACCTACTTTCAGTGTTGTTAGAATACTTCTTGTAAGTTCTTTTTCAATATTTAATAAAAGTGATAAATGCACTTGTCGAGAAAAGTCAGCAAAAATTCACCTTCTCACTCTACCACGCACTTGTTTTGTAGTGTCTGAAATTGCCTTAGTTTCATTGTTTTTTCCTACTGGATTATCTATTCTTCCATCAGTCCTTGTCTCTTTTGAAGAAGACTCTGCACTGACAGATTCTTTAACAACAGTGGTAGTTGGCGTTGGACGAGAATAAGTAGCATTATCACTGCCCTTTCTCGGAGGTCTTGGACGAGTAGCTGTAGTGCTGCTCTCTACAGTTGTCGTAGGTGTAGGACGCTGGTAGTCTGGCTTCTTCACATCAGTAGATGAAACCGATTTGCTGTTTGCTGATTCTGCTGCAGGCATAACTATTGTGCACCCTATTAATGCTCCACCAAGAATTATAAAAAAGATAATTTTAAAAATTGTTTTCATTATTGGATTATTTTTAATGAATTAATATTTGAAATAAATCTAAAATTTGAAATTGCTAAATTTGGGATGAGCTTTCAAAGCTTCAGGCACATTAGAAGAGAGTTGATTGCCTGACAAATCAAACATGATAAGCTTTTCACATTTCGCTAATTCCTTAGGAATATTCCCAGTAAGTTGATTACCATTGAGCAAAAACAAAGTCAATTTTTTACAGTTTCCAATTTCAGCAGGAATAGTTCCAGTAAGTTCGTTTTGTTGTAGCTTGATTGAAGACAATTGAGAACAGTTTCCTATCTCATTCGGAATAATTCCTGAAATTGCGTTTCGATAAATATCCAAACTTCTTAATTCTCCTGATTTAAACAGTTCGACAGGAATAGGTCCTGTTATACCACAGTCTATAATAGTAACACCTTTCAAATTTGTCATCTTTGCTACTTTCTCTCCTGATATAGGTCCACCTGTACTACTTACGGTGCGTAAAAACAGGTACTCAAGGTTTGACAAATCCCATATCGACTCCGGAAATTCTGCATTGGGTCGTTTTAGACTTCCAGCGAAGCCAGTTGAGTAATCAATGTTTAGCTTTTTAAGCTTAGTTAGCTTCCCAATACACTGGGGCACTTCACCTTCTGGCTGTTTGTTTGTACTTAAAACAAGTTCCTCAAGTTCTGATAAATGACAAATACTTTCTGGAATTTTACCTTCAAGCCCTTGGAGACTCAACGTCTGCAATTTGCTTAGTTGTCCAATATTGTCAGGGATAGCACCTCTAAATCCCGATATAAACAGATACTCTAAATTGACAAGTGAAGAAACATCTGGTAATAGCGGTCTCTCTTCATAGGGAATGAACAGAGATAGATTTAAATATAAACGTTTCAACTTTGTTAAGTTTCCTATTTCTGCAGGTATATTATTAGTAATTCCATCATTATTGATGAAAATAGATAATTCTTCCAATTCGCTCAATTCTCCAATCTCTTTGGGAACTAATTCAGTTACAGAGTCTGCATTAAGCACCAGTTTTACAACCCTTCCTTCCTCATTGGTCTCCACACCTTTCCATTCTCCAATTGGTTTTTCACTCAACCAATTATCTTTCTGCGAGTCCTTCCATTTAGGACCATTCATTGTTTCGAATAATTTCACTAATATTTCTTGATCAGTCAATTTTTTTGACGAAACACTACAGCCGATTATTGTTATGACAATAAAAAGGGCAAGTACTTTAAATATCAATCTTTTTTTCATAATTATTTATTTTAGTTTTCTATATCGTAACTCCATTATTAAATTTCAATTCTTCTCAAAACTTTGTCGATGCACCGCCACCACCGCTGCTTCCGCCTCCCCATGATCCTCCTCGGGAACTGCTGCCTTTATTTGTATGTGAACTGGTTGATGATGTGTTTGACGATGTTTTTTCTACATATGTATAGGGTACGAGCTCGGTATGGATGTGTCCACATTTACTGCATTTAAAACTATACTCTTTCATACCATCTTGTCCAGGAATAGCAGTTTGCTTGATTACTGGTGTGCCCAACAACTTTACACCTCCAGCTGTTTTACACGATTCGCATACTATTGATTTTGCTCCTCCTTTGTTTTTAACAGAACTACTTTTAAAAATTGCGAACAGAATAAAAGCAGGCAAAAAGAGTAAGGCAATCCAACATCCAACTCCCATAAATTCGTCTGATTTGATTGCTGCCATATAGTTGGAAGATTCATCTTGAGTTGTTTGTTTAACGGAGCGTGTTTTAAACCACATAACCAATAATCCTATCACTATCCAACCAACAATAATCCAAGTAGCCTCTTTAGGCCATCCTTCGTTCGCAACTAAATCAGATTTGCCTTTCAAAGTTTTTTCTACTTCATTAACTCCAGCAATCAATCCTGCACCAAAATCGTCCTTTTTAAAATAAGGCACCATTTTGTTGGTTTGAATAAGTTTACAAATACCGTCTGGCAATTTATCCTCCAAACCGTAACCTGTTTCAAAAGCAATTTCTCGTTCACCTTCACCAGTTATAAGCACAATAAGTAATCCTTGATTGCTTTCTTTATCTCCTATGCCCCAAGTTTCAAATAATTCTGAAGCAAACTCTTTGGCCGAAGCATACTTCTCATCAATAGCTGGTAATACCACCACGGCACACTGTACGTTTAGTGAGTCCTTTATTTCTTGCATTTTTGCATTCAATATTTGAATGTCTTCATAAAGAATAGCGTTCTCTGGATCGCTCACAAACTGACGGTAGTCTTGCCGTTGTACATTGGGTACATCATTTATGATGTAACGAGTTTGAGCCATTGAACCAAAGAAAAATGGCAACAATAATATTATATTGAAAAGTCGTATGTAAACTACTTTATTCATTGTTATTTATTTTTTTATAGCAGCGAACTCAATTTCTTAGAGCAACATGCTATATTCTATTTTATGTTTCTATTTAATTCAGAAATCAACAGCGGATGGAATATCTGCTGCTTCTTCAGCTTCAAAATATTTTCTCTCCTTAAAACCAAATATAGCAGCAGCTATATTTTTCGGAAAACGTCGTCTATAGGTGTTATAACTTTTTACTGTTTCGTTAAACCGTTTACGTTCTACTGCAATTCTGTTTTCAGTTCCTTCAAGCTGTCCTTGTAGCATAATAAAATTCTCATTTGCTTTTAAATCAGGATAGTTTTCAATAATAGCCATCAATCTCGATAGAGTTTGTGAAAGCTCATTTTGAGCTTGGCTGAATTGTTGAAGATTCTCAGGAGTAAGATTACTCGCATCAATATTTAACTGAGTAGCTTTCGCACGAGCTTCAATCACTTTAGAGTATGTTTCTTGCTCATGTTCAGCATAACCCTTCACCGTTTCAACCAAGTTTGGAATTAAATCTGTTCTACGTTGGTATTGATTTTCTACTTGCGCCCAAGCTGACTTTACCACTTCTTCTTGTTTTACCAGTTTATTGTAGGTGCTCCAAAAGAACGGAACTATCAATAATAGAACAACGAAAACAGAAAACCATATAATTACTTTTTTACCCATTGTTTTACTTATCAAAATATCATTATTAAGATTGCTATAATGGCAAGTATCGCCACAATCAACATCAGAATTTTCGCGGTACTCTTCGGATATTCACCTATTACTTGTCCTGTTCGCCCGTTTACTACAAACTGATATAATTTACCATTGAACTTAAAGGCACTAATCCATATTGGCAGTAGAAGCAGTTTGAACATTAAATCATTGTATTGCGTATTTTTACTTCGAATCTTTTGTTTGTCGCCACCAATATCTGTTCTAATAGTGCTGTCGATAACGTTATCCATTTTTGCTTTGGCATTTTCCACCCCTTCTCTAAAATCAATTTGATACAACTCTGTAATAAACCCAGCCATAAATTCGTGACGATAAGCCACACAGTTCATCATATCCCAATTGGTAAGCTGGTTCATAATCTTGTGTGGTAGTGTTGTTGTGGCAGGCACAACTATATCATCAAATGGCACTGATACTGAACCATACTCAGAATTCCAATCGGTAACAGTTCTACGCATTTCTTCGCCTTTATTATTACGGTATGTTTCCGTGCGATTATCACCTCGTTCACCTCTATATTCAGTATAAGTGTTGGCATCGTATGTCCAAAAGGGTAAGTAAATGCCTTTAAACATATTGGTGTTAACACCACTTTTTTTAAGTTCCGTTGGCAGAAACCATTTTTTGCTCAACCATTTTTTGAAATTTGCATCACTCTCTTTTGTAGTTATCTTAAAGGGCAGCAAGTATTCGGGTTGCCAAAATCGCTTTATCGATGCTTCGCTTAATATTAGTGGTGTAGAACAGAACACACATTTAGCTGCCGAAATATTAGGTTCTAATGTTGTATTAGCACCACATTGCTGACATTTTATTTCTGTTACTTCTACGGTTTGCCCCTCGCTGTTTTCAGCGGCACAATCTTTCCAATGATTGAAATCGTTTTCTTGTATTTCAGCAGCCGTATGATCCAAATCTGCGATCTTTCCACAATAGACGCATTTTAGGTCTTCATCAGCAGGAGAATATTGCATAATACCCCCGCACGATTTGCACTTGGTTTGCAACGCATCGGTAATGGGCTGTTTTATATCGTTTATTGTTTCACTCATTTTTTCTATTATTAAATAGTTTCACCTCTATTCTATTACCTGTGTTTATCAATTTTAAAATATTGAAGTTTACCTTTATAAAATCCACTAACTTTTGCGCCTTTTATACTTAAACAGACAATAATAATTGTGTATTCATTACCATTTTTGGAAACTGACTATACCATTTTCAAAGTTATCACGAAGTCCAATTGTCTCACTTTTATAATCAAATATCCTCCATCGTCGAATTTGCCAATTGGGGTGGGTTCAGTAGAACTGAAATAATTATCTCTGTTATCAAGATCATCTCCAGTAGTTGAATACATATGAATGCCAATCTGATCTCCGTTTCCATCAAACTTATAATGTCCATCTCTATCTATCAGCAGTGATAAGCCTTTGGAGTATAATCTAACAGAAGTAAGATGTCTTTTATATCAATCACTTGTTCCAAAATCTTACAATATTCCTGTCGATAAGTTGTATTGTCTCTACTATCAACTCATCATTTATCTTTAACGCAACGGACAGAATAACCTTCTACCCAACCTGAGGTGTTCCTCACTGTGTTACTAATAGAAAAGCCCATTGTTATCTGCCATGCAAAACGATCGAGATGCTGAGTAGCTGTCCACCAAGAACCATTAGCGCCTATATGAGTAAATTCTCCATTAAGAGAGGAACGTCTGCCTCCAGGTATTGCTGTAAAGCCACTATTATTGTTTGCTCCTGTGTTTGGACTTTGCCAATTTTTAGTGCCTTTTTCTTTTAATTGATCACCAGCTTTATCTATACCTCCCAAAAAATCAGTTAAGTCAGTCCATTCTGCATCAGTTGAAACATGCCATCCTTTAGGACAAAGTTTTCCTGTTTTTACTGCATTCCAGTTATACAATGCTCCAAAAGTATTACCATAAGTAACGTAGTTGTTATCATACCAGCAGTAAGCAGGATCTTGTTTACGATAAGTGTTTGCCCAAGTCTGGTTGTCTTTTATCAACAGAATGGCTGTACCATCATTGTAATTTGTGGTTCTTAGGTTTTCAGCCATCCATGTTTGTGTGCCAATGGTTATGACTTTGTAAATGTTACCATCGACATCTTTAACGACATTTTTATCATTGTCCTTTTCAATACTATTGGTGTCATCTTTTGAGCAACCGTTAGAAAGCATTAATAGTCCAATTGTTAATGCATAAATTAAAAAACTTGTTTTTGTTTTCATTGTTGTGTAATTTAATTGTTAATACTGTTTTTGTTTATTGATTTGTTGTTGTATTTAGAGACGCAATGCATCGCGTCTCTAAAAAAATCACCCTATTCAACCCCAAACTCTTTAGCAGTTTCGGGATGCATCTCTTTAGCATTTTCGAAATCCATGAAGTCCATTATTCCAAATAAGTCGTTCAGTTTCCGTCCTAAACTTTCGCTACCGTAAGCTTCAAGTTCGGACATTCTCATATCAAATTTTTCTTCAAAACCATCCGATGCTTCAGCCCCCTTTTCTTCCATGGCATCCCACATACCCATTAAGCTTGAAGTTACATAGTCACTCTTTGTTTCATCGTCTTTTTTAGCAAGAACTTTACCATACTCAATCATCTGCGATATCGAGTTGCTATGCAACTTGTTTATATCTTCTTCAAAACCTCCATCTATCTTTTTGTGTTTGTCAAGCAGGTTATTCATTCCCTCAAACACATTGTTGTAGATTGCTATTGTTTCCTCAATAAATTGATCTTTCGATAATTTTTCAATTTCACTCATACTTTTAAATTTTGGTTGTGAGTTGCTACCACTACATCCATTTAGAATGAAGCTTACAACTACAAATGTGAATAGAATTACTTTTTTCATCGTTTTTAGTTTTAGTTTGGATAAAACTGTTGAGTTAAATCCAAGTGTGTGACTTATTAAATATTTTGCAGTTTTTATTTTTTATTTTTCTTTATAATTTACCGCCCTGTCATCGGTGCCAATACCATAGGCTTGCGCTGCACCATATTTGTCGCTACCGGCGTAAGGCTCAATAAAACTGAGTGTACGCATAGTGTATCCGCCCGAGCCGTTTGGCAGAATGATGTTGGTGTTTATACGGCGGTGGATAATTTGTCCGAGTACATTTTTTTCAATTCTCCACGCCGATTCTGTAATTATGAGCACTTTAATATCCCACGTTGGGTAAGCTTTGCGTGCCAATTCAAGCATTTTGGCTTTCAATGCAGGATTGTTCATCTGCGAAGCAGGTACGGGCAGTTTTTCTTGGTTAGCCAATGAGTTCCTTTGTCCTTCCGCCATACTGGATATTACAACATTCGCAAAATTAAATTCATCCCAGTTAGGTGTCTCACCTTTACGATCAAGTAATTGGCGAATGCCGATTAGCTGAGCCCTTTCATAATCGTATATATCTTTTTTAGCGGGCGTAATTACCGGTGTTCCATAATTATCGTAAATTACGAAGTGTTGTTTCCCATCTATATTTCTGATGCTGTTCATTCCTACTTGCAGCGATTTTAAGGTAAATCTATCTTCACCCTTTTTTTCAACTTCATAACGTTGAGTAACATAGCTTTTAAGTGCATTTATGTAGTTGTTGTAAAGTTCAGATTCTTTTTTCAGATTTAGTTCTGCAGCAAACGCTTCACCATCGGTAAAGAGTTTCCCTACATCAGATTTTAAACTAAATGTGCCGGGTACACATACTGCCTCACAAATAAATAAGTTGTCGTTATTTCTGTCTTCTATTTGTTTTTTGATAGCGTCCAATTCTTCAGACGAAAAGCGATAAATGCGTAAGACAAAATCAGTATGATTCATCTTGTCGAGTGGCATTGGATTTGCATTTTCTTCTTCAAGATCAAAACCAGCACCTCCTTTGTCAGCAAAAGCATCATACGCCCAGCAAGTAGGTGGTCTAAGGCTCGAGTCTTTGAGTTTGGCAACGGCTTGGTACACCTCATCAGACAAACCAGCAGTAGAAACCGACGTTTTTTCATCCAATGTAGCTTTAGTCACACCTTGAGTTGCATTATCTGTGCTTTTACCCGTTGCTTCTTTTGCTTCTTTTTTAATTGTTTCTTTTGCTTTATTGAGTAATCCGCTAAATTGCGCTTGTGCCACTCCATGTACGGCAAACGCGAAGATTAAAATTGCAATTAATTTTTTCATTTTGATTTTTCTTTAAGTGTGTTTTAGCTATTTCCGCTAAAAACATGAAAATTACGAATTAAAAAACCCTTTGTGCTCCATATCCTTTTATAGCTCCAAAAAGGTCAAATGCTTTTTCATACGGATAGCGATTGCCATACATCGAAACACGTACTGTTTCGGTTCCTTGCATATTCATCCCCAGTGCATTTCTAAACTGATTTACCGATGAGTTGGGGTTAAACTCTGAAGTTTGTGTACCCGTTATTCCAATAAATCCTTTCAGATAGGCAGCATCTATTTTATTACTAATGGCATTTACTTCTGCTTCATTCATTTCTCTGTTTTTTTCGTATTGAACAAGCTGGTTCACATCTTCAAAGTTTTTTGCAAGCACAAAAGTCCATCCACCACCACCCGATGGTAGTACCATATCGCCATTTCGATTGCCGAAAAACAGGTTGTTCCAAGCTGAAGTTACACGTTTTGCTTCTTTGCTTTTGTCAGCATCAACATAAGCACGATCTAACGCACCATAGTTGCTACAACCCACTATATTGTTATATACATCAGCATCAATACCAGTCATATAACGGAATCCGTAACCCATATCTTCCATATGTTTTGTACGACACCAAGTAAATAATATTGTGTTGTCGTGAAATGCTATGTGTGATGTGTTGGGTTGAGCCAAACCTCCACGCACCTCACAGGCAGCCATTCGGTTTGCTACAAACACATTGTTATATACATCAAAATGTCCTCCTTTGCAGGCCATCTGAATACCAAAGTGATAACCATTGAGGAATACACAATTTCTGATAGTTAAATTACCTTCCATTTCACCGCTAATAAGTTGAAAAGCACTTTTCATACCAGCGGGTTCTATCACTGGCAATGGAGGTGTTTCGTCAACATTTACAATACGTCCTGTTTCACACCCTTCAGGTGCAGCGGCTCTATCATCATCGTGTATTGGAGCTATGTACATGTTGATTTGTCCACGATCAAAAATGATACCATCTACTAACACCACACCATTTCGCTTGCCCGTCACACGAATATCCATCACACCTTGATTGCCAGATGTCATTATTTGCTCAACACCCGGACGCATTGTAGTGCGAAACTTTACTGGGTCACGTTGCGAGAAGTCATCGGAATAACCACCCACTATAGACACATACTTGTTTACCTTCACCCATCCTTGGTCTAAATAGCCCAGATAATTGCCTTGGGCAAGGCAAATAAGTGCTCCTTCTGGAGCTTCATCAATAGCTTTTTGCAAGTCTTTTAGTGGTGAGGATTGACTGCCATCATTACGATTACTACCATTTTTCGCCGACACGTAAATAGTTTTTGTTCCTTGAGGAATTCCTCCTTGACTAACTGCTTTGTTTCCTGAGGAAGCTCCTCCTGAAGTAGCATTTGATATACCTTGATCGAGTTTTTTCTCGCCTCTGTCTAACACTTCACGGGTTTCTCGTGCTGCTTTTTCTTTTATTTTTTGCTCTACCTGCTGCTCAGCCGATCTTTTAACTGTATTTCCCAGTTTTTTTAAGTTAATTTGCGCATCAACTGTAAAGCTACATGCAAGCAGAAAGGCTATCGCCATTATTATTTTATAAAATGTTGTTTTCATTGCTCAAATTTTTATTTATTCAACTTATCATTTATCAAACCTATTTGTACCTGGCTCACTATCATTTATTGCAAGCACAATAAACCATATTGAGCCAATAATTGGAATTAGGTTAATGAGAATCCATCCCCCCGCTTTTCCAATGTCATGCATCCTACGTACTCCTACTGCGAGTGAAGGGATTAATAATGCCAACATTACTATCACATTGAGAATCATAAAAATCATTCTCAATATTTTAACTCCTCCAAAAATGCTCATGAGTAATGAAAGTGCTATACTTATCAGAAAATAAACCAGTACATACTGCCAAAACTCAGCTTTATTAGCTCTACCGTTAAATTGTGCATACTTGTTGATGATGATGTCTTTAAAGTTTTCAATAATTGCGTTCATAATGTATTTTTTTATGTAATGAATGTATTTGTAAAATAATTTAATAACGAAAGCTATAATGGCGGTGGAACCGCACCAAATAGTTGCGATAACGAAGAAATAGATTTTGCTGTCTCCCACCCTGTCATGCCCTGTGTCCACACCAATGTATCAGGGGTAAGTTGTCCTTGTTGCACCATCTGTTGTAATTGCGATTGTGGAAATGGTCCTTGTTGCACTCCATCAACAGCAACATGATACATGGTATGTTGTGGCATTGGGGGTGGTGTTGCTTGTTGTGGAGATGAGCCTACAGGATTATGATTTTGTCCAACTTGTGGACCTACCATATCTTGCGCCATCTTCCCTGCCATAGCCAACCCTATGCCAGCACCCATCGCATCACCAGCCAGATTCCCGCCTCCTGCTGGATTGTTTGCCGAATCTTTAAGTGAATCAGCAAATTGCATTTGTGTATAGGTAGTCATGTTACCAATTACTCCCATACTGGTGCGTTTGTCAAGTGCTTCTTCCACAGCTTCCGGCAATGAGATGTTTTCTATCAAAAACTTGGTAAGTTCAATACCGTATTCCGAGAAATCGTGCTTCAATGCAATGTTGAGTTCGCTTGAAAACTCGTTCAGGTTTGCAGCAAGGTCAAGTGCTGCAATTTTTGACTCAGCTAAATAGTCGGTAAACTTGGTAATCACAAAGTTGCGCAATTGTTCTGTTACGCTCTCAGTTGTGAAATTTCCGTCTGTTCCCGCCACATTGCGAATAAATTTGATGGGGTCAGGTTCTACACGAAAGCAGTATGAACCGAATGCACGCATTCGAATAGGTCCAAACTCAGGATCGCGCATCATAATGGGATTTGCTGTACCCCAACGCAAGTTTAAAAACTGTTTGGTATTTACAAAATAGACATCCACCTTAAACGGCGAATTAAAGCCGTATTTCCATCCTTTTAAAGTTGTAAGAATGGGCATATTGCTTGTTGTAAGCTCATAGCGCCCTGGCTGATAAACATCTGCAAACTGTCCTTCATTAACTAATACAGCTACCTGGGTTTCGCGTACTGTTAGTTGTGCCCCGTTTTTGATCTCCGCTTGATAGCGAGGAAAGCGCCAAATCATGGTGTCGGAGGTGTCATCGATCCATTCAATGATATCAATAAACTCACTGAATGCTTTCTTTTTAATTTTATTGAAGATGCTCATAGTCGGTTGTTTTTAAATAATTGAATCAATTCTTTTCAACCGTAAACTTAAGCTGTATGTGTTTAATTAATCTGTACTATTTGCGCAAGAAGTAGGATTATTAATGCATTAACAATTGACGCAAGTAGGATTATTAACGCATGGGACAAACGTAAGGGTGTGCTTATCAATACTTAATACATGCAAATGAAAATATTGAAACTTATCTTACTCTATTCTTTGTTGGTAGAGTTATTATTAATTTATTTAGTGCTTTTGTACCCTAAAGAAAGTACATCTTTTTCAGAAGTTTGCGAGTCCATATCAAAACATTTTGCACCTATGACTCAAAACTTAAAACCTGTAAAAAAACACCCCAACCGACCATCGGCAAGCATGATCTTGTATTATTAAGGTGCTTTATGACCATCGGTAAGTATGAAATTGTTGGGTTGAAGAGCTATTGTTTCTGTCTGAATTAGGATTCTTAGGATGCATTATGCATAATCACTACCGCTCGCGCCAATTTGCAATTGGTGTGTTGCGAAGCAAAAATTATTTGTAAAAACGCCCTACACGGGCGTTTTTACAAATAAAGGTTCATGTTCATAAAAAATTAATACGCCGATACAAATTTATAATTAGTGCCGTCCCATTCGGTATATACATGATACATTTTGCCGTTTGTTACAGTTTTGGCGGGGATATTAGTGGATGTGTGTTTATTTCCACCTATATAGGCTTCTCCTCTCAATTGTGGTACTTCTGACTGGCTTGCCACCCACCTATAAAAGACAATGCTTTTGCCGGCTGCTAATTTTTGTCCGGAAAGAGGTAGATTTTGGTATTCATTGATTGAAAATTTCAACGTTTCACCTTTTTCTTGTGTTGTGACATCATAGGAGAATGCTTGCGTGGCAATATCAAAATATATGGTATTGAAGCCAGGCTGGCCGTTCCACACCCACTTATTACTGCCTATTGCATTATTTAAATTTATGTACCGCGGCAAATCTATCTCTTCCTCAGTGCTGTTTTTAAAGTGTAGTGCCATCATCCAGCCGCTGTGCTGCAAGTTGAAGGGTGCAAATGCTGGCTTTGAGCTATTTACGATATCAGCTTGTGAAAAATAGAGCATTGGGCGGGCTATCCCTGACTGGGTGCTCCCTATCTTATCAAGTGTAACACCCTGCTGTTCCCCTTTTTCTAACACGTATAGTTTAGTGCCCTCTTTGAAATAACCACCATTTGTATCACTCCATGTATCTTCTTTCTGATACACTCCATATAGGTTAAAAGTGGCATTTGCAGGAATTTCGTTGGGAATGGTAATGGTAAATTGTGCTGTTTTCCCAGAGCTTGAAATACTGCTTGCTACTATAGGGGCATCTTCGTGATAATAGGTGCTCTTGTACTCAAAACAGAGCATTAGCTTGTCGCCTGTTTCCCATTTGAGGTCTAATCCATAGTTTCCAGTTTCAGCATCGGGTGTGAGCGACACGCGTGTTTGTGCATAAACGTCATCAGTTTTGGGTATATCGTCATCAGTTTTAGGCATTGTAGCACTTACAGTAATTGTGCGATTCGCGTCAGTTTCAATTTCTAAATTGTCTTGTGTGCAGCTCACCATTATCATGGCAAGGAGTGCGAGTGTAAATAGTTTCTTTTTCATATTGCTTTTTATTTAATAGGTTGTTTATTACCAGATTTCACCAGGCATTCCCTCCAAATCACCACTACTTCCAACTGCCAAAATGTTTTGCTCTATCTCAATGTTTACAACTTCTATATCTGGGGAGATATAGGTTTCTTTTTCTTTTGATTTAATTTCTTTTTTTCATAAAAAACTGTTTTTAATAATTAAATAAATTGTGTTACCATATATCATAATAACCTGAGTTCGATTATTAAAAGATAGATAATTGATTAGATTTCACCGTTTCATATCTTAGGGCAGGTTTTTTAGGCAGAAAATGGTAGGCAATAAGTCCACAAACAAGATTAGTTAGAAAGTTGCCTACACTTCTATGCCTAGAGTGTTCTACTTGACAGATGTTTTTCAATTCGTCATTCACTGTTTCAATGATTGATCTCTTACGCAGATACAATTTATCACTCATAGACATCAAAGAGTTTTTCATGTTGTTTCTAATGCTAGTAACCAAATGAATTCCATCTACAAAAAGCAGTTCGGTTAACTGCTTCCCAATGTACCCCTTATCTGCAAATAGTTTCCCGAAGACCTGTTTTAAGAAGCCTTCGTTTTTTAGCGGATCCCTATCATCCACATTAGCTTGGGTTACGCAGAAACTTATAATTTCGCCTTTTTCATTGATGACAATGTGGAGTTTGAATCCATAAAACCACCCCATAGTTGATTTCCCAACTGTAGCTAAATCATGGAAAACTTTATTTCGCTTGATTCTCTTATTTTTACACACTCTTATAGGAGTAGAATCTACGAAAGAAATACCCGTGCATGAACCAAGGCAACAAGTCTTAGCAAACATTGTCATCATCATTAACTTGCTCTGCATTAACTCCGTAAATCGATTGTAAGACACTGTGTTAGGAAATTCGCTTTGCATATGTTTCTGCACATAAAAGATATAAAAGTGCTTAAAGCATCTAAATCCACTTAAATGGAATAATAATGAAATAGTGATCACTTCAGATGAAGACATTCTTGGTGGCCGTTTTGATTTGTTTCCAAGAAGAAAATGTCCAGTTTCACGTTCAAATTCTTTGCAAAATTCATCTACAATACAAAATATTTCCGTAAGTTTGTCGATAGTAATCATAAGGCGTTTGTTAGTTATTTATCTATTAGTCAACACTATAAAGATACTAACTTTCGCCTTATATTACAATTGTTTTCATGTGAATTTTAACCTAAATATTAATCGAACTCAGGTTAATAGGAATTACGCCCGAAGCATTCAATTACTCTCGATACAACCGTGAACTTAGCGTTTTCCTACTTACTCAATCTGCATTATTTGCGCAACAGTTAGGATTTTTCACACATTAACAATTGATTTGAGTATGATTATTTGCGCATGAAAAAGGGTTATATAGCTACTATTTAGGGAGATACATATACAAGTGATTTGCCAGGAAACAAATCGTTTATATTTATTATTTGTTTGAAAAATGGAAAGGTTCAATAAATAAGTTATTCTGAAATTAGTACATCTCACAAGTTAGGAGAAAAAACCAAGGTGTGGAAATTAGCTTTTTTCAGCTTCAAAATCCACACCTATAGTTTAAGAATGTTTAAAAGTTATGAAATCGCGCATCAATAGACATTATCTCTTATCCATGCATTAATCAATGATAACTTCTGCACGACGCGCTTTTGAACTGTATGCAGCATCTCCACTAAGTTGGGTATCTTTTCCTTTTCCTTCTACTTGTTTAATTCGATTGGCATCAATACCTCTTTCTACAAGATAATCGCGTAAAACTTTTGCTCGTTCAGCAGTCAATTCAATATTAATACTTTCACTACCTGTATGATCTGCCCAACCATAAATATCAATAGTAACAGTAGAATTATTTTCAAGAATATCAACGATAGCATCTAATTCTTGTTTGTATTTAATCCTATCCAACACCGATTTTCCGCGTTCGAAACTTACATAAGGTATAACACCCACAATTTTAACAGCTTCTTTATCAATTTTTCTATCTACATATACTGTATCGTGGATCACTCGTTCAATTACTTTTGGCTCTTTTGATTCAACAACCCTTTCTGGTGCCACCATTTCAATCATTGGTACATACTTGGGAGTAGCAGCATAAATTAAATTGTCACGCTTGGTTTTACCATTTAATTTGAAAATGATACCTGCCTGCACATAAGCCATTATATTATTATCGCTGGCACCAGCTACACCATCAAATTTTTTATTAAATCCATATACGCCTCCTCCTTTTACCTGAAAATCGACAATACGGCTTGCTCTAAAGCGTGCAGCAATTTCCCCACCCACACCACTTGTGTTTTCGTAATGTAAATCACGATTGCTATATCTTGCGTTATCACTTTTCTTATATACTGTAGGTCTATAGTATTGTAAATAATACGATGGAGAGAGTATCACTGAAACCTTGCGTAATTTATCGCCTTTGTTTCCTGCAAATATATTATTTAAGTTCAAATCTAACCCCACACGTCCTTGATACACCTCTACATCAGCATACAAATCGTTGTATTTCAGAAAGTTCGTATTGGTGTTTGCATCGGTGGCAGTAGGAGAATGATAACCATTAGGATTTAAATATTCAGCGGCATTATCTCCTGTAGCACTTATACGATTTTTTCCAATACTCCCTTCCGCTGAGAATCCAATATAAGGATTGACCTGCAATGTAACTTGCAAACCCCCAATAGGTGACAGGTATGTTTTGTCTTCTGAGAAAGTAGAGAAGTCGCCCCATAAAGCCGAAGCTCCTCCGTTTACTCCAATGCTCCAACGACTGTAGTTATAGTAATACCTGCGTCGTGACTCATTGATTTGCTCACTGTCTTCATTTTTTTGTGCTGAAACTATACTTGGCAACAGCACAGCTACTATTAAAACAAATAAATTTATTTTTTTCATTTTGTATTTAATTTGATGTGTTATATATTTTTGTTCTTTATTTATAAACAATTTTTTCATTGATAAGAGATTCATTTTAATCATCCCACCACCAATGACTATCTTTCCAATCTTCTATTAGGTCAAAAAGTTCTGAAATGTGTTCGGCACAAATTTCGGCGGTTGTTTCTACATGGGCAATCTCTGACTCAATAGTAGATTCTGAGCTTTCAAACTGGGAAAAATTACCTGAATCTACAGTCATTTCCATTAACTCTCCTAATGCATCAGCAGCATCTTCTAATGAAGTTATTAAACCATCAAAAGAGTCTAATCGAGACATTATATCGCTAATCATATCATTTGGACCATGTAAATCCGCACCCGATAGTTCGCTAAACATATCATCCAAGTAACTTTCAAGGTCATCCATCATCCTTTCAACATCACTTATTGCATCTTCAGCAGTAGATTCAATATCATCAGCTAACATCAAAGCATCATCTGCCAACTGCCTCGCTTCAGTGAGCCTTTCCTCTGTTTCACCCATAAAAAACATAAAATTATTCAGGTCTTCCATTGACAGCTCTTCAAGTTTCTCTTCTGAAAGGGAATATAAAAATGACTTTAAATCATCAACTTTAGCATCTAACTGGTACGATTCTAAGCTTACTAAACGAGATTCTACAGCAATAAACTTTGTACTATAGTCCATATCAAGAATAGATTGTAAGCGTATCTTCCACTCATCAGCCTTATCGCTAATGCTATCAGTTTGACGTACAGCTTTTTCGTAATGATTTTTAAGTCTATTCAGTTCAGCAGCTCTTTCAGTTTCACCATCTGCTATTGCCTGTTCCACCTCCCTTTTGGTAGTGGCAAGAGCTGTTTCAAAAGAGGTTTTTGAATTATTTGCACTGTTATTCAATGCTCCAATCTTTGTGTTGCATTCAGTAGTACGAGTGGCTAACTCTGTATTGAGAAAGTTGTTTACTTCACCCATTTTTGTTTTCACTGTTTGCGCTAAAGTTGTCATAGAATTGTCAATCTCACCGTTCAGTCGATTGTCAGTTTCTGTAAGCGTTGACAATACTTTAGTTCGAAGACTCTCAATACCTGTCAATAATGCAAGACGTAGTTCTTTATCTTTTTCTTGTAAAGCAACCACTTTCTCGTCCACTATTTCCCCATCACTCAGATAGTCTTGTGTGCAACCACTTAATAGCACTACTACTATCAAAAAGATGGTTCTAAACCTCCATTTATTTTTATTGTATTGCATATCTTTTTTATTTATTTATTTATTTATCAAAACTCACTGATTAAAGCATCAACATCACTAATTATATCATTTAAATCATTAACATATCCTTCTAATTCGCCTAACAGATCTGATATTGAACCCAACATATCAACCAAAAGATCATTTATCACATTTGCTCTTTCTAACACCTTATCGGCAGCATTCTCCAAACGACTACTCATTTCGTCAGCAAGGTTTTCTACTTCTTCGCATTTATCTAATATTGACTCTAAATCCAGACCCTCAAATTCACTCAAAAAATCGAGAATACCATCAATTTCATTAAAATATTGTTCCAAATCACTCAACCAAGAATCCACATCAGGTAAATTACTCTCTATAGCATCAAGATCGTTATTAATACTTTCCATTTCTTGTACAATGTCAACTGCTTCATAGTAAATGTCTGAAACTTGTTCAAAGAGGTCATTCAATTCGTTCGATGTAGCATGCTCTTGCAGTCTGTCATAAATTGCAGTTTCCATTTTAGATTTAAACCCTGCAATTTGAGATTCCAACAGATCTCTTTGTGTTTCCAAACTTGTCAGAGAATCAGTCAGAGTATTATAGCGCGCTTGCATCGTTATCACTACATCTATACGTTTGCTTGTAGACTGGGCTAAGTTGGGTAATATATTCTCAAAAGAATTTAAATGCTGTTCTCCTTGTTGTATTCTACTTTGAAGTGCAGTGTTATTTTCTGCAATAGCTTTTTCGTTAGCTCTTTGCATTACTCCACGTGCTGTTTCTAACGCTTCAGATCTTGTAATAATAAGCTGTCCTATCTCATTATCCCAATTTGTAATCTGTAGCCCAATTTGATTCGAATGGTCAGTAATTACATTATTGAGTGAATTTGCCTGACCCTTTATTTTA
>LFRM01301912.1_pt1 | contig 20389 bp, 17 predicted proteins | sample 618341 | NCBI WGS metagenome assembly LFRM01 (sample SAMN03654438, study PRJNA283298) | anaerobic digester metagenome | isolation source: pool of bioreactors CSTR01a, CSTR02a, and CSTR03a thermophilic anaerobic... | place: Denmark: Kgs. Lyngby | collected 2014-05-21 | reverse complement strand
CTCATTAATATTTTCAATGTAATTATATGATAGTATAAAGTTATATGCAAAAACAGCTATCGCTTATAAGCTGTTTACTTATATTAGAAATCAAAATATAATATTAATTATGAATTTACAACTATATAGTGTGGAGGGATAGAATATATGAAAAATTTTATTAAGTACTTAAAGCCCTATACATTTTTTATTCTTGTTATTGTTTTACTTCTTTTTGGACAAGCTCTTTTAAATTTGGCACTGCCAGATTACATGTCACAAATCGTAAACGTGGGAATATCACAAAATGGTGTAGAAAATGCAGTACCAGAAATAATTACAGAAGATACTTTGCAAAATGCAAATTATTTCCTTACAAAAGAAGAATCAGAAATAGTTTCTAATAATTATAAATTATTAGATGAGGATAACAAAAATTACGAAAAAACTATAAAAACTTTTCCAAATGCAAAAGATTTTAATACATATGCTTTAGAGGATAATTCAAAATCAAATATTGAAAATTTAGACTTTATGAAAGAAAGTTTATTTTTAATTAATGCTATTGAAACAGGTGGTGGAGAACAAAATAAAGATATATTTAATGCACTTCCTTTAGATATAGACCCTGATAATCCTTTTAAATCAATTGACAATATGGATGAAGATGAGCGAGCGAACTTTACAGGAACTTTAAAAGAAATTTTATCTAATTTTCCAGAATCAAGATTAAAACAAGGAGCTATCGTTAAGTTAACTTCAGAATATGAACTGCTTGGAGCAGATCTTGACAAGATGCAAACGAGTTTTATTTGGGAAAAAGGTATAATAATGGTCCTTATAGCTCTAGGTACTCTTATAGTTGCAGCATCTGTTAGTTTTTTTGCTGCAAGAGTTGCTGCAAATCTTGGAAAAGATTTAAGAACAAAACTTTTTAGGCAAGTTAGTGATTTCTCACTAAGTGAATTTAAAGACTTTTCAACTTCTTCGTTAATTACAAGAAGTACAAATGATATTCAGCAAGTTCAAAATTTAGTATCCAATCTACTTAGAATGGTATTTTATGCTCCAATTCTTGGTATAGGTGGCCTAATAAAAGCTTTAAGCATAAATATATCCATGGCATGGGTTATTGGTCTGGGCCTGCTACTTGTTTTAGGACTTGTAATAGTGCTCTTTAGTATTGCTGTTCCAAGGTTTAAAATACTTCAAGAGTTAGTTGATAGGGTTAATCTTGTTCTTAGAGACTCTTTAGTTGGAATGCTTGTTATAAGAGCTTTTAACAACGAGAAATACGAAGAAGAAAAGTTTGAAACAGCAAACATGAAATTAACTAAACTAAATTTATTTGTCTCAAGACTTATGTCTACTATGCAGCCTACAATGATGTTAGTTTTAAATGGAATAACAATTCTTGTTGTATGGGTTGGAGCAAAACAAATTGATGCTGGTTACATGCAAGTAGGAGATATGATGGCATTTATACAATATACTACTCAAATTATTATGAGCTTTGTTATGCTTTCAATGGTATCAATTATTTTACCAAGAGCAACTGTATCTCTAAACCGAGTATCTGAAGTAATCGAATCAGATATAAAAATAAAAGATCCTATTGATTTTAAAACTCTTCCAGAAAAAATAAATGGTGAGATTGAATTTAAAAATGTATGTTTCAAGTATCCTGATGCATCTGAATGTGTATTAGAAGAAATTAATTTTAAAGCAAGCAGCGGAGAAACTACAGCATTTATTGGATCTACGGGATCTGGAAAATCAACTCTAGTAAATCTAATACCAAGATTTTACGATGTTACGGAGGGAGAAATCCTTTTAGATGGGATTAATATAAAAGAATTAAAGCTAGACGATCTAAGATCTAGAGTAAGTTATGTTCCTCAGCAAGGTGTCTTGTTCACAGGAACTATAGAAAACAACATAAAATATTCTAATCCTAAACTTTCGGATAAAGATATGAAAAAAGTTGCTAAAATATCGCAATCAGAAGAATTTATATCAAATCTTAGTGGTGAATATGATTATCCTATATCTCAAGGTGGAACAAATGTTTCAGGTGGCCAAAGACAAAGGCTTTCAATTGCAAGAGCTCTTGCAGCCAAATCAGAAGTCATAATCTTTGATGATAGTTTTTCAGCACTCGACTTTAAAACAGATGCTAATCTAAGAAAAGCTCTTAAAAAAGAAGTTAATAATACAGTTATTATAGTAGCGCAAAGAATTTCTACAATTAAAGATGCGGACAAAATTCTTGTCATGAATGAAGGTAGAATTGTTGGAGAAGGAACTCATGATTATTTATTGAAAAACAATAAAATTTATCAAGAGATAGCCGCATCTCAACTTTCAGAGGAGGAGATAGCATAATGGAAAGAAAAAAGAATTATTCTTCTCATAATAAAAACACAGACAAAGTTCCTGAAAGTGGTCACATGGGTAGAGGTCCTAAACTAAAAGGAGCTAAAGCTAGAAAGCCTAAAGACTTCAAGGCTTCTTTAATTAAACTTATGACTTTTTTAAAACCTTACTACTTTAAACTTATTATCGTTTTAATATTTTCAATAGGTAGCACAGTATTTTTTATAGCAGGACCTAAGGTTCTTGCAGATGTTACAACACTTATATTTGAAGGTCTAGTAGGCAAAATAACAGGAACATCAGCCGGAATAGACTTTACTAGAATTTCTAGAATTTTATTAATTTTACTTTCATTATACTTAGTATCAGCAGTATTCTCTTTTATACAGAGTTTTATTGTTGCAAATGTAGCGCAGGACGTATCTTATAATTTAAGAAAAGATATATCACAAAAAATAAACAGGCTACCACTTAAATATTTTGATACACATTCTCATGGTGATGTACTGTCAAGAATGACTAATGATGTTGATACAGTATCACAAACACTTAATCAATCATTGTCACAAATTGTAAGAGCAATAACTACTCTAATAGGAATTATAATAATAATGCTTACAATTAATTTAACAATGACACTAGTATCTATACTTATAATACCTATTAGTGCAACGCTTATATTATCCCTAGTTAAGGTCTCTCAAAAGTTTTTTAGAAACCAGCAGATATATCTTGGTGAAGCAAACGGTTATGTGGAGGAAACTTTTAGTGGCCACATAGTTATGAAAGCTTTTAGTGCCGAAGATGCAGCTAATAAAAACTTTCAATATATAAATGAAGACCTTTATGAATCCGCTTGGAAATCTCAATTTTTTGCAGGACTTAGCCAACCCATAATGATGTTTATTGGTAATCTAGGTTATGTTGTTGCTTCAATTCTTGGAGTATATCTTACTATTATTGGTAGTATAAGAGTTGGTGATATTCTAGCTTTTATTCAATATATAAGAAGATTTAATCAACCCATTGGAGAAATAGCAGAAATTTCAAATGTACTTCAAACATCTGTTGCAGCTTCTGAGAGAATATTTGAGTTTCTTGAAGAAGATGAAATTCCAGTAGAAAGTACAGAAAAATCACTTTCAGATGCAAAAGGACAAGTAGAATTTAAAAACGTTTCCTTTGGATATAATGATGATGAAATGGTTATAAATAACTTTTCACTAAAAGTAAATCCAGGTCAAAACGTTGCAATTGTTGGTCCTACGGGAGCTGGAAAAACTACGATAGTAAAACTACTAATGAGGTTTTATGAAGTTAATGAAGGTAGTATATTGATTGATGGAACAGATATTACAGATATACCAAGATCAGATCTTAGATCCACCCTTGGTATGGTTCTTCAAGATACATGGCTATTTAATGGAACAATTATGGAAAACATTAGATATGGAAAATTATCTGCTACTGATGAGGAAGTAGTTAATGCATCAAAAGCATCTTATGTTGACCATTTTGTAAGAACACTTCCTGAGGATTATAATCTTATTATCGATGAAGAAGGAAGCAATATAAGTCAAGGACAAAAACAGTTACTTACAATTGCTAGAGTATTCTTAAATGATCCTAATATACTCATCTTAGATGAGGCTACAAGTTCTGTAGATACTAGAACAGAGGTACTTATACAAAACGGTATGGAAGAACTAATGGAAGGTAGAACAAGTTTCGTTATAGCTCATAGACTTTCAACAATTAGAAATGCTGATTTAATACTTGTGTTAGATGATGGCGATATTGTTGAAACTGGAAATCATGATGAGCTTATTGATAGAAAAGGATTTTACTATAATCTATATCAGTCTCAATTTGAAGAATAAATATATAAATAAAAAAACTGAGTGCAAGGTGGAAACTAACCTTATACTCAGTTTTTTTATTGATTATTTTTTAAATTTTTATTTTTTCAGCACTCTCAAAATATTTTTCTTCCTTCCTCATGTCTTTTAATTGAATATATAAAAATATACCAGTTATAATCGTTGTTAACATATCTGATATTGGAGCTGCTGTCCATATACCCATAAGTCCATATATATTAGGAAGTATTAAGAGAAGTGGTATAAGTATTATTACCTGTCTTAACATCGATAGGATAAATGATTTTTTAGCCATTCCAATAGCTTGAAAAAAAGTACTGCTTATAATTTGAAATCCTATAACAGGCATAAAAAGCATAAATCTTTTTATACCTTGGACCCCTATTAACCTAATGTCTGCATCTTTTGTAACAAAATTTATAAACATTTCTGGAAATAACTGAATCAATATTCCTCCAGTTGCAGTTACCATTGTAGCTGCGATTATTGCAACTTTCAAAGCTTCTCTAGCCCTATCATAATTTTTTGCACCATAGTTATATCCAACAATTGGTTGTAAGCCTTGATTCATACCAAAAACTGGCATAAAAAATAAAGTTACAATGGAATTTATTGCCGCATAAGCTCCTATAGCTTTAGAAGATCCATAAAAAAGCAAACTACGGTTCATAATAATTCCTATAACACTACCTGCAACTTGCATTGCAAAAGGAGATGCACCTATAGACATTATTTTAAATACTAGCTCCTTATTAAATTTTATATACTTTCTTTTAAGTTCTAGCATACTTTTTTTATTTATAAAGTAACTTATTGTCCATATAAAAGTTGCAAATTGAGCTATTATAGTTGCTAGGGCAGCTCCTGATACTCCCATATTAAATGTAAATATTAAAATCGGATCAAGAATTGTATTTATAATTGCACCAATGAGCATTGTATACATTGCTATTTTAGGATTACCTTCTGCTCGTATTATATTATTTAACCCAAAAGCAACTGTGTTAAAAACATTTCCATATAATATTATTCTTAAGTAATTTTTAGCATAAATTCTAATACTGTCATCTGCACCATACAAATTAACAATTTTTTCTAAAAACATTAGTCCAAATACTGTTATAAAAACTCCAGTGACAATAAGCATAAAAAGACCTGCACCAAAAAGTTTTTCAGCATCTTTATCCTTTCCCTCACCTAACTTAATTGATATATTTGCTCCTGCACCTATACCAAAGAGCATACTAAATCCCATTATTATAAATGTTATCGGAAGAACTACACCTACACCACTTATAGCATATCCACCATATTCAGGAATGTTTCCTATAAAAATTCTATCTACAATATTATACATAGACTGGACAAGCATTCCTAAAATAGCAGGCAAGGAAAACTTTACAAACAATTTCAATATATTTTCTTCACCCATCAATTTCGCTCTATCACCCAAATCTTATCCACCCCTTTAATCTTTGTTTTTATTAACATATTATATCTCATATAGTATGTTAATAGAAGAATTTAATTACAGATATTTAAAATTATGTACTCTTCACAAAATACTTTACACAGAAATTATGTTTTATTATATCTATCCGTCTTAAAAAGAGTATCCCTTTCAGTGCGCTACTGTACTCAGTAGTGGAGGTTCATTGGAGTTATAGGTTTTATTATCTTTCAAAAAGTTTCGTTTCTAATCTGCGGAGCTATAATAGCTGTTTTTTATTAATATTTTAAAAAAATACCACTATTATGTGGAATTAAATAATTTTCATATGAGCTCATAATATACAAAATAGTAGCGACTTTTTTATACTTATTTATAAAAACATTTCTCATGAAAAGAATAATGACAATTAGCTATTTTGTTACAAGATAGTATTATAGGTATTCATGCATTGCACCGATTTTTAAAAAGTATAGCCTTCCATTAAATATATATTAGTTTTCGAAGACTACTTTCTTTGATAACTAAAAAAAGGTGCGCAAGACGCACCTTTTTTAAAATTAAATTAAATTTTTAATCTTTCTCAGAGTGGGCTATTCTACTAGCTGCAGCAGCTGCTAATGCTGCTACTATATCATCAAGAAAAGTATTAACAGCTAAATCATGTTTTTCCTCATCTAGCACCTTAATTATACCAATTTTTTCTTTATCTAAATAACCAAAATTGGTAAGACCAATAGTTCCATATATGTTCACTATTGAAAGAGGAAGTACCTCATCAATTCCGTACAAAGCTTCATCTGATTCTATTATGCTTTGAAGTGGTTCCTTAAAACCTTTTTTCTCAGCAATTTCATCAATAGCGATTCCGGTAAGTACCGCATGTATTACTTCTCTCTTTTTTAAGACGCGAACTACACTCTCATTGCATTTTTCTATTGTTAAGTTTTTTGTATAATCTTTTTGGAGTGTAAAAACAATCTCAGCAATATCTATAAGCTCTACACCTCTTTCGGATAATGATTTAACCGTTTCTTCATAAAGCTTTTCCATGTTATATTTATAAGTCATCTATTCTCCTTCTACTTTTTTACAGAATCTCTTTCAACCAAGTGATAATTTAAAAGATATTGGTCTTCATCAAGAGGTTTCTTATTAATATTTTTTATAAGCATTCTCATACCCACAGATCCCATATCATACATAGGTTGAGATATAGTTGTTATTTTCGGATAAAATATTGCTGCAAGATCAATATCATTAAAGCCAATAACGTCAACATCGTCTGGAACACTTATTCCTTTATCTCTTAGTGCATTTATTGCACCCATAGCTATCTCGTCAGAGGCGCAAAACACAGCGTCTATTTCACTACTTTCTAGTATTACATTAATACCATTATATCCATCTGATACTTTCATTCCGCCGAAATATGTCCTTTTATTATCTAAGTCTATATTATTTTCTTTTAATGCTCTTACATATCCATCATATCTTAAGGAAACTGCATTAGATTTATCCTTTTTTATACCAATATATCCTATTTTTTTATTCCCCTTATCTAAGAGATACTTTGTCGCATCATAAGCTGCTTTAATATTATCGATAGTCACACTAGGAAATTTATTTCCTGGTGCTTTTGTTTCAATTAAAACTGTTTTCATTTTTAATTCATCGATAAGTTCTATAATTTCATCGTCAAGAGATGAACTCATATAAAGCATACCATCTACCATTTTTTCTTTTAAAACTCTTATATATTCTTTTTCCTTTGAAATATCAGAATCAGAGTTACAAAGAATTATATTATAGTCATATATATTAGCTACATCTTCGGCCCCTCTTACTACTTCTGGATAAAATTGATTGGAAATATCAGGTACCAGTATACCTATTGTTTCTGTTCTTCGAGTCTTCAAACTTCTAGCTACTATATTAGGTCTATAATTTAATTTGATAATCGCCTTTTCTACTTTTTCTTTTGTTTCTTTATTAACCACATCTACTTTATTTATAACCCTAGATACAGTTGCTATAGAAACACCTGCTTCTTTTGCAACATCTTTAATTGAAGCTGCCATAATATCACTCCCCATAATTACATGTTTTTTATTCTATTTAACAATACAGTTTTAAGTAAACCTTATCATAATTATTATAATACATATTCATTCAAAAATCTTTATTTTAACAAAAATTTTATGTAAACTATTTCCCGTTTACATTCCACTCTCAGTTTATCATGTTTTTTGTTAAATGTTTACATAAAAATTATTTTATTTAACAGAAAAAAATAATGCCTGACCTAAATCAAGCATTACAAAAAATTATTTTATTACTTTTAGCCCTATATAGACATCATTTCCATTTATATCAATCTTTTCATTTTCAAATTCTTGATTGTATAATATGTTTTCTGAAAGAACTTCTTTACTTATATACTCTTCATATTTTTTTACAATATCTAGTATATCTTTATCTCCATCTATATAAAATTCAATTCTATCTGCAACTTCAAAATCTTTTTCTTTTCTTAACATTTGAACTTTAGATATAATTTCTCTAACATTTCCTTCTTCTTTAAGCTCTGGACTTATCTCAGTATCTAAAACTACTCCAAGCTCACCTTCTCCACTAAAGGCATATCCAGAGAGTCCTTCCATTGTAACTAATAGATTTTCTTCATTAAGCTCAATTGTATTTCCATCAATTTCAATGTCAACAGTTTCTCCATTTCTTATTTTGTTTGCTAAGAAGGCTTGATCCATATTTCCTATAGCTTTTCTAATCTTAGGTATAAATCTACCATATTTTTTTCCAATTACTGGAAGATTAGGTTTAATCTCATAAGATACATATTCTGATAAATCTGCTCCTAATATAACTTCCTTTACATTAAGCTCATTTTTAATAATATCACCATAATACTCTGGAAGTTTTCTTACTGAAATTCTAATCTTGCTTAAAGGCTGCCTATTTTTAATATTAGATGTGTTTCTAGCACTTCTACCTAGACTTACAAGGCTATATGCAAGACCCATATCATTCTCAAGATTTTCATCTATAAGATTTTCATCATATTCTGGATATGAATTAAAGTGCACAGACTCTGGAGCATTTTCATCCAAACTCAATACTAAATTCTTATAAATATCTTCTGTTAGATATGGAATAAACGGTGCAGCAACCTTAATAAGGCTAACTAATACTTCGTAAAGAGTATTGTATGCGCTAATCTTATCATCGGTAAGCTCTTCGCTCCAAAATCTTTCTCTATTTCTTCTTACATACCAGTTTGAAAGATCATCAGTAAATTCTTCTATACTTAAAGCAGCTTGAGTTACCCTATAATTATCTAGATTATATTCTACCTCTTTAATCAAAGAATTTAATTTAGAGATAATCCATTTGTCCATTATATCTTCTGATTTATGGTCTTTATAAGCTAACGGATTAAACTTATCTATATTTGCATATAACACATAAAATGAGTATACATTTTGAAGAGTTAGTAAAAACTTTCTTTGACTTTCAGCTACATCTTTTTGTGAAAATCTTGTTGGAAGCCAAGGTGCAGAAGAAGTATAGAAATGCCATCTTGTAGCATCAGCACCCTCCGTTTCTATTACATGAAATGGGTCTACCACATTACCCTTATGCTTTGACATCTTTATTCCCTTATTATCAAGAACATGTCCTAGAACTATAACATTTTCAAAAGGACTTTTCCCAAATATTGCTGTAGATATTGCAAGCAGTGTATAAAACCATCCTCTTGTTTGGTCTACTGCCTCAGATATAAATTGAGCTGGGAAATTCTCTTCAAATAATTCTTTGTTTTCAAAAGGATAGTGCCACTGAGCAAAAGGCATAGATCCTGAATCAAACCATGCATCTATTACTTCATGAGTTCTTTCCATCTTCTTTCCACACTCAGAACAATTAAGGTACACATTATCTATATAAGGCTTATGTAACTCTATATCTTCTGGAACATCGATTCCTTTTTCCTTTAGCTCTTCTATACTACCAATACATTCTTTATGTCCACAGTCACATTCCCAAATTGGAAGTGGTGTTCCCCAATATCTATCTCTTGATACACTCCAATCAATAACATTCTCAAGAAATTTACCCATTCTTCCTGTTCTTATATTGTCAGGGTGCCAATTAACACTGTTTGAATTTTCCAGTAAATCGTCCCTAAGTGAACTCATTTTTATAAACCAACTATCTCTTGGATAATATAAAAGAGGCGTATGGCATCTCCAGCAATGTGGATATGAGTGAACATATTTCTCTGTAGAGAATAATTTATTTCTTTCTTCAAGCCATTTTAAAATATCCTTATCCGCTTTTCTTACATCCATTCCTTTAAATGGAGTTACACTATCCATAAAAGTACCATCTTCATTTACTAAATGTATGAATGGGATATTGTTTTCTTTGCACACAATATAGTCATCTTCACCATAAGCTGGCGCAGTATGAACTATACCTGTACCATCAGATAATGTTACAAAATCTCCATGGATAACATAAAAGGCTTTTTTCTCTGGAGTATAAAATGGCATAAGCTGCTCATAGCTGACTCCTATAAGCTTCTCACCTTTAAATTCTTTTATTATCTCATAGTCAATATCTTCAAATAATTTTGTTATAAGATCTTTAGCAACAATAAAGATTTCTTCTTTAGAAGTTTCCTCATCTAGAACTTTAACTTCTGCATAGTCATAAGCTTTGTTTATAGCTAAAGCTGCATTAGATGGAAGGGTCCATGGAGTTGTTGTCCATGCAAGTATATATTTATTTTCTGTACCTTCAACTTTAAATTTTGCAATTGCAGTGTTATCAGTTACATCTTCATATCCTTGGGCAACTTCATGAGAAGAAAGTGCAGTTCCACATCTAGGACAATACGGCATTACTTTAAAGCCTTTATATAGAAGATCTTTTTCCCATATCTTTTTAAGAGCCCACCACTCAGATTCAATATAATTGTTTTCATAGGTTACATAAGGATGATCCATATCTACCCAAAAACCTATTTTTTCAGACATGTCTTTCCACATCTCAGTATATTTAAATACACTTTTCTTACATTCTGTTATAAAGTTTTCAACTCCATAATTTTCTATGTCTTCTTTTCCATCAAGACCAAGTTTTTTTTCAATTTCAAGTTCAACTGGAAGTCCATGAGTATCCCATCCAGCTTTTCTTAGCACTTTATAACCCTTCATTACCTTATATCTTGGTATAAGGTCCTTGATTACCCTTGTCAGAACATGCCCTACATGAGGCTTTCCATTAGCTGTTGGAGGCCCGTCAAAGAATGTAAAACTTTCTCCATCTTGATTTAGTCTGTAGCTTTTATTTACTATATCTTTTTCTTCCCAAAAATCTCTTATTTCATTTTCTTTTGCAACAAAAGATTTTTTTGAATCTACTTTTTTATACATTTTCCAGCTCCTTTTAACATATTAAAAAAACCTCAGCCCTTAATAGGACGAGGTCTCGCTTTACCACCTAAATTTATCTTCAGATACTTACTAATATCCTATTTCTTAACGCGAAATTACGTACAGGCTTAGTCCAATTTTTCAGCCTATCTACTCTAAGGTGATTTTCATATTTATAAGCAAAGGTTTTGCACCATACAACCTCTCTCTAAATGCTAGTTTTAAATACTACTCTTCCTTGTCTGCATATTTAACATATCAATTATATTATAACTAAATTATCTTGTCAATGAATGAAATTTTTATTCTTAAAGATTCGTTTTGTTATAACAACTAAATACCAGTATTTATATATAATATCTCTCTCTTATCTTAATATTAATTCTACGTTTTCAAGGTCTTTAAAAACCTTTAAAAGGCTAATTCCATAACTTCCTTGATTTATTAAAATATCCTCACTATTAAAAATAATAACTTTAATAGTATCCTTCCTTTCTGACAATAAATCCCAAAGAGCGTCTAAATTTTCCCCATAATAATTGTCGAACATAAATTTTCTTTTTAAATATCTGTGAGTATTCTCCAGCTCTATCATTTTTTTCCCATTTAAATATATCTTTTCCATATCATGCACCTTTATCAATCGCTGAGCTTAATAAATGAATTATAGTGATCATCCGTATAGTAAATCTGCCCATCATTTGAGAATACGATTCTTTCCTTTCCTCTATAGCCACCATTATAGTTTATATCGCACTCATACCATTTTCTACCATTTTTATCTGGAAGTTTATTTTCTCTATTCCCAAAATAATCCCCACCTATACTTTTTTTATTACTAACATCCCAAAGATTACCTTTTTTACTATCCCAGCCTAAGTCTTTAGCTTCTTTTTTAGTTATATAATTATTAGGAAGTTTTTCATACTTATCTATATATTTATAAACGTCTTCTTTACTTGTATAATATCCATCTTCAGAAATATCAATTTTTTCATCTGATTTCTGTTCAACTATTTTCTCTGTGTTGTCACTTCCTGATAAAAAATTATTAAAATCTATTTCAAATCCCAATAAGGATAGGATAATTATAGCACCTACAAGTAAGCTTGATATAATTTTATTTTTGGATTTCATTAAATCTGCTCCTCTCTAATGTAATTTTCAACTATTATCTATTTATTTATAGCATATTTAACCTTATTAGCAAAGTTTAGTTGTAAGCAATTGAATTATATATTATTTAATGTATACTATAATTATATAATAGTGGAGGTACGATGATGGATAAAAAAATAATGGTAGTTACTCATAGTATTTTAAATCAATTAGCTCTTGCTGAAGATAAAAGGCTAACAGAGGGTCCTATACCTGTAATAAAAGACTTAACAGATTTAAATGTTCAGTTAGTTCAAATTCCAAATATAGATAATTATTATAGTCTTAAACTTGAAAGAGAAATTACTGAAGAAGATAGAAATACAGAAGAATTTAAAGAGTATACAAGGCAGTTTATTCTACCTTTAGTAAATGATGTTATGGACCATGTGAAAAAGGGAGCAAAGTTTTTAGGAGTTCTTTCTTATAGAGGAGATAATACTCAATCAGTTGAACCTCAGAATAGCCCTATAATGGTAGAGGTATTTAGGCTTTTTGATCGCAAGTGTATGATTACTCCTTACTATGAAATTAAAGAGAACCTATCTGCCGAAGATATAGATCTTTTAATAACTGATGTTATGGATGCTTTAGACTTTTAAATAAATAAAGAGTATTTTTCTTTAAAATGAAAAATACTCTTTTTTACTTGAAAAAATCATTCCCTTATTAAAATCTAATTTAATCTTCATAATTTTTTATTATGCCATTTTTAAATTCTGGAACAATATTTAAAATATCTTTTTCAAGACAATACTTTATATCGCCATGAAGACCTAAATCCAAAAGCAAATTATAATGATAAGCATTTGAAATAAGTTCTTCTAAATCAGAATTTGTATTAAATAAAAGTAAAGAAGTCTTTGCTATGTCTGTAAGATTGTATTCTTTGATTTCAAGTATATCATTTATTATAGCTCCCGCTGCCAAGAAGTCATCTATTGAAAATTTATCATTAGTTCCCGCAAGAACTACTACGATATCTTTATTTTCTTCATTTACTTTTCTAGCCACTGCTTTTGCGTTTAAAAGTGAGCCAATATAAACCTTATCAGCTGAGCTTGATCTTGTTATTGCTTTTGTTCCATTCGTTGTTGTTAAAATAACATTTTTATCTTGTATATTTTCCTTGGAATATTCTAAAGGTGAATTGGACAAATCAAATCCATCTATCTTCTTAGCTTTTCTTTCTCCACCTAAAACAACATTTTCCATTTTATTTCTTATTTTTAGAGCTTCTTCTACATTAGTTACTGGTATAACACTCTTAGCACCATTAGAAATCGCTGTAATAATAACTGACGTTGCTCTTAAAATATCTATGACTATTACTACTTTATCCTTCACTATATCTGTAGTAACATTATTACCTGTTATAACGACATCAATTTTCATTAATTATTGCTCCCTATATTAAAATTTTCTCCTTGGTACAAATTTTTATCTTTTAGATAATTATCAATACCATTTAAAACAGACCATTTATTTAAAGACCACATAGGTCCTATAAGTAAATCTCTCGGTGAATCTCCTGTTAATCTATGTATAACAATATTTGTTGGTAACATTGCAATAGACTCTGATACTAAGTAAATATACTCTTTTTCCGTCAAAAAGTCTATCCCTTTATTTTTATATTGATTTTCTAGTGGTGTGTTTTTCATAACATGAAGAAGATGAAATTTAATTCCTTGAATATCCTTATTACTTAAATATTTTATAGTTTCAAACATTTCTTCTTTTGTTTCACCTGGTAAACCAAATATAACATGAACAACAACATCTACATTGATATCACGAAGTTTTTTAAGAGATTCTTCAAATACACTTAATCTATAACCTCTATTTATTTCTTTCGATACCCTCTCGCTTATTGTTTGAAGTCCAAGCTCTATTATAACATATGTTTTTTTATTTATTTCTTTAATAACTTGTAAAATATCTCTATCTAAACAATCAGGTCTTGTTGCAATTGATATTCCAACTACATCTTTCTGATTTAAAGCTTCATTATATTTATCTCTTAATTTTTCAGGATTATCATAGGTATTAGTATATGCCTGAAAATATGCAATATATTTTCTGTTTTTCCATTTAGATTTAGTCCTTAACTTAGACTTTTTAAACTGATCACTAATACTTAAGTCTGCACTGGGAGAGAAATCTCCGGATCCTCTTTCGCTGCAAAAAGTACAGCCTTTAGTGCTTATTTTTCCATCCCTATTGGGACATGAAAAACCTCCATCTAAACTTACTTTAACTATTTTTTCACCAAATTTATTTCTAAGAAAATAGTTTAAAGTATTATATCTTTTATTACCAAATTTATTCAAAGTATCCACCAATCTATTCAAATATTTTCTCAAAATAATATTTTATAACAAGAATTGAAATTTTACAAGCCTTTTTAAAACTATGCTCTAGATTTTCTTTCTATATCTCTATGCTGAGTAACTACATTTATTCCCTTTGAATTTAAGTATTCAGAAGTCCTTCTTGCAAATGACACAGACCTATGTTTACCGCCTGTACAGCCATAAGCAACAACTAACTGACTTTTACCTTCTTCTCTATAAAGAGGAAGCAAATATTCTATAAGATCTATTAATTTATTAAATAAAGTCTCAGAAAGGTTATTACTCATTACATAATCAAAAACATCATCATCCATTCCTGTTTTGTTTTTAAGTTCCTTTACATAAAATGGATTTGGAAGATACCTAAGGTCAAAGACTAAATCTGCATCATTTGGTATTCCAAATTTAAAGCCAAAAGAAACAGCTTTAACTTGCATAGAATGACTACTTTCATAAATAAACAAATTTCTGATTTCTTTTTTTAGATCATTATTACTTAAAAAAGTTGTATCAATAATATAATCTGATATGCTATATATAGTTTCAAAAGACTTTCTTTCAAGTTTAATAGCCTCTGATAATGATGTGATTTTGCTATCCATAAGAGGATGTTTTCTTCTAGTTTCTTTATATCTATTAAGTAAAACTTCATCTGAAGTATCTAAATATATTACTTTATATCTAATTTTATGACTATCTAAATTATCTAATTCTTCTTTCAGTTTTGTATAAACATCTTTACTTCTAGAATCTACAACAAGAGCTAAGTGATCTTCTCGGCCTTTTGACTGTATTGTTAGCTTTGCAAAAGGATAAATAAATTCTGGTGGTAGATTATCAACGCAGTAATAGCCTATATCCTCTAAAGCATCTACCGCCATCGATTTCCCAGATCCAGACATTCCAGTTACAATAATAAGTTCCATCTTTTATCCTCCATAGTTATTCTTTATCTTCAAACTCTTCCTCTTCTTCTCTTTTTCTTATTATATCTTCTCTCATTCTAATCTTTTCACCTTTGTAAAAATCTTCTGCAATCTGTCTGAATCCTAATTCTTTTAGAACTCTTACGATAACTCCTCTTATTTCATAAGAAGACGTTTGTCCGTTTTCTCCTCTTACCTCGACAATAGTTCTTTTAGTTTCCCTAGCAATAATGTCCAAATCTTTTTTTGTTAATTGAATATTGGAATCTGATGCACTATTCCCCACAGAAGTTTTTATTTTTTCAATATTAAACTTATCTATTCTTCCATCTTTCTTTACCACATTAAGCATATTAAGCACTCCTTTCCTAATATTATAATTATACTATAAATAAAGCTATTCTTTTGATTTTTATATTAATCTTCCTTATATAACCTTATTTAGCGCAGCATTAAAGGTATAAATTAAAATATTTTTTATATTTTGATTCTTTTATTTTCCGGAATATTTATTAGCTTTTTATTTTGATAAGATTCCTCACTCGCAAAAACAGCTCTCATAGCCGGCAGGATTTTTTCTCCTGATAATATAGTGTCCTCTTCATTTAATATACCCTTTATAAATACATCCATAACCCCTGATGATAATTCTTCTTCTTTTACATTAACAAATGAATTTTTATAAATTTTTGTTTTTCCATCACTATTAATAACTTTTAAAGGATTGTTAGGATCATCATAAATATACATAATCCCTTTTTTTCCGTAAATAATAGTACTTTTATCTTCTGCGCCATAGTGAGTCCAACTAACGCTCATAGTCCCCATAATATTATTGCTCAACTTTAAAATGGACACTCCATTATCATCAACACTTATAAAATCTCCACTGCTACTCTTCTTGTCTAAAGTTTCCATCATAGACATAACTTCTATAACCTTTTCATCAAGAAGATATGATATTAAATCAATTTTATGTATCCCGAGATCTCCCATAACTCCTATGCCTGCAGCATCCTCATAAAAAAACCATACATCTTTTCCAGGAGTTGAGCTCCATTCTTCTGGTCCTTTGTTTCCAAAAATTGTGCTGAAAGTCAAAACTTTACCTATGGCACCATCTCTTATAAGCTTTTTAGCTTCAAGATGAATTGGTTTTAATCTCTGGTTATGAGCTATATTAAGAACTTTTCCTGTATCCTTAGATACTTTAACCATTTCAATACTTTCTTCTAAAGTTGTCGCCATTGGTTTTTCACAAAGAACATGTTTACCTTTTTTTAAAGCTTCTATTGCAATTTCTCCATGAAGAATATTTGCAACACTAATTACAACAGCATCAATACCAGAATCATTTAAAATTTCTTGATAGTTAGAGTATACAGAGCCACCATACATATCTGCCATTTCTTCAGCTTTTTCTACTGTTCTGTTACAATAGGCTACAATATTAACATTTTCATTTTTACTTGCTTCTGGGATGTGCCTTTTCTGAGCAATTTTCCCACATCCAATAAATCCAATATTTATTTTTTCCATTATCTTACCCATCCTTTCAAGCTAAAAGAAAGTCTTATTAGTATTATTATATCATCATGCTTATATCCTTACAAAGAGTTTCAAAACACTAAAGTTGTAAACTTTAGTGAAAGTACTGAAAATAATAACCACCTTATATGTGTCCATTTTGTAAACTTTTCTTTTTATATGTTTTAATTTTTATTATTATTAGTAATTTCTCTTTAAATGATGTACAATAATAAATGTTATTCAAGGATATAAATAGTATGAGGAGTGATAATATGAGTAATACAGTATATCAAATACAAAAAAGACGTGACATCAAAGCTAAACGCTTAAGAAGAGAAGGCTTTATTCCTGGAGTTATCTATGGTGCAGAAGAAGAATATGTACATTCTATCCCTGTAGAAATAGAAGAACCAGTTCTGCTTAAACTTCTTAAAGAAAATACAAAAACATCAATAATTCCAATAGAAGGATTAGATAAAGGGTTTAACGTAATTGTTAAAGAAGTTCAACTAGATCATCTTACTGGAAAAGTACAGCATATAGACATGCAAGTAATCAAAAAAGGTGAGATTATTACAGTTGCTATACCTGTTGAAATTATTGGAGAAGAAGTTTTACAGCCTAAGCTAATGATTTTCCAACTTGAAACTAGTGAAATCGAATTAAGAGGACCTGCTGAAGATCTTCCAGAAAAATTCGTAGTTGATGTTTCAGAGTTTGAATTTAATGACACAGTTTTAATATCAGAACTTGAAGTTCCTGAAACTATGGAAGTTCTAGACGACCTAGATAGTTTGGTAGGAATAGTAATTTCTTCACTTGCAGAAGAGGAAGAAGAAGAGGAAGAAGATATCGATGAAGAAGAAATCTCTGCAGAAGTGGAAGTAATAACAGAAGCTGAAGAAGAGGAAGAAGAAGAATAAAATAGAAAATTATATAAATAATTTATAAATTATTCAAAGAACCCATTAGTGGGTTCTTTTTTCATTGAAATAAAGTTTCGGTATCTTATTTTATAATAGTTTCATATAATTTTTTAATTATTCATGGAATTTTTAACTTTATAGCATATAATGAAGTTATAAGAGTTTTAAGCTACTATTTTAAGGAGGAATTTATGAATTATAATATTTTAAATAATTTTTCAGAGGAAATACTTAATAATAATAATGAAGGTCCCTTTATCTCAATATATTTACCAACTACAAGATTTTCAACAGGAGCTAATGAAAATTCTATTTTATTTAAGAATTTAATTAGAAAAGTTGAAACAGAGATAAAAAAACATAAAAACTATGGTGACTTTAAAGAAACTCTTAAGGAATTAAATAATTTAGCAAGTGATAATGACTTTTGGAATTATCAATTAGACAGCCTTGCTGTACTTGCAGACAAAAAAGACATATATTTATATAAGCTTCAAAGAGACTTAGATTCATTTTATCAAGTTTCTGACGCTTTTTATATTAAACCCCTTTTAAATGCTTATCAAACAAATGATAATTATCGAGTGCTCGCTCTTGATAAAAAAGAATTTAAACTTTATGAAGGTAATAGATATGCTATACGTGAAGTTCAAATACCAGAAGACGAAAAATTTTCCATTTCCGACATATATGAAGATGAGCAAAGAGAACATAATGTTACTGCTCAAAGCCTGGGTTCTAGAGGAGATACACTTTACAGGGGTGGAAGTGAAACAGCCAATGAAAAAGATAAAAATGATAATATAAGATTTTTCAGAATGGTTGATAGATATATTAATGATAATTATTCTAAAGATGCTAAAGTACCGTTAATTCTTCTTTCATTACCTGAACATAATAAACTTTTTAAATCTTTAAGTCATAGTAATAATTTGCTTGAAGATTCTATAAGAAAAAACCCTGCTTCTATGAGTTTAGATGAAATAAGAACTGAAGCTTGGAGTATATTAAAACCAGATTATACAAGTGAAGTTGCTGCTATAAAAAACAACTATGAAATTAATAAAAATACTGAACTTTCATCTTCTGATTTAAATGAAATTTCAATAGCTGCCTTCCAAGGGAGAATTTACTCAATACTAATAAAAAGAGATTTTATTGTTAATGGTAAAGTTAATAAAGAAAATGGATTCGCTAATATTGATAAGAATATAAATAATGATATTCTGAATGATATTGCTATATTATCCCTTAAGAATAAATCTAAAGTTCTAATTGTGCCAAATGATGAACTTGATTATGATTCAGGTGTAATCGCAAACTTTAGATATTAATTTTAATAACTACATATACATTACTAAAAAGGGATGAATTTTTTAATTCATCTCTTTTTTAAATTAAAAATATAAATATGTATTATGTTATAATAGAGAGAGATAGAACCAAAGTTATAGGAGGTAATATGAAATTATTTGTAACAGATTTAGATGGTACTTTATTAAGCTCTGATCACACTTGCAGCGATTACAACATGGAAACTTTGAAAAAGGCTAGTAGTATGGGAGTAAAAATATGTATAGCCTCGGGGAGATCTTATGGAGATATAATTAAATTAATAAAAGGTTATGATCTAAATCCTTATATAATATCAAGCAATGGTGCTAGTGCTTACGATGATAAGGGTAATAAAATACATTCTGTTTCAATTCCAAAAAATGAAGTAGTACAAATATTGCAATATTTAGATAGTAAAAACCTTCAATATGAAGCTTCAACTGATGAATACACTTATGCAACGCAGGACGGTCTTAATTTACTACATAAGGAACTTGAAGATGTAGGTGAGTCTGATACAGTTAAAAAAAATAAACTTTATAATGATATTATTGGCCTTGTCTTATCTCAAAAAAACTTGAAAATTGTTCCTACATTAGAAGATTTACTAAACGAAGTTGATAGTGTCAATAGTATATCTTCACTCAGTGCTTACCTCCATAAAATAAAAAACGCCAAAAGACATTTTACAATGGATTCCCGTTTATCAACTTTTAGCTCTGTTAAATATAACTTTGAATTAACTAGTAGTAAAACTTCTAAGGGAGTAGCACTAACAAAGTTAGCTGATAGTTTAAACATTCCGCTAGAGAATGTAGCTGCTATAGGTGATAATTATAATGATATATCAATGTTAAAAGTAGCAGGATATAAAGGAGCAATGGCTAATGCAGTCCCAAATGTTATAAGCTTAGCTGAATATATAGCTCCAAGTAATGACGAAAATGGTGTCGCAGAGTTTTTAGAAAGCTTATTATAATAAAAAACCTTATGATTATTTAGCAACTTTTTTT
>LFRM01299636.1_pt1 | contig 20406 bp, 27 predicted proteins | sample 618341 | NCBI WGS metagenome assembly LFRM01 (sample SAMN03654438, study PRJNA283298) | anaerobic digester metagenome | isolation source: pool of bioreactors CSTR01a, CSTR02a, and CSTR03a thermophilic anaerobic... | place: Denmark: Kgs. Lyngby | collected 2014-05-21 | reverse complement strand
GAAAAGAGCAAGGATATTATTTGCGGCAGGCTGGGGGATATTCGCCATAGGAATACTTCTGGGTCGCGTATTAGGCGCCGCGTTTATGATTGAATTTATAGAAGGGCTGGGCTGCGGATTGGGGTTGATGGGCTATTTTAAGATGGCGTTTGAGCATTGGCGCAAGCCAAAAACCGAATAAAAGGGCATACCCCGCTAAAAGGGCATGCCCCGTTTATTTTATAAACAAATTGAATTTATCCGTAAATTTTTCCGATTAAATACATGACAAATCTATACGGCAATATTTTGGCGAGGAAGTTCAGAAAGGCGTATTGTTTGCCGCCCATGACAAAGGGCGGGGGATTTTTGGAATTTATGAGCTTGACGATAATCCTGCCTATGACTTCGGGCGGCATGCCGTTCATTTCGTCTCTTTCCATTATGGCCACCGACTTTGCCACTCTGTCGCCGTAAACGGAATCGTCATGGCTGTTTTTAACCCTTTTTTCGGTAAACTCAGTTTTCACGTCGCCGGGAAGCACCGAAACCACCTTTATATTGAAAGGCGCGACTTCCAGCCTTAAGGCGTCAGACAGCGAGCACAGAGCGGACTTGGAAGCCGAATAAAAGGCTTGAAAGGGCAGGGGAAATTTGGCGGCCGCCGAGCTTATGTTTACTATTGTGCCGCCCCCCGATTTTCTCATATACGGCAAGACTTCGCGGATTAAATTGAAGGCGCCGAAGAAATTGACATCGAACATTCTTTTGGCGTTTGCCAAATCGGTGTTTTCAATAGCGCCTGATATGCCCATTCCCGCGTTGTTGATAAGCGCGTCTATTCTTCCTTCTTTATCATAGATTTGCTTAATGGCGTTTTTTATGTCTTCGGGAGATGTTACATCGGTCTTGATGTGGTTTCCGGGCGTAGGCCGCCTGGAAAGGTTGTACACCGTATGCCCTTTTTTCTCAAGCATTTGCATGGCGGTTTTGCCGATTCCCGCCGAAGCGCCGCTTATTACTATTACTTTACCCATATTTCACCTCTATATTAGACCGTTTCTGATAAACACGGCTATCAGAAAATCGGTAGAAAAACCCACCAAGGAATGGAGATAAAAGCCGTACCAAACCGAGCGTGTCTTATAGGCGACATAACCGAACGCTATTCCGGCGGGGATGGCGGAAAACGTTTCAGCCAAAGGCTTGCCAAATCCCGCTATGGAAGAATGGATAAGCGCGGAAATCATGGTGGATACGGCTATGGCCATTAAAGCGTTATCTTTTTTGAAGGAAAAAATCCCAATCCCTCTGAACAAAAACTCCCAGCCTATGTAATAGGCGATATAGGACACATAATACAGCAACGCATATTTTGCGGGGGCGTAAATCACATACCTTGGCAGCGGATAGGTTGTATTCATTCCCTTGTCAAAAACCGCGGTAAGTCCCGCCAAAACCATAATGGGGGTAAGGACAAGACAGATTTTCAGCCCCGTTTTAATGTCCCCTGGCCCCAAGCCAAAATCTTTCAAATCGGCTTTAAGTACGAATTTAACGAACACTATTCCCAAAGCGAAAAATAAAATAATGGGCGTGAAGTTATGATAAATATATTTCCAATAATCAAGGTTGTTTGTATGGGGAAAGGTTTTGGCGAAAAACTCATGTATGCCGAAATAAAAATATACCGCCACAACCACGGTCATAAACAAAATGCCTTTTATGGCGTTTTTATCCGAATCGTTCCACAGCTTTGAGATATCGTCTTTTAATTTCATTTGTCTTCCCCGTATATTTCGTTAAACCATTGCACGGCGCGCTTAACGCCTTCTTCCATGGACACTTGCGGCTGATAGCCCAAAACTTTGCGGGCTTTTTCAATGGAAAAATGATAGTCCGCGGTATTTTGATAAGTCGAGAATTTAGTTATAAGCGGCGCTTTTTTAATCTTAAACAATTTATATACCCCCTCCACAAGCGCGGCGGTTGCTTTGGCAAGCGGCGCGGGCAAGCTGATAAATTTTGGCTTTACGCCCATGGCTTGAGCTACCGCGCAAAAATATTCATGAAGAGTTTCGCCAAAGCCGTCGGTGATGTTGTAGTCGTTATTCCAGGCTTTTTCTTGCAGCCCCGCCGTTACTATGGCGTCGGCGAGATTATCCACATACACAAAACAGCTTATATATTTGCCTTTGTCTATGTAGGGCATGGTTCCTTTTTTAATTCTCTTAAAGATATGGACGGAGGAAGTATAATCGTAAGGGCCGTAAACATTGCCGGGGCGTATAATGACATACGGCAGCTTGTTTTCCGAGCAATAATTCATTACCATGGTTTCGGCTCTTAACTTTGATATGGGATAAGGGTTATTAAAAGGCAGTTTTTCGTCTTCTTCTTTTAAGTCGGTATAGCCTCTAAAGCCGTAAACGGCGACCGAACTGAGATACAGAAAAGACTTGCTGCCTGCCTTTATGGCGTAATCGATTATGCGTTTTGTGCCTTTCACATTGATTTCGTCAAAGTCCTTGATATCGCCCCAAGCCGAAACCTTGCCCGCAATTTGAAAAACATGGTTCACAGAGCCGAGCGCCTCAAAATCAAAGCTTAGCAAATCGCCTTTATGTATCTTAACCTTGCCTTGCTCAATAAGTTTTATCAGCTCTTTGTTGCGCGGCTTATCGTTAACGTCGACGCCTATAACATTCACTCCTTGCGCCGCCAGCTTAACCGCCACCGCCGAGCCCACAAATCCGCAAACACCCGTAACCAACGCTGTTTTCATCTTCCACAAACCTACAAACTCCAAAATAATTTCTATAAAATAATACCACAAACACCCCCAAAATACAATAAGGAATATTATTTACAAAGGAATACATTAATCAAGATTTTTTGTATAAAAAATCCCTATTTACATTACAAAAAGTCAAATAAAACATATAATCTGTTGAGGTCTTTATTTCAGTAGATATTAAGCATTCATTCACAGATTTATTTAATTGAAAAATTGTTGGAAAATATTAATAATTTAATCTTAAGACAATTTTTTGTGGAATTATCTAAAGAATTATTAAATTTTTCATTTACTTTATTGGAACCGGAAGGGGATAGATGCGTTATTCTATATACTGTTGAAATCGTTCCTTGCGAACCGATTTATAAAATGAGGCAATTACTGTGGCAAGGTTTAACCCAAATATATAAAGAGAATTATTTGCAATACGAAATTTTAAATATAGTTGCTTCGAATAGATTTAATCCTGAAGCAAAGAATTGCCCAACTTATCAAATTGTTATCAAAGATCGTGAATCAATTTTAGATATTATTGATAAAATGTTCAATTTTTCAGAAATTACATTTAAGGATAAAATCTTTATCAAGGTGCTTCTTGAATGTTGTCTGACAGATGAAGATATAATCTTTAAAGATTATATTAATAAATTATCTTGCAATGATGAAATTTTTAGAATCTTTACTATACTTCATTCTCAAAAAATGAATATGATTATCTATAATTTAGAGGTAAAGCAAGAACATTATGATAAAATTTATAAAACAATAAAAAATGTTTATTCATTTATTGAATATCTTAAAATGAATTCAGAATTTGAGGAAAACTGGAAACTTAATAAATTCATTAATACTTTTTTCGTATATGTTGATAATTATAACAAAGAAGAATTTTGGCAGTTTTTCTTAAGATTTATTAAGGAATTGGCAGATTTGCAATGCGATCCTCATACAAGAAGAGCCTGATGATGAAGAGCTTGACGATTACGATGTCGACGATGGCCTCGATGAAGAAATTGACGATGAGACAAATAATGATTATGATGATGAGACGACAATCGGCTCTATAACTCTCAGTTTTTCATTTGAAGAGTCCCCCAGAACATTACCAATGGAAGGGCTATGGAAATACTATGAGGAAGGGGGGGATTATTGGAAATTGGGCACCGCTCTATTTGACATTTTTCCCGAATTGCATAGCGAATTTAATCCCAAGAGGCGAAAGGATTTATGGGGAGGTTTTGTTGAGATAATTGACCGTGTAAGTGAAATTGATTTCGATAGGGCGTTACGTTATTACGGTTTCCTGCTTACCCATTTCCCGTTTGAGGAAGTATTTAAAATGGGTGAAAAACACAGGCATGGCACCGTGAACGATTTGCTATTAAGAACGACTTATTGGTTGTTTGAATGTGAAGAAGAAAACATCGAAAAACTTTATGCGTATTTAAAAAATAACGATAAATTGTTTGAATTGCAATTTATTAAATACAAGTGGGAAGGTTTTGAAGAGTTTTTTATGCGTGATTACTTAAAGTTTTTTGCAGAGAAAAAGGACTATGCCCAAATAAAAAAAGCGTATAATACCTGTTTAGAACATCAGAAAGGCAGCTATACTCTTATGGACCTGGGTGATTTTTGGTATTCTTTCATATCTAATTATGCTTGGGATATTGATGAGGTTATGGATGACGAGTTATATGACTTTATTAAAGAAGCAATAAAGCCTCTTGGTGTATACGGGAAAAAGGCACGAAAAAAATTGAAAGAAATAACGCCAAAAAGCAAATATAAAGAGTCTGATGAGGATTGAACAAAAGAGCTTTACATAGACACGATATATGTATCTTAACATTAATTCATTTTGCCCCTACATTTCCGGTTGAAGATTTTTGACAATCAAATCCTTTGCAGATAAAAATACTTGTATTATATCAAACAATAATATGCCTTGAAAAATGTCTCTTTTCAAGGTATAATGATAAGAAAGGTTTATACAGAGGTAAAAACCCGTGAAAGATATTGGATTTGAGAATAATAATATAATAAATCTTGGAAAAATTGCTGTTGATTCAAAGGATTTTTATCTCGTTTTGAAAAAGATATTTAGTAAGTCAGAAAATTTGCCATTTTATTATATATATAAGGAATTAGCAAAAATATATGGATATTCTACTTTTACCCGCTCGGATTTAAAAAGTATTATTGGTAATGAAAGCATAATCTCCAAGAATATATTAAAAGAATTTGAGCCTGTTATTGGAAATGGAAAACCTCAACAAGTGTACGTAAAAAGGAAAGATTGGGTTTTTGAAGATGAGAGATTTATTGCCTTATGGAACAAGATAAAACAAAAGACTATTTACCGCATCAATTTAGATATTGATGCCTTCATGAAAAGATGTATTGAATCGATAGCACATATGATGCCTATTGAAAAGGCCAAAATCAAGAAGCAAACGGCCATAATTGATATTAGAAAAGAAGGTGTAGATTATAAGGAGCAAGGGATAAGGTATACTGATATTGAGCAGAGCGTTCAACTTCCTGATGTTGTTAGAATTATTTCCACAGCAACCAAATTGCCAAGGTCAAATGTTGCCAAGATATTAATTGAAAGCAACAGATTGAATGATTTTATCAATAATCCTCAAAAATATATAGAACAAGTAATCTACTATATAAATTATCATAAAAGCACAATGAGTATAGATGGTATAAAATATACCAAAGTAGAAGGGCAGGAATACTCATATATGGATGTATTTAACACAGAAGATACAAGGGAAATAATTGCCTATTTGGATAGTAACGCTCTTCCTGTTGATAAATCTGTATATGATTATGTTATATATGATAGCGAAACGGTTGAAAAGCCTTTTGCGGAGGCGCTTGATAACGATGAGGATGTAAAGCTCTTTTTCAAGATTCCCAAAAGATTTACAATTGATACCCCTGTTGGCTCTTATACCCCTGACTGGGCTGTTTATGTAGAAACTGAAAACGAAAAGAAGCTCTATTTTGTAATTGAGACAAAAGGTACTGATGATATCAGCCAATTAAGAGGAGTGGAAAACATAAAAATATCTTGCGGGAAAGCGCATTTTTACGGCTTAGGAGTTGATGTTACCTGGGCACAGGCAAAAAAATGGGCAGAATGTAAAAAGAGATATGTATAATAAAGCTTATATAACAAGAGTACAAATAAAGGAGAAATAAAATGAGAAAGTGCCCAAGATGTGAATTAAACTATATCAAAGGTGATCAAGATATTTGCGAAGTTTGCATGAAAGAAAAATATCTAAAAATTAGACAAAAAAGATATAATGATAAAGGTGTAGTAACTGGTTGTTTTTTAGTTTTTCAAAATGCAACTTTCCATGAAGAGGTTATCGGCGGATATCTTTGGGCACCTGATTGTGAAGGAGCAAACGCAAAATCACATTGGTTAGAAATGCATAACGTTTATCCTGGTGATTTTATATTACATAGCAATAGACAAAATATTTCAGTTATTAGCATTGCAAAAAGTAGTGCATATAGTGCAAAGAGGCCTTCAAGTAAATTTAATCAATGGGATAATGAAGGATTAAAAATTGATGTAGAATGTTTTGAATTTAGTAAATGTATTAATACAGCAGTTCATATGAATAAATTATTGAAAATGCAGCCAGATTATTATGCTCCTTTTAATGTATTAGGTAGGGGCAATACTGGTTATTTGTTTAGAGTCAATAAAGAGATGGTTGAATATGTTTTAAATGAAACACTAAAATTGCAAAATGAACAACGTCAAAAGGATAAATTAGAATACTTATTGGAAAAATTTCATGAAAGATATGATGACAAAATATAAATTAGGCGATTTTTATGGTTCCTGTTCATTTAGTTGATGTCAGTCTTGATGGTTTAAAGGCAATAAACAAAAATATTGCCAAAATGTTAGATTATTGGATGCAATTAACAGAGGATAAAGAAGATTGGGAATATTTGTATAGACTTTTTCCGGATTATGTTTTTCAATTTAATAGAGAATATTGCGTACAAATGTTACATAAGCTCAATTCTTATGTAAATGATGGTTTTCATAGGAATTATATTAAGCCGTTCTTGCGATATATTTTATTTAATGTTGTTGATGATTTTGTAGAATCGAGGAATGAATTTAGAGAATCGGGCGAAAAATTTCCTGAAGATAAAATTGTAGAAAAATGGAACAAAATTTATGATGATTTAGAAAAAGAGAGAAAAGACAGTGAATTTAATCCCGATGAAGAATATCATATTAACAACATAGAAGGTTATTTGGATATACTTTTTGAGGATACTGATTTTTTAATGTTAGATAAGCTCTTTATTAATGGAGAACCAAATACTAACCTTATTAATATATTAGGAATAGATATTGAGGAATTCGCAGATTTGTTACCCGATGATATTCGGGAATCAATAGAATATGATGAAGTTAAAACTAATATCGAAAATAATAAAGCTTTAACAGAAGAAATGGCAAAAGAGGTTTTGCAAAAGCTAGATGAAATTAGGGATATTTTAAAAGAAAAAGATAGAAAATCAAAATGGTCAAAACTTGTGAAAATATTGATATGGCTTGCGGATAAAAGCGTTGATGTCGCGCTTATGCTTTCTCCGATAATATCACGCGGAATGTGGACATTATGACCAATTTATAAAAGAAGAAGACAGTTATCTGCTTGCTTCACTAACTGCATCGCAGATGTTTGCCATTTTTTTCGATATCATTTTTTGGTTTATCATAAAAATTTTAAATCCATATATTAAACATTTATAGCGGAGCAATGCTCTGCTTTTTTCATTTAAAGGAGGTGGTGCCTATGCTTGTAATTATTCAAAACCAATAATATATTAGGAGGATAATAATGAAAAGAAAACAAATGACGTATGAAACATTTCTCGAAGTGAAACGCCAGAAATCGTTAGGCGTATCACAGAGGCAAACGGCAATAAATTTAGGTTTGTCAAGAGGTATGTTGGAAAGGTGGTGGCATAAGGAAGAGGCAGAGTTTTTGTCATCCCGTTCACATCAGCCAAAATCCCTTGAGCAGTATAGGGAATACATATTAAGCGTACTGAAAGTATATCCTCAAATACGAGCGACAAATATGTATTTTAAACTCACTGAACAATTTAGTGACTTTAACTGTAAACGCTCAACGTTTTTTAGATTCTTCTCAAAGTTGCTTAAAGAAACGGGATATATAAAGTATAGGGAGAGAATGATATCTCCAAGAAGTCAATTACCTCCCGGTTATGAAGCGCAAGTAGATTTCGGGCAATATAAGCTAAAGGATATGTACGGCCAAACGGTAAGGGTGTACTTTTTTTGTATGGTATTAACTTACAGCCAAATGCGTTTTGTGTATTTCAGCCCAAATCCTTTCACAACTCAAACCTCAATATACGCCCATGAATTAGCATTTAAGTTTTTCAATGGCAGAACGCAAACAATCATGTACGACCTTGACCGGGTATTTGTATTAAACGAAAACTACGGGGATATTGTGTTTATTAAAGAATTTGAGGATTACGTAAGGGAAACAGGCTTCTCAACAGTAATTTGCAGGCCAAGAGACCCACAAACCAAAGGGAGAGTAGAGAATCTCATAGGCTATGTAAAATATTCGTTTCTTGAAGGGAGAACATATAACGGAATTGACGCTCTCAACAGTGCTTGCTTGCAATGGCTTGATAATGAAGGCAATGGCTTGGTAAATGCAAAAACCAGGAGGATTCCAAGGGAAATGTTTTATGAAGAGGCCAGGCATTTGATTCCTGTAAAAGCCACAATACCGAAGGAACAGGTAATATTAAGCGTAACCTCCAAAAACTGCATAAGATACAAAGGTAACGAGTACGCATTGCCCAAAGGGAAATTAAAGGAAAAAGAAAGGGTGCGTGTCGAGGAAAGGGACAATAATATTTTCATATACCAAGCGTTAACAAATGAATTTCTTCTTAAACATGCTATTCCAACAGGCGAAGGCAATACAGTTTCAATTGAGGAAAATTATTATGATAGTGTTTCAGTTGAGAGAATTAAACGAATATTTGGTGATGATGACCGTATTGACAGCTATATAAAAGGGATTAAGGATAACAGATATATAAACACTCAATGTAAGCAGATTTACCATTTAATCAATTATTATTCAGAGACTCAAATGATGAGCGCCATAGAGCACTGTTTAAGAGTTAATATCTGTAACACAACGGAACTTGCCGCTTACCTTATATACAAATTTGGAGCATCGAAATCAAAAAGGTGTTTTTCCAAAGAGAAGCTAATCTTTTACAGCAAAAGAGCCCAAAAGATTAAGGAGGAGTTAGATGGTTAATATATCTGACATAAAGGAAAAGGCAAGGCTTTTGAATTTGCAAAATATCGCGAATGGCATTATTGATATTACTAATTACAGCGAAGGGAACTTAAAATTTTTAAATGAAATTTTTGAACAAGAATTGAGCATCAGAAAGAACAATAAAATCATTAGGTTTTTGAAAGCCAGCGAAATTCCGAAAATCAACTTCATATTTAATGAACTTCCTAAAGTATTGATATGGCAGATAGAACGGCTGCTGGAGTTTGATTTTATTGAGAATTCAGAAAACCTGTTTTTGATTGGCAAATGCAACACCGGAAAGACAAGCCTTGCTGCTTATATCGGGCGAAAAGCAATTGAAAAAGGTTATAAAGGTGTATACATTAAAACAGATGAATTGCTTTCAAACAACAAAAAGACACAGATACTAAATGATATGGATTTAATTATTATTGATGATATTATGTACATGCCTTTAACAGATGAGCAATTACAATTTTTTTATCGAAAGTTAATATTCTTAAATGAATCAAGAAGCATAATATTTATAACCAACCGCGAGTTATCAGAATGGATAGAAGTATCAAGTGATAAACATTTAATGCAAACGATGTTAAGCAGATTATTATTAAACTCTCAGACATTAAGATTAGGTGATTAAACTCCCCTAAAGGCCATATCCCCTTTTGAAAATTCACAAGAAAAAACACTGCAAAAAATCTCACAAACAGGCCAAAATGCGTCGATTAGTGAGACAAAATGACAACATATAGGGCAGGGGGCCTAAATCTCTACCCCTATTACTCCCTCAGCGGGGCNNGAAAAAGTCGACTTAATGATAGAGAAACTGCAAGCCGATATGCTGGAGTTAAACAAGAGACGTGGAAAAAGAGAAGTTGACGCAGAGCAATACAACACAGAGAGCCGAGAGATTATGGAGCAGCTTGACGAGTTATTCAAGCAAAGAGACGAATTCATGGCAGAACAAAGCGACGGCGCACTGTCTAAATCGCAATACAAAATGCTAACAGACTTCTTAAAGAATGAACAAAAGCAAACCGAATTCGACAAAGATGTGTTCACTAAACTAATAGAGAAGATTATCGTAAACAGCAGAGAAGACATAACATTCATATTCAAAGACGGCACCGAGGTCAAGGCAAATTTAAGCGCAGCAGAATAACATAGATATAATATAGATATAGTGGCGGGGTGTAAAATCCACGTCGCTTTTTTTATTTACGGGTAAGCATTGATTTTAAGGAATTTATATTGAAATTGACTTTATTTATATGCTATAGTGTTTACAGGAGGAATTTTATGAATTATCCGTACGATATCGTAACAGAATGCCCTTCTTGCCACAGTTGGACAATGAAACAAACTGATAAGTTGGAAAACCTAATAGGGACAGATAGAAATATGATTACCTTAGGATGCTATACTTGTGGGCATATAGCAATTTTTGATAAACAATTTTTAACAAACTATCTTTGCGAATTGTCAAAAATAGGTAAAAATCCTATAGTAAATAAATAGAAATAGCATTGTCTATGGAGTAATATTATGGAAAAAAAAGAATGGGAAAAAGGGATACCTTTATATCATGAATCTGATTTAATGACCGAGTTAGAATTGTTGCATTTCGCCATGGAAATTGTTATGGATTTTGAGATTAAGCCTAACTCTTATGAGATTATAGCAACTAATAATAAAATAGGGACGTATCCTAATTTTGTATTAAAGAAAGACAATTTATTATATTTTATTGTTGTTGGGGTAGCAATTGCCCCCAAAATGCCTATATTAGATAAAGTTATAAGATCAAATTTATTAAAACATGCGAAAAGTTTTAATGCTATTTCTTATTATGCGCCAGTTAGCTTTGGATCATCAGATGCTGAGCGATTTGAAGCGTCGTTAGCATTGCGTGGAGATAGATTTTATGCCAATTATAAAGGATTAGAATTATTAAATTCTTGAGATAAACAGAAAAAGTTTGATTAAATATTTGATTTTGCGATTTTTTGATTTCCATACTTTTTTCAAACAGGAATTCAAACAGTTGGAATCTCGATAACTAAAAAGTGCAAGAGAACAATAATCATCCTCAATATCGGCAAAAAGATTGACACATTCAGCAAAACAATATTAAGAAGCCTTGTAATAGAAATAAAAGCCACCGTTCCCGAAGAAATAGAAATATGCTACAACTGCGGATTAACCGTGAAAGAACACATTAAGCAAGCAATCCCCATATGTGCTAACGGCGTGTTTGGGGATTTTTTTGTTATTTAAATATTTTTGATAAAAGTTATTGACATTTGTCAGAAACTGCGTATAATAATAAATGACATATGTCATAAACAATAAAGGAGGTATTCATTATGCCAGGTAGAGATGGAACAGGTCCTTTGGGACAGGGTGCAATGACAGGTCGCGGCTTGGGTGTGTGCGCCCACGAAATCAGACCATTATATGGAAGAGGCTTGGGCTTAGGACGCGGGTTAAATTGCAGAAGAGTATTTAATCCCGTATATGCGGATTCGAAAGAAGCGTTGACGGAGCAGAAAGCCGTATTGGAAGCAAGACTCGAGGCTATTAATAAGCAATTGAATAAATAGCAAATAAAACAAAAAGCAAGCAAGGGGACGCCCTATGCTTACTTTTTACATAAGAGGTAAAATCATGCCAAGACCGAAAAAATGGAGAAAGGTTTGTAGTCTTCCTGAAATCAACCGTTTTGGACCGCTTAATGGTGAATTTAATGATGAGTGCGTTGTTATGTCGGTTGATGAATATGAGACCATTAGACTCATTGATTTAGAGGGTATGAAGCAGGAAGAATGCTCCGAACAAATGAATATAGCTCGTACAACAGTACAAGGAATATACGATGCCGCAAGAAAAAAAATTGCCGATTCACTTGTTAACGGCAAAACGCTTATCATTGAAGGTGGCGAATATAGGCTGTGTGACGGGCATGGTGGACAATGTGGAAAAATGGGTTGCGGTAGGCACAGAGGCGGACGAAACAAGGAAGAATAATACTCAAAATGGAATATACGGAAAAAGTTATCGAGCATTTTATGTGCCCACAAAATGTGGGTACTATGCCTGATTGTGATGCAACAGGAGCATACGGAGAGCCGTCTTGCGGAGATGCCTTAATGATATATATTAAAGTTAAAGATAACCGCATAGAAAAAATAAGTTACCTAGTCTTTGGCTGTTGCGCAGCTATCGCGACATCAAGTATGACTTCCGTTTTAGCAAAAGGCAAAACATTGGAAGAAGCGGAAAAAATTTCCGACGAAGACATTTCGGTGGCGTTAGGAGGCTTGCCCGAAATGAAAGAACATTGCTCCAATATTGGAGTTTCCGCTTTACGGAATGTTATAAAAAACTATAAAAATTCGAAATAAAGGAGCTTAATATGAGAATTGCATTACCAGTAAATGATAAAGATATAAAGTCTGAAATATGTCCATCCTTTGGAAGAACACCATACTTTTTAATATATGATACGGCTGAAAAGTCTAGCGTTTTTTTAGATAATCTTGCCGCACAAAGCGCAGGAGGAGCGGGGATTAAAGCCGCCCAAATGCTTGTCGATCAATCGGTAAAGGTAATAATCGCGCCAAGATACGGCGAAAATGCCGCTAAGGTTTTAATTGACGGAGATATCAAAGTATATAAAAATATTGTCGGTACCGCAGAGGAAAACATAAAGGCATACGAAAAAAATCAGCTTGATATTTTAGCCGACATACATCCGGGATTTCATAATCATGGGAACAAATAAAAAAATAGCTGTTTTAAGCGGAAAAGGCGGAACAGGGAAAACACTAGTAAGCGTAAACCTTGCCACTGCCGAGGCAAACTCTTACTATGTGGATTGCGATGTGGAAGAACCAAACGGGCATCTTTACTTTAATCCGCAAATTTGTGAAGAAAAGGCTGTTTCGGTTTTGATTCCTAAGGTTAACCATGAACTTTGCACAGGATGCAAGGAGTGCGTAAATTTTTGTAAATTTAACGCTCTGGCTTTTGGTGAAAAAGTTATTCTGTTCAAAGAGATTTGTCACTCCTGCGGAGGGTGCGCGCTGGTTTGTTCGGTTAAGGCGATTACCGAAACGGAAAAAATGGTGGGTATCGTAAATATAGGCGTATCTGACCAAGTTAAGACGGTCGGCGGAATGATGAATACAGGAGAAGCGTCGGGAATCCCGATTATCAAAAATATCCTTGAATATATCAAAGACAAATCGGGATATGTATTTATTGATTGTCCGCCCGGCAGCGCATGTATTGTTATGGAAAGCATAAAAGATGCGGATTACTGTATCTTGGTCGCCGAGCCGACAATATTTGGTGCGCACAATCTTGCGATGGTTTATGAATTGGTAAGGCTTTTTGATAAGCCTTGTGGAGTTGTCCTTAATAAATGCACAGACGGACACAACCCGTCCGAAGAATTCTGCAAAGAAAAAAGTATTGAAATTCTTGTTAAAATTCCGTTTGATATGGAACTGGGAGAGCTGAACTCCAACGGAAAAATTGCCGTAAGAGAAAATTATAAGAATAAAGAACTATTTTATTCCCTTCTTACTAAGGTTAAGGAGGCTGTCGAATGAAACAATTATTAATTTTAAGCGGCAAAGGCGGAACCGGGAAAACGACCGTTGCGGGAGCATTTATAAAATTGAACAACGCGAAGGCATATGCCGATTGCGATGTGGACGCACCGAATCTTCACCTTATAACGCGTCATAAAGATATGCCGATAAAGAAAGATTATTATGGCTTGCCGAAAGCTCATATTGATACAAATTTATGTATGGGATGCGGCTTATGTCAAACAAATTGCAGATTTGGAGCAATTAGTTATAATAATGGTTATTTTGTTGAGGTTAACGCTTGTGAAGGCTGCGGTGTATGTGGGTTAGTTTGCCCGGCGCATGCCGTATCATTAAAAGAAGCGGTAGCAGGAGAGCTTTATCTTTATAAGGATGATTCGGTTTTTTCAACCGCAAAGCTTAAAATGGGAAGCGGAACATCCGGGAAATTGGTTGCCGAAGTAAAAAAGCAGTTGATAGCGAATGCAAAAGAAGTTTGCTTAGCAATAATAGACGGTTCGCCGGGAATAGGCTGTCCCGTTATCGCTTCGCTTTCGGGAGTGGATATGGCCCTCATCGTTGCGGAACCGTCGGTTTCGGGTATAAGCGATATGGAAAGGATCATAAAAACTGCCCGTTATTTTGGAACGGAAATAGCTGTTTGCGTCAATAAATATGATACAAATCTTTTTAATACCGAAAAGATAGAAGTTTTTTGCGCTGATAATGATATAGCTTATGCGGGAAGAATTCCATATGATAGCGCAGCTGTCGCCGCAACTAATAGTGGTAAAAGCATTGTTGAAATGGATTGCCCCAGCGGAAATGCAATCAAATTTGTTTATGCTCATGTAATTGAAATATTGCAAAAGAAATGTGATTTATGAGAATAGTCAGTTTGGTTGATAATGTATCGAATAATAAAAGATTGGGCTTCGAACACGGACTAAGCCTTTATATTGAAACGGCGAAACATAAATTGCTGTTCGATTTGGGGGCGAGCTTTTTTTTGTCGAGAATGCGCTAGCACTCGGCGTAGAGTTGAAGGCAATTGATACGGTAGTATTATCCCATGGGCATTACGATCATGGCGGAGGATTGAAAACATTCTTAGATGTGAATGACAAAGCGATGATATACATAAAAAAAGAAGCTTTCGGGGATTATTATTCCGAACGCATATCTGGCACGGAATATATTGGTTTGGATAAATCCTTATCGCAAAACTCAAGAATTGTTTTTGTAGATAATGATATGATTCTCGATGACGAGTTGAAATTGTTCTCGGGGGTCAATATAGTTGATGAGAGGTTTACTCCTAATAAAAAACTAAAAATAAGAATTGGGACGGAATATAGAGAAGACGATTTTGCGCACGAACAAAATTTGATTATAAATTCTGATGGAGTGAAGGTTCTTGTCGCAGGTTGCGCACATAACGGCATCACGAATATCATCCGTAAGTTTGTTAAAATGGAGGGAGCAGATCCCGATTATGTCATAAGCGGATTTCATTTATCGAATCCCAGCAGTGGAAAAAATGAAGATGAAACAGTGATTTACAGGGTAGGGAATAGTTTGAAGAAACATAGTACAATATATTTCACTTGTCATTGCACTGGTATAGAACCTTATAAAAAGTTAAAAGAAATTTTAAACAATAAAGTAGAGTATTTCGCAGCAGGCGATATGCTAAATTTATAAAAAAGGAGTGCAAAATGAGTAAAGATTGCGAGCATAATTGCAAAGATTGCAAGGAAGAATGCGAAGAAAGAGATTTGACAGAAAAACCAAATCAACTTAGTAAAATTAAAAAAGTTGTAGGTGTTGTGAGCGGTAAAGGTGGAGTAGGGAAGTCGATAATTACTTCATTACTTGCAGTACTGGAAGAAAGAGCGGGGTTAAAGACTGCGATTCTTGATGCAGACATAACAGGACCTTCTATTCCTAAAGCATTCGGTATAACAGGAAGAGCCGACGCATGCGATTTAGGTATGTTTCCGGCAAAAAGCCATAAGGGCATAAAAATAATGTCAACTAATCTGTTACTTGAAAGTGTTACCGATCCTGTTATTTGGAGAGGTCCGCTTATAGCAAATATGGTTAAACAATTTTGGACGGATGTAATTTGGGATCATATAGATATTATGTTTATTGATATGCCTCCAGGAACTGGAGATGTCCCCTTGACCGTGTTTCAGTCGATACCTGTTGATGGTATTATTGTTGTGACATCGCCGCAGGAACTTGTTTCTATGATTGTAGCAAAAGCGGTTAATATGGCTGAAAAAATGAATATCCCTGTTGTTGGAATAATAGAAAATATGAGTTATATAAAATGTCCTGATTGCGACAAGGAAATAAAAGTTTTTGGTGAGAGTAAGATGGAAGAAACCGCAAAGAATTATGATTTAGAGATACTTGGAAGAATCCCTCTTGATCCTAAGCTTGCAGCTGCTTGTGATAAAGGAATGATAGAACTGTTTGACGGAAACTGGCTGGATAAAGCCATAGAAAAAATCAACGCGATGCCAGTAAAAGAGGTTTGATATGTCCGATTATTCGGTAAAAGCAATGAAATATTTCAAAGAAGGTTATAACTGCGCCCAGTCTGTGGTCGCTGCCTTTTGCGACAAACTTAGCATTGATTTTGAAATAGCAATTAAATTGTCTTCTTCTTTTGGAGGAGGTATGGGCAGGCTTCGTGAGGTATGCGGTGCGGTTTCTGGGATGTTTATTGTTGTAGGTATTCTATATGGTTATGATAACCCTGTCAATAAAAAGGCTAAAACAGAACATTATAAACTTATTCAGGACTTGGCTGCAGAGTTTGAGAAACAGAACGGTTCTATTATCTGCAGAGAATTGCTTGGACTGGGAAAAGGAGCGGATACTCCCGTACCCGACGACCGCACAAAGGAATATTACGCTAAACGACCTTGCGTACAGCTTGTCGGTATTGCGGCGGAAATAATAGAAAATTTAATTATCAAAATGGAGGTAACAAAAAATGAAAATTGCAGCGGCATGTGAAGGAAACAGAGTCACAGAACACTTCGGGCATTGCCAGAATTTTATAATTTTTGATGTCGAAAACAATAAAATTGCAGGAATTAAATCTATTCCGAATCCGGGACACAAACCAGGATTCTTACCTAATTACTTAAATGGCTTAGGAGTTAATGTGATAATATCAGGCGGTATGGGCGGTGGTGCGATTGGTATATTCAACGAACTTAACATCGAAGTAATAACCGGAGCTTCAGGCGATGCAAAGGCAGCGGCTGAAATGTACCTTGTCGGAAAGTTGAAATCCACAGGCTCAATTTGCCACGAGCATCAGCATAAAAACGAATGTGGAGATAATAAATAAAATAGTTGCTTAAGAAAGCAAACATGAACAAAATTTATTTACAGTTGGGATTAAAACGATAACTTGAAAAAAATCTTGAATATAAACTTGACTTTGCGGGGAAATCAAGTTAGGCACTAACCGAATAAAAAGTAGGAAAACCAAAAGTAAGAAATGGCATTAAGTTCAAATCCCGTAAAACATAGTGCAAGATAGACGAACAACCAAAAGTAAGAATATCCAATAGAAAAAGAAAAACCCCTGTCAAAAATGCGATAAAACAGGGCTTTTTGGCATATAAAAACACGGCGTAAATACTGCCTTGACGCCGTGTGTCTATGCGGGGACAAAATCAAAAGTAAGACACTTGTTCGGAAAATCCCTAACTTACAGAACGAAAAGTAAGACAAAACAAAAAGTAGGAAAGTAGGTTGAGGGGGTCTTGATTTCGCGAAAGCAAATGCAGACGAATTTATGCCCCAAAAGCCGTTTGCCATATCTTTTATGTATCCCAAATATGTTAATTCATGATGTTTGATAAGCCGAGGGTGTTTTTGCATTTTGCCACGGCATCTTGTGCTCTCTTGGGGGATGGAAGGAGAATTGATTTCCCCCTAACTTTTGAGTGTCTCGCGGGGCGGAACACCACGCAAGAAAGTCGCGAAATCAATGCCGTCCATATATTTGTCGGTAAAATCGGCGGAATAATAGGGAATGCTTATTTCGTCGCAAACGCGCAAAACATCGCTAAAAGTCATCTTCGCCCCCGGCACACGCCGCCCGCATCCTCGCGCCAGTTGGACATATAAAAGCCCCACGACTTCACACTCCGCTGCTTCAGAAACAGCGCGAGCTTGCGAACCAATTTAGCTCTTGACAAAGTCACACTATGCATTTAAAATTTTTATAAAGACTAGTCTAAGGAGAAAAATATGAAATATTGTAAATACTGCGGGAAAGAAATCAATGCGTCAGCGGTAGTATGTCCATATTGCGGGTGTCAGATAGAAGAAATGCAACCTGCGGAAAGCGGGGGAATGGGCATAGCCGCAATAATTTTTGGTGCGCTTGGCGGCTGGCTGGGGCTCCTGTTCGGCATTATCGGGCTAAGTACATACAAAACTGAAAAGAATAGAAAGAATTGCAAAATAGGCATCGGGTTATTTATAGGCTGGATAATCTTGTGGATTATAATTTTTGCGAATACATAGGTTATAAAATATCCCAGATACAATAGATTTATTTGGCTTGATGGTAAAATTATTCGCTTGGCTCGCAGTGAAATATATTGCCGCATGCTATCCTTAACCTGTGCACAAGCGCAATGTCATGCGCCGAAGACGGATTCCATTTTACGCGAAGCGGCAAATGGAATTGAACAAGAACCAAAAGTAAGAATGGTACTAAGTTCAAATCCCGAAAAGATTAGTGCAAGATAGACGAACAACCAAAAGTAAGAATATCCGATAGAAAAGAAAGAAACCCTGTCAAAAATGCGATAAAACATGGCTTTTTTGCATATAAAAACACGGCGTAAGTACTGCCTTGACGCCGTGTGTCTATGCGAGGACAAAATCAAAAGTGGTAAAAATTACCAAATACTTACAAGTTATCAAACAAAAAGTAAGACAAAACAAAAAGTAAGAAAGTAGATTGATAGGGTCTTGATTTCGCGGAATAACAAATTTGGGCAAAAGGTAGTTTAGCAGCATGAATATTCACACTTCTATTAAACCGGCCGACACAGAGAATATTGTATATTTTGCAAATTGCCATGCAGTGGGATTTTTGCTAAAAAAGTTCTTCATTCTATTTATCATATTTTTCTCCTTACATAGAATTATTATAAATTACACGCAAGTATCAGTCAAGCCATAATTTTTACGGCTTTTGCACACGTTTGGGTGAAAAGTACAAAAAACCTTCTATCTTGACATAAAATCGTACATGGTATATACTTGTATTACAGATAATAACTTGGAGGTAAAAATGAAAAAATACAGCAGAATTTTCCCAATAGAAAGGCGTGCTGTTCCCACTCCTAAAGACATGGTAAAGGACGGCAAATGCGTTTTTGGCACCTTTGATAAGGAGTTCGAAACCATGGACCTTCTTGGCATAAAAAACCCGACGGCGGCGCCCGACTTTATGAAAAGGCTTCGCCTTACTCTTTGGCAAGCCACGGAAGTGCATATGAAACAAGGCGTTTTGCTGGCGGTGGTGTGTGATATGGGGATTTTTGGGCTTACGCTCAATGTCTATTATGACAAAGCCGAAAGAAAGGTTTATTCTTGGAGCACGCGATTGAAGAGCAAGGATACCATAATTGCGCCAAACCTGATTAACGGCGCAGAATCCAAAGGCGAAACCCCCGTTTCGCATGTGCATTATATCAACAACTTTCAAGACGGCAAGTGCCATCTTGACGGGCATCACAAAGATAACCAAAACAGCATAGAGTACAATTTTGACCTTGAAAGGCTCAGCAAGCCCAGCATTGTCAGCATACCTTTTGCCGACCCTGAGGTGCGTCATCGTCCTTTGTATTCGCAAAAAGACTTTTTCAAAGCAACGGGCACCCTTACTTTCAACGGCAAAACTTACCATACCGACGAGGACTCTGCCGCTGTCGTTGACGACCACAGAGGCTACTACCCCAGGAAGGCTCACTATGATTGGGTGACAACACTGGGCGTAAACGAAACAAACGGAGAGAAGAAATGGTTTGCGTTTAACCTTACGCGCAATCAATCAATAGACCAGGACAAGTATAACGAAAATATTATGTGGCTTGAGAACAAAACTAGTCTGCTTCCCCCCGTAACTTTTGAACGCGATGTGGATACACGTAAGTTTGTAGACGGCGCAACATGGAAAATCAAGGACGACCATGGCATGGTAGATGTCACCTTTAAGGTATATGACATTTTCCGAATGGTTACCCACGCAAAACCCATCGTAAACATTGACTATTTTGTTGCATTCGGCGAATTGGAAGGCTATCTGAAAGACGAAGACGGCAACAAATATATCCTTGACGGCATGATGGGCATGGGCGAAGACAAGACTATGCTTTTGTAGAGATTGGCAAGAAAAAATAAACTGGTTTTAGATTTGTAGACAACAAGAGAGGGCTTTGGGCTCTCTCTTTTGTTTTGGCGGAGAGTTAGGGATTCGCTCCGCTTGGGCGATAAACTCATTCTCATTCATAGTTTGGCTAGGAGAACTTTTGCTTGTTCCCGCTGTCGTTGCCCTGCTCTATCACGCCGAGGCAGGGCGAAAGCAACCATGCTTTCGCCTTAT
>LFRM01217186.1_pt1 | contig 20427 bp, 14 predicted proteins | sample 618341 | NCBI WGS metagenome assembly LFRM01 (sample SAMN03654438, study PRJNA283298) | anaerobic digester metagenome | isolation source: pool of bioreactors CSTR01a, CSTR02a, and CSTR03a thermophilic anaerobic... | place: Denmark: Kgs. Lyngby | collected 2014-05-21 | reverse complement strand
GATCAGGTTGAAGATGTGGTTGAGGATGAAGAAGACCTTAGCCTGCGCGAGAAAACCAAGGGTGAATGGAGTCGCTTAGAAAAGCTGGTGGGCTCTGGGCCACGCTTGCAACAAGTCGCCGCAGACTTGATTCAACACTTTGAAACACGCTCGGCTTTAATGGAAGGCAAAGCCATGATCGTGGCGATGAGCCGTGATATTTGTGCGCAGTTGTATAACGAGATCGTTGCTCTGCGTCCTGAGTGGCATGATGACGACCCAGAGAAAGGTGCAATCAAGGTTGTGATGACCGGCTCTGCTGCTGATAAAAAACTGCTGCAGCCGCATATTCATAACAAACAAACGAAGAAGCGTCTTGAGAAACGCTTTAAGGACGTTAACGATCCGCTCAAGTTAGTGATTGTGCGCGATATGTGGCTGACCGGATTTGATGCACCTGCGTGCCATACCATGTATGTCGATAAACCGATGAAAGGCCATAACCTGATGCAAGCCATTGCACGGGTGAATCGCGTGTTTAAAAACAAGCCCGGTGGCTTAGTGGTCGATTATATCGGTATCGCTAATGAGCTTAAGCAAGCGCTGAAAACTTATGCTGACGCTAAAGGTCGTGGCGAGCCCACCCATAGCACCGAAGAGGCGTACGCGATTCTGCTGGAGAAGCTGGATATCATTCATGGCATGTTTGCCAAGACCCCCAAAAGCCCAGGCTTTGATTACAGCAACTTTGCTACTGATGCGATCAAATTACTGGTGCCAGCCGCCAACTACATTCTCGGGCTCGACGACGGCAAGAAACGCTTCCTTGATACGGTCTTAGCGATGAGTAAGGCGTACTCACTCTGCAGCACCATGGATGAGGCGGGTGCTTACCGTAAAGAAATCGCTTTCTTATCCGCAGTTAAAGCAGCAATCACTAAGTACACCAGTGTCGATCGAAAACTCACCCAAGAAGAAAAGAACTCCACGCTCAAGCAGATCCTCGACAATGCGGTGATTGCTGAAGGTGTCACTGATGTTTTTGCCATGTGCGGCTTGGACAAACCTGATATTGGTTTACTGTCGGATGAGTTTCTTGAAGATGTGCGGCAGATGCCCTACAAGAACTTTGCTGTCGAGTTGTTAGAAAAGCTGCTCAACGATACGATCAAAGCCAAAACACGCAATAACGTCGTGCAAGAGAAAAAGTACAGCGACCGACTGCAAGAAACCCTACGTAGCTATAACAACCGGGGCATTGAAACGGCACAGGTGATTGAAGAGCTGATTGCGATGGCTAAGCAGTTTCAAGCTGACTTGGCACGTGAAGCGGCACTTGGACTCAATCCTGATGAGGTGGCCTTCTACGATGCGCTGGCCAACAACGAGAGCGCCGTGCGTGAACTGGGCGATGAAATCTTAAAGAAAATAGCCATTGAAATCACCGACAAGCTACGAGCGTCAACTACGGTGGACTGGCAAGTCCGAGAAAGTGTACGGGCTAAATTACGCATACTGGTACGCAGAACTTTACAGCGCTACAAGTACCCGCCAGATCAGGCATTAGAAGCTGTAGAGTTGATTTTGCAACAGGCTGAAGTGTTGTCGAATTCGTGGAGTCAGTAAGGTGAAAACTGTATTGAAGACTCCGGCTATGATTTTTTAATGGGGTCTTCTTGTGGTAAATCATCTTCCATATACTGCGCCAACTCTTCAAGCGGCACCTCAAAATACTCACATAGCTTGTTAAGAATATCTGTCGTGGTGTTGTAGCCACGGTGATTAGCTATTTTTGAGAGTGTCGTTCGATGCAGTCCTGTTGCCTTAGCAACTTCGTCTATGGTGACTCTGCGATTCTCTTTGAACCCTTTGTCAGCTAGCAACTCTCTCAAGCGGAAACGAATCATGATATGCCTCTCTGTTAATGGTTTTGTATTCTAGCAATCAAAAACATATTTTTCATCAAATGAAGATTAAAAGCTTCCAGAGTGGCTTTGCATCATCTTAATTGGTGTCAGATTTTCTGCTTAACTTCCTAATTGTCTGTTATCAGGTGTTTTCCATCACTGGCTGCTCAGCCAGTGATGCCCTTTATAGCCTGCCTATAAACATTATTTGTGGGCTCACGGCATATTTCTACAAACTAAAAATCATACCAAACCCCCAGCCTAGAAGGGATTATTCTAATAGTCTCATCTTGTGACGCTTAAAAGCATCATAAGATGCTTGACATGGACGATAATAAAGCTAATATGACGCTTGAAAACATCACAAGATGAATTGGAGAGTCAAATGAATACTAATTATCTCACTACAGACGAGCTTGCAGCTCGCATCAAGTATGACGCGCGCACTATTCGCGAGCGTTTAAAGGATTCTGTTTTGTTAGAGGGTGAGCACTACATTCGTCCGTTTGGCGGGCGCAAGATTTTGTATTTGTGGGATGCGATTGAGCGTGACATGAGCAAGGCGTCACAAAATTTAAGCATGTGCATCCCGATGGCTAATGGAGGTGTGTTGCATGGCTAGTATCAGAGTACGCAAAGAAACAGGAAAACTGTTTTTAGATTTTATTTACAAAAACAAACGGTGTCGCGAGCAAACAATGCTGGATGACACACAAGCAAATAGGCGCAAGCTGGAAACTGTTTTGAAGAAAATTGAAGCGGAGGTCATGTTAGATATATTTGATTACGCTAAATCTTTTCCTAGCAGTTCTAATGCGCTTAAGTTTCAGAAGTTAGCAAGCCAGGCGTCTACGCAAAATGCGCCTAGCACACCATTTTTTGAAGAGTTTGCAGACCTATGGTTTTCTGAAATGCAGATCCAGTGGCGTCGTTCGCATAGTGAAACCATAGCGCTGACGATACGTAAATATTTAATGCCAGCGTTTCAAGATAAAGAAGTTGGCTGCATCACCAAAGCAGAAATTCTCGCATTTCGGTCCACACTCGCCAAAGTAAAAGTCCGAAATGACAAGAGTTTATCAGCCTCACGGATCAATAAAATAATGATGCCGTTACGTATGATCATGGGAGAGGCGGCCAACCGTCATAATTTTAGCTCACCTTATATCGGAATCAAATCATTAAGAGAGCCGCGTACTGATGTTGAGCCTTTTACTATCAGTGAAGTGAACATGATTATTAACTCGGTTCGCCCTGATTATAAAAACTACTACTTGGTACGTTTTTTTACGGGCATGCGTACTTCAGAGATTCATGGCCTGCAGTGGCAATATGTCGATTTTGAAAACAGACAGATCTTGATTCGGCAAGCCCTAGTACGTGATGAGTTGATCTATACAAAGAATGACAGTTCATTTCGCTACATTGATATGTCTGAGCCTGTTTACCAAGCTCTACTCGAGCAGAAAAAAGCCACAGGGCAGTTTGAGTTTGTTTTTTGCGGTGCGATGGGCAATCACCTGCATTTGCATAATGTTAACAATCGAGTGTGGTATCCACTGCTACGTAACTTAGACCTGAAAGAACGGCGACCATACCAAACCCGCCATACAGCGGCTACGTTGTGGCTCGCATCAGGTGAGGCCCCGGAATGGATTGCCCGACAAATGGGCCATACCACTACAGAAATGTTATTTAGAATTTATTCACGCTATGTACCGAACCTAACCCGGCAGGATGGCTCAGCGATGGAACGTTTACTTGCAGAGCAGCTGAGTCAAACTTCAAATAAAAAGCAAAAGGAGAGCATAGATGTTTAATCCAACGGGTAGTACATATCGCCGTTTAGCACAGGCCATACAGCATGCAATGCAGATTTCAGACGGAGATGCGCTCGTTTTTTTAATTGGCAAAGGCAATGAGCGCAGTAATCTTGAAGCATTAGAAACCTTTGTAAAAGAGACTGTTTTAACGCTTGAAGATGAGTGCGGTGTAATCATGTTGCCAATTTTAATTGATCGTTTAGAGCAAACGCTGAATCATTGGAGTGCCGCATGATGAATCAATTTTTGTTTGATTTAGATGGCTATGATATGCCTGAATCCATTGAGGTAGTTGGCTGCATACGCGCGCACCACTTGTACTCTGTCTCTCCAACAGACTCAGGCATTCATGTGATCTTTGAAAATCTTAATGAGAGCTTTATGGTGCGTCTTGATGTTGCTGATCATCCAGCAGCGTTAGAAGTGACTGGTGAGGTACCTGTTTCCTTAACGCTGAGTCAAAACACAAATAGTCAGAGCTACGCTGGACATAATTTGAAAGTCTTAAATGGTTATAGCTCATTTGAGCATTTGCCCTTCAAATACGTTCCGGTTCGCGATGTGTTGACTAGTACACAGAAGTGGATAGATAGCTGCCCATACTTTCCGTTAAAGACGTTCATGTACCGAGTACTAGGCAGTCCGAGTATTGGCGGTTTATTCTTTAGTATCCCTGCTAGCACGCATAGACACTTTAGTGAGCCCGGTGGGCTGGCAAAGCATAGTTTAGAAGTCGCACAGTTGGTGTACAGCTCCACCGCATGCTTTGAAGAGCATGAGCGTTGGCTTGCAGCCACTGCTGGTTTACTGCATGAAGTAGGACGTGTACGTATGAATACTGCTAACAGCATGCCTAAAGCCACAGCAGGTTTAGTCTCTTGCGAAGTGCTTAATTTTGAAGTGTTAGGCCCGGCGTTACAGTTGCTTGAAAAAGAGTGGGTGGACGGTGCTGAAGCCATTCGGTGCATGCTCGATAGCCTTTTCAGAGTCCGAAAAAGCAATCTTCATTTGCCAATCACAGTCAGCATTCGCAGTGCGGACTTGATGAGCGTGATGAATAATCAGCGTGAGCAAGCGTTTCAAGATAAGCCGCAATCAGAGAAATTCGCACGAATTGGCAACTCACCTACAGAGCTATTTTGGCAACCTAGTACGCCATAACAGCAGCGACACAACTCCCTTGGCTTGCAATGAGTCAAGGGAGTCTTTGCTCATGTTACTGAGTTTGGCATGTGTATAACTTCTTACTTGAGGAGCTGTGCACGAAGTACTGGGAATGCATCAACTACAATGAGCACATACGCATCAAAGGGGCTGAATCGTTGCCAGTAAAATAGTCAGTAGTGATAAGGTCTGCAACACGAAAGGATACGACTAGCTGGGCTTTGACGAGTTCTCAGAGAGAGTTTGTGAGGAGTTTAGGCAGTTTTCGCTTTCCATCATGAATTGTTGATTAGATAAAATATTTTTAATTTGTTTTTTCTCCAACCCTGACTCAATCAGAGATTGCTCAAGCATAGACATGCGGTTGTTAAATGCTGTTTTAGCCTTATGAACACGGTCTGCAATAAACTGAGCATCTAGAATGCTTTCTAGGCGATAAAACTTGATGTTGGATACACAGCTATAAAACCAGTCGAACTTCGCGGTGAGTTCTTGGATAGCTAAGGTGCCATGTGCTTCACTAGCGCCTTCTTGCCCGATATAAACACCGTCTTGGATATGATTGAAACTGTGATTTTCCATAACCTGTTTAATATCTGTATAGGGGTTTTCTTGATTGCTGGAGCAAGAATTTTTGGCTAAGAACTTGGTGTTCATATCAAATGTGATTAGATATTTGCTCATGTGCTCACCTCAAATACGATCTGAATAGATCTGGTTTGCGAGAAGTATTTGTTGCAAAAACAACAGCGCGCGCCGTCCGCTGGATGTGTTTAAATATTCAGACTACGATAGTAGCGGGTGTTTCTATCGCCAGAAAGCTTGAAAAGACTTGTGGGAAGTCAGAGTAAATTTTGGCGAGCTAATTTTTAGGAACTCTTCATGGTGGATAACAATGTGATGATTTTACTCCACGGACCCATCAAGAAGGGACAGAAAATACTAACTGCTGAATTAGCTATGGCAAAACAGCGCAATACTGTACTAGAGAAGTAGAAAAAATGAATCCGCATATCGGCTCAGATTTCAATGATTTCCTTGCAGAACAAGGTTTTTCCGAAGAGGCTTCTGCAGCGGCCCTCAAGCGTGTAACTGCATGGCAATTCAGCAAAAAGGCTTCGGTCGAGTTCATGCATACCAGCCGCTCGGCATTGAGTCGTACATTAGATAAAGACGACCAAGAAATGGCTCTAGCTACTTTAGCCAGCGTTGATGATAAGACTTGAGTAACACCCACATTTTTTATGGTAAAAATGAACAACTATAAGGCGTTAAATATAAGCAAAGGCTAGCGTTGCTCTGTGCACCTGCTGTGCAAGGTATGCTTGCTCATCACAACATCCACCTAGGTCTTGATAAGGTAGGCATCAGTATTATGTGCACCTTCAGTTTGAAAATAAGCTGCACACCATAAACCTATGACCTTCTTACGGAGAACCAGAAATATATATGCTTGATGTCATCGTGGCTTTCCAGAAGGTGCTGAACCAGAGTGCAAAGAGAAGCAATCTCTGACTGGCTTACTCCTCTTCCTAAGGGAGCAGCTTGGCATATTGTTAACGGCAATGTAAAACTGCCCCACTAGTGGCAACTCAAAACTGGCTTGATACCTGCCCCTATGACACGTTGAGAAATTTTGCATACCAAGTACTTGGAAGCCCAAGTGTTGGCGGTTTGTTTTTTAGTATTCCAGCCAGTAAGGATAGACATTTCAGTGAGTCAGGTGGGCTTGCTAGACATAGCTTGGAAGTGGCACAGATGGTTTACGGATCAACTATCTGTTTTGAAGAGCATGAGCGGTGGCTTGCTGCAGTTGCAGGGCTCTTCCATGAGATTGGGCGTATTTACATGACTACAGCTAATCGCACGCCAAAATTAACTGCAGGTCTAGTGTCCTGCGAGGTGCTCAACTTTGAAGTGCTGGGTCCTGCATTGCAGATGTTTGAAAAAGAGTGGGCAAATGGTGCTGAAGCAATTAGGCATATGCTTGAAAGCCTCTGTAAAACACCCCGAAATGGACCTCATCTGCCGATTACTATTAGCATCCGTAGCGCGGACTTTATGAGCATGAGTAATGAACAGCGACAGATGGCGTTTCAAGGTAAGCCGCAGTCAGAAAGGTTTGCGAGATTGGGGAGCTCGCAGTCTGAGGTGTTTTGGCTGCCTCGCCTACCGTAGACTAATAACGTCAAAGCTTTTCTTTTATAACTAAAGCCTCAGTTCTATGCTGAGGCTTTTTTATCTCTGTTAGATTTTGTTCGCTGGGCGAACTAATCAAAACATTTTAAGAGCATGAGTTTTTATGCAAGTTGCGATGCGTGGTTATACTTTCAACAGATGTTGTTCTTGACGCAATGTTTTGTTAGATTGTTTTAAGCGTTAGATAGGCGCATCTCCCCATCTTAGAAAGCTGGAAACGGCACTATCTGTTTTATTTGTTGTATCTCTAATGCTCAAGGCTCTATTTTTCTAAGCCCTGATGCGGCGTAGGTGGGTGGCGTTGCTGGAAGGGTGGAGAAAAATTATGACTATTATAGCAAATATACTTCCGTCTACCATTAACGGAATCAAACGCAAGGCCAAATCTATCGGCCGCAAGAATGAAATTCCCCATCACAATGCTTTAGATATTGCTGCGAAGCAGTCTGGCTTTGAGTGTTTCTATCATGCTAGAAAAGTACTGCAGAGAGGACAGAAAGCACTGTCTTTGCATAGCATTTACCTTTCTGCTTATTGGCGAGACACATCTACAAAACCAGTCTCCGCAGGACTTGAGATCCTTGAGGTTAAGTTACGCAAGCCTCTGCTTTCTATTCTTAGCAAACATCAGTGTAGTTATGCTCAGAACCTCCAAGGGCTCTTTGTTGAGTATTCAGATCATTTAGAAATGCGTGGCAATGTAGAGAACTATGCACGAGCGAAAGAAGTGTTGATTCGCGCAGCATTGACTCTGCAATTCATTGAAGCAACCGGCCTACAGCCTGTTACAACTAAGGTTCAGCGGGCAACCATGAAAAGTGTTGACGAGCTACCTTTTGCAGACCATGTTTCAAGATGGATTTCTACTGCTACTGGTGATTGGCTGGTACTAGATGAGCCGTACGATCATGTTACCAAGCAACCTAAATTTGGTGTTCGAGACGCATGGGTACAAGCAAGTGGTCTTCACTGTGCTAGACCTAACTGGAATGGTTTGTACTATCCCGGCCAATCTGTTCCGCACATACTCGCTAGCAATCCAGATTTGCTACGACAGACTGTAGTTACAGTAGAAGGGTTATCAGATAACACACTCAAAAAATGCGGTGTGTGGGTTGTCTTGAGTGAGCAGTATAATTCTCAATTCATAAGTCCGGCTCGACACCTAGAAGGTAAAAAGCGCAAACCTCGTCCGGGCACTACTTATTCGTATAGCAAAAATGCTGTTGAGTTTCAGTGGCGTCCAGGTTATTCAACTCGCTGGCGTCCAGCTCAAATTATGAGCATTGAAAATCACAAAGAGCTTGGCTGGACACTGAAACGTTTGTGCTGCTCAGACCTGCCTTACAAGGCTAATCTGAAACTGCAGGAAATACAGTCGGAGCTTGAGGATTGGATGTTCGCAGAATATCAACGTCAGAGTCCAAATGAGGTGGATGTTGATGTCTACTACGGTGGCAGGGATATTCCAGCTTATGTGGGAGTAGCTAAGATAATAGAGGCTATCGATCATGTGCGCTCAACTTTAGAGAGTGCTTATCCTGACTCCAAGCCTTTGAGGGATCTATTGAAACAATTGAGCTTTACGCGCACGTGCATCGTGAATAGCTAAGTAGTGCTTATTCCAGAATGGAAGCGTCTAGGCTGTTTGGCTTCATAGCAATGCCCGTATCAAGTGATACGGGCTTCTATCCGCATTTGAGTTGGTTCTTTAGGTAAGCGTGTTCTCAACATATCTTGACGGCTACGCCGTCAGACTCAAGATAGGTTTACCGGACGCTTACACTTGAAGCCATTTTTCAAAACATCGTAAACAGAGCTTGCGATGATTCCAGTGGTGATGAAGTCCATTTTGAAGGCTTCTTTCAATTACTTAAGATTTAGCCTTAGACCCATGCTGTAGCTTGCTTTTTTCCCAAACAGTAGAAAAAGAAGCGCTACGAGATTCAGGTTTGTTTTCTGGGATTTTTATTTTCACAGTCATGGGGAAAGGGAAATCAACGCCCAATAAAAGCGCCTCACCTTGACCGAGAATAGGTAGAAAAGAAGCAGACCGCTGATCAATAGAACCCACTGCTTTTTTGACTACATCTTGATCCTTTTCATTAGTGAGTCGATGTACAATTAATGTACCAATCTGACTTAGAACGTCCTCAGGCACATCACGTGGTCGTTGAGTGGCTATAACAACATTCAAGCCGTATTTACGACCTTCTTTTGCGATATTCCCAAAGGAGTCGAGCGCAAAGCTAGAGGCTTCATCGCCAATTTGTTTATTTAAAAACTGGTGTGCTTCATCAATAAAAACCAATAATGGTCTATCGTGACTAATTTCACCTTCGCGGGCACAAGAAAGTAACTTTCTACCAATAGCATTTACCAATATTTCTCTGGCATTGGCTTCAAATGGAATGGCCGACAAGTCTATGCGAGTTATGCTTTTTTCATCTAACCTACAAAGATCTTCAATCAGTTTAGGAATCGTTAGAAGTGAATGATCACAATCTATCATCCACTTTAAATTTGTATTGTTTGCCATCGCTTGAGCCCTAGAAATTAAGTTCATGCAATGTCCAACATCATTATCTGCTCTGCCTCCCCAGACTTCAGGTTTTGGTAATTGATTTGTACCACCATTCGGCCAAACACATTCCTCTATTATTTGTGTCGACAGATTGGAAAATGACCAAGGGATACTTTTTTCAATAGCACTGATTGTTTGAACTGCTCTCTCAAAGGTAGTCTTATTTTTTCCAGATTTTTCCAGAGTATAAAAATTTGTAATTGCTAAGCCATGATTTGATTGCTGATAGTATTGAGTCACCACTCGCAGGCTTTGAATTGCAGCACTCAGTTTTGGAGCTTGGCTCTGCGCAGAAGGCCTTAGCAAAGCTCTTATATCCGAATCTGTGAACATCCAATGAGGATATGTAACCTTGTTGTTAGTGTTAGCCTTTGGATTTTCTCCAACGTAATAGCTAGTGCAGGGTAGATTTGAGAACTCCCCTGTAGCATCTAACAATAAAACCTTTCCACCAAATTTGTGTACATTTTCTATTAGGTTAGCCATGGTGAAGCTTTTACCACCGCCAGTAGACCCTAAAACAGCACAATGCCTAGCAAAAAGCTTTTCAGGCGTTATATGTATGGTAACGGAGGAGTCATGGGGCATTTCTGCTATTGGCAGCTGTAAATATTCAGTGCTCACGCCAATAGTACCTTCAGCCAGCATCGACACTAACTTTGGATGAGCTGCATAGACTTGCGCACCAAGCTTAGGGTATTGTTTTATACCTTTAAAATTCAAGCCAGTTTCAACATCAACGCTCACCAGCAATTGAACTAAACCAATAGGGTTGTTATTCGGTTTGCTATCGTCAAAACCATCAACACTCAGGCGCTCACCGCTTTCTAGCCAAACCTTGACGACACGTGCGAGTATTGAGAGCTGTCCACAATCAATGAACACGAATTCGTTTACTTCCCCTACTGGCAGGCGAGTACCTAATATCCATGTGTGCTCACCTGTGCCAGCTTTTGTCAGGTTGATTTTTGCTTCAGTTGCAGACACTTCCAGTAAACTACCAACCCGTCTTTTACTATCATGAGGAGAAAACCATTTTTCACTCATCGCTTCTACCCTTAGCAATGACTTGCTCAAACATACTAAGTAGAGTCTCTTCAGGACTAGGCTTGTGCCTGTTTGGTAATAAACCAGCTAGGGTTTCAAATGAACAATCAGCTATAGCTATCCTAGAATCGCCTGCTTTTACTGCGTTCATAAACTGTGCTCGAACGTCAGTATTAAATGATCCATTAGTATTAAAAGGCTCTTTTGTTGCCACTAGCACCATAAATTCGGGGTTAGTGCGTAATGCCATAGTAATTGCATTATTGAGATGCTTGTCATTAAAACCAAAGCCAACGCACAGTAATGCTGTTTTAGGTTTTTGCACAGCCTCAAGGAACGCAGCCATCATATCCAGATAAGGAGAATCATAAGAGTTTTGATATTTGGTACTGCTAGGGTAGATAAATACAGGCTCATCTTTAGAGGTGCCCGATTCATATTTTTTATACACACCATTATTCTTTCTGATCCAATCTACCGAGCCATGCACTTTGTATAAGTGAATGATGTTTGGCAAGTATGCCCCACCTTTCTCTGAAGCTTGGCTTCTATTAACAATATCGTATTGATACCAAGCTGGATTAAAGCGATAAGGCTTAGAAAATTCAAAGCCATCAATCACAATGACTCCAGTATTAGAAGCAGCGACCTCAAAAGCCAAGTCATAATTAGTTGTGAATATCTTTAGCCTTTTCTGTTTTGGCGATCTTTTTCCTAGAACATTGATAAATTTATTATGTGATTGCCAACCTTCACTGCCAACGTTATCTACAAAGCTTGTTTCTCTAATGATTTCACTTTTAGCTTCACTTAAAAAATCAGTTATTCTCCGCTCTCTCGTTGCGCTTAAATTTTTAAGTGGCAAATAGGAGTCACATAAAGAAAGCAGAAGTTCAATATCTTTCTTCTGTTCACCATCGGGCCAAGTTCCAGCCACTTCTTTATAATTAACAGCTCTTAAAACCTCTTCAAATCTAGGCTCATCTATACTCTTACAAATTTCCCACAAGTCATTCATGCTGGGAGCTACTTTATCCTCCTTGTTAAAAGTAAGTGAGGTACCAGAGCCTGCCAAAACAATGAGATTTTCAGCATCAACGAGTTGATTGACGAATTTTATGAGAGAAGAAACAACCTTGCTTTTCTTATCATCAAAATCAACACTTTCCGGCACATTATTATCATCAAGCTGATTAGCTTCAGACGAATAAAATAATACTTTTGTCATAATCCATTTTCCTTATGGTTTTACCTAAAGCTTGCCTGTGAGTAGTGTTGTATTCTGAATTGCTCGTTAGGCAGTCTTAAGTTTTTGATTAATCCATAAAAAATGTGAGAAATTTATTAGTTAATTGATCTTCTATGAATTTATTCAGTGCTTTAACGTTTAAGCCAAACCACCAGCTTGATATCCCCCAAATGATGTTAGCTATAAAAATTATAGATACAGTGACTGTTGAGAAATCAAATAGCTCAAGTAGTTTATGGTTCTGCTGGAGTTGAGGAAGAACATCTGCGGGCAGTGATTGAATGCTCGCTGCAATAAGACAGGTGATAAGTGTGATGCAAATGGGAATCGAAACACAGCGGGCGATGAAACGGGAAAATTTTCGCACCCTATTTTCTAGAGCTTCATGTCTTTTAAGAATTCTGTCGTTTTCGGCGCGCGTAGCATTCCCAGCCTCTCGTTCGGCAGCTAGTTCTGTTTGTGCGATAGTTTGTAATCTTTGGATTTCTTGGGCTTGCTTTCGCTCCAACTCAGCCAAAGCTTGCTGGGATTCATGTGTGTATTTCTGTTTTATTCCATCAACGATATCGAATACATCCTCTTCGGAGAAGTCTTCTCCAACTTCCACGGAAACATCTTGTACCATTCGAAGCAGGTCTGAGTCCCAGCGAACCAGTACAAAATCTTCTTCAGAAATATCGCCACGTTTTTTGATAGAGTCGAGACGGCCCAAGAACGAATCCCAAAACTTATCATCAGTGTATAGAAGGCTATAAGCAGTCGCCACAACTTGATCAGTAGCAAGTTTGCTTGTGATGTCTGGGTTTTTTAGCCAGAACATTATTGTCATCCATTGCTCAGATACAACGACAGGAATAGGGCTGGAGTAATTATTTTTGCTAAAAAAACCATTTGCAAACTTGGCTAGCCCTGTGTTTCTGGTGACAAATAAAGAAAAACTCTCACTCAGCCCTCTAATGTAACGCCCCTCTCTCATATTATGAATGCGAGAAATACAGACCGTATCATGTTCCATATCTTTATCTTTCTTAAAGTTTTTGGAGATGGCTTGTTCTAATGACTTTTCGTCGCACTGGTAGCGCTCTTTCGCAGAAAATCCGACTATTACACTAATACCGCGTTTTTCAATAGTACTGTGAAGAGTTTTTATTTCTGTGTCCAGGCGAGCCTCATCGTAACCTTGCGATCTTAAAAGCTCTAATGTTTTAGTATTGAACCGATCAAAAGAATTTCTTGAAATGTCATTTTTCCATGCTGAGAGAAGTCGCTCAATTTCCTGCAGTGTCTTATCAAAAATATGCACTTTTATTTTTAAGGATAGTAATAGGTCAACAAACTCTTCATTAGCTTGCTTATTTAGAGGGCCATTGAATCCTAGCAGTCCGATTATCAGAGGAGAGTCTAGATAAACTGATATTTTTTCAAAGGTTTTTTTCATGGTGCTCTTGTCAGCAAAGTAAAGATAGTTTGCTAACAGCATGCCTTTAACGCATCGTCCGAAGTGCTCCAGCAAGTCAGGGGCTTTTTTGTGTATATGGCTGATAAACGATGCAGTGATATGACTTGTATTTTTGATGCTATTTTCTAATTCTGCTTTGCTATAAGCTCTACGACTAACAGTTGCTGAAACATTTTCTTCTATGAACTGAAATATTAATTTTTCAGCCTCGAGAAGTGTAATCTCCTTCTGAAATCTCTCCAATGTAAATATAACAAAAGAGTTCTTCAAGCTTCCAAGCGATACCTCTAGATCCTCTTTTTTTTCTGAATAGCCATTGGACCACTCATAGATCTTTTCAGCACGAGGTATATAAGCATGATTCTCCTTAATTAATATTTTTTTATTCTTTGCACGGGTCATCAATACTTGTATCGCAGAGATGGGTGGGCGAAATCCAAATAACTCTTCTAGCTTTAATTGAATATCTATAGCTTGAACTGTAGGAAGGCCTAACTCTAATATTGTAACCGCCATGAACGGTAAAAAAAGATCGATCTCATCAGTAAATTTTTCAGATTTAAGAGTTTCAAGCAGTGCGAGATTAATTAATGGACTTTCCATATTTTCTTTCTTAGTTGTACGACCTTATTTGGTCGAAGCTAATAGATTTTTTACGCCGGCGATAGCAACAATTGGTTTTGAAGCTTTCGGCTGCTCTACACTATACCGTGATGTCATCACGTATGAGTATGTCATCGTCGGCGACGTTGTCTAACTTACGTTCGCTAAGTTTCATCTAGGTGCATTTGGCGTTTAGCGATCCTTATAGCTTTCTGGACGGACAAGGAATATTTTGCTCCGGTCAGAACACCTTCGTCAGATGCTAGTTCCGGTCATGGTAAAGAAAGGTATTGGTCCCGTCCGATCCAAAGGGTTGGTCAGGTCAAATGCAAGCTGGCGGATAATACTATCCAGCCAGAAGCTTGATTGCCGCGTGGAGTCCCGCCATGTCCCTCTATACCTAATGCTGGTAACTGATAAGGCCTTATTTATAGAGTGGACTTCCGAAAATTTTATAGACAATTTATCTCCTCATCGAACCTGTTCAGGTATACCTCAAAAGAACCAGCCTTTAACCATTTAAAACTGTAGTGGATCAGTTTGAATGGCCATTAACAACAGTCATCAGCTTCTTGCTATTAGATGGGTAAATTCAAGCTAGTGTTCAGAAAGCCGCTCTATGTACAAGAACGCTCCAGCTGTGGCTAGTAAAAGCAGCAGCCTGCGTAGTGACCGATGGCTACCAATCTCAGGTGTGGAACGCAGCTTTACAACTAAACCACCCATACCGGCAGCCGTTCTCCCTGACGGTTTTTGGATAACATTCGTGACCGGTATTTTCAACTCCTCCAATAGCTTCATGTCATAGCCAGGATCAACAAGAATCGTTGCGCTTGCTCCTAGTTTTACAGCCATGCTCACCAGTGTACGAAGTTCCTCAAAGTTGACCACAATGCAATCCTCCTGAGCTCTGCTTGTCGACTGTAGCCAGGTCTCCACCCCAGCAAAAAAATCTTGCTGCTCATTATGTGTCATACCCTCTAACTGCATTGCTAACTTTTCTAATAACACCTGTATCCGTGCGGTTTCAGTCTTATAGAGCTTCTCCGCCCCAGATGTAGCAAACCCCGCCCTTGCCACAGGATCATCAGACCGCTCTGCTAGGCGGTAGCCTTGATAACCACTGAGAGCTTCCACTTTGGTGGCTCTTGCCACAATCGCGTGTGCGGTTTCAGGGTCCACGACTAGATAAGTAGCTGTGTCTGTTGTCTGACCTGTTGCAGAAAACCTACGCAATAACAGATCGAATTCTGGCAGTCTAGGCAGATTGGGCTGCCACACCTTTGCCTCAAGCGATACCGCTGTATGCTTTCTGATTTTAACATCGGGGCTTGGTACCGGCGCACTCCAGCCAATAGCTCCCCCGCGTGCTCTACGGCGTCGAGGAGTACTGGGTGATACCTGTTCTGCGTAGGCGGCTACAAAGTCGCTGACTAAAGAGCTTTCTGTATCCGGATAGTACGTCGAGGCAATCAGATCCAGGCAGTGCGTGTAGCTCCCCAGCGTAGTCACTTCGCTTGCATGCCCGACTTCGATCGAAACACTATGGAGTGGATAACCTGCTTTTTCATTCGCATACTCCTGCCTCACCCAGGGCTTCAGAGTCTCATTGCTAAAGCCGGGCACCTTAACACCTGCAAGGGCGCCAACCTGCCGCGTAACAAAGCCGTGCCGCAGATGGTGGTAACGAATACTTTCATCTCCTGTCACTTCTTTTAGCAGGCGGCCAAGGTACTGAGCTATCAGATAACGTGGGTGCAATTTCCGTGATCCAGCCGAGCTGCGCATAAGAGGAATCAACCGATCCTCATCAAAATCGATCTTTACCGTAGAAAGCAGCTTATCGAGCACCCCGTTCTCGCTGTCACTAAGCTCTTCTAGCAAATAAGCGACTCGTTTCGAGGTATTCGTTTTTACTTCACCATGCAGGGTATTGCGTATCCAGAGGTAAAGCTCCCCTCCCTTACGCTGGATGTCCTGATACTGCAAACGGAATGCCTCTCCGAAACGCAGGCCGAAGCGGTAGCCCCAAATTAAAAGACCTGCACACTGAAATCGCTGATAATCTGGCAGGCTCGTATCCTGTAAAATAGCATCCAATGCCGACTGATACTCGGTACTGGTTATGTAATTTGCATCAGCATATGCAATTGGCGCGCTTCCGCCCGCTGCGTTCATGACTACACTCCAGTCTAGGTCGTCTAGCAAGTAGCTGTCGACGGTAAACGAGTGGAACGCATGCAGCAGACGAGCAAGTTCGAAGCGGTTTTTTTGGGACTCCTTCACCACAATACTCAGGTACACTCGCTCAAAATCATCCCCGTCAAAGTCCAAAAAATCACCTAGCTCTGCGGTGGCAGGACACAGGCGGTTAGCGACAAGCATCAGGTATTTATCAATGGTCGAGTAAGCCAGATTCGATTTGTAAAGGGTTCCATTCTGACACAAGTGGACAACCCAGGCGGCTAGCAATTTAGGCAATGCAGGCCAAGCAGGTGATACCTCTACGGCGTTTTTAAGCAGCTCAATGAGTGTATTTTTCTGCTGTAAGTTAACGCCCTTACTAGCGCTGCGTGGCGCATCCTTTCCAGCAGTGATAATCCTCTTCAGTTGGCGCAAAAAAGCCTTACTCTCATTACTAGATAAAGAAGTTGCTGAACCTTCGAGGTTCGGTGACCATCCAAAAACCTGAGGAACTTTAACGGCTCCAGCCTTACCCTGCAACGCATGACCACTCTCCACTCGTATCCAGGCGGATAAAGGCAACGAGACGCTATTTATGTCTCCAGTAGCGGTAGCAGCCACGTAGCCAGGTGCTTCTAGAGTCAGTCCCGTCTTGCTGTTCGCAGCCAGTCGGTCTAGCGACTCTTGTCCTGGGCTGCCTATCAAACCGAGGAGCTTCTGCATAGCGCGCTCTGAGGTTACAATCGGCGCTCGTTCCGACGTCCTTACCTTGTAATAACCTTCTATCAGACTGCTGCTAATTTTGTCCGGAAACCAGCGAGTCACAGCGGCAGTATTCTTGTCATCACCCAAAGATATATCTACAAAAAGTCGACCGTCGTACCGATATGTGCTCACCTGTAGCGCATGCCCCAGCATCTTTAGCCGGTTTGAATTCGCTATCCCCCCAAACAAGGCAGCGCTGCACACAATTTCAACCAGTCGCTCATCTTCGGTGGGCCGTGCGTTGCTCCGCCCCCGTTGATCCATATAGTCAAGGAAGGACCTGCGCAGCGCTGCCAGTACCCGGTAGTTTTCAAGCGTTTTTTCTGTAAATGGCGAAGGTTCCAGTTCAACCTGTCGAGCATAATCCACCTGCCTGAGCAGCTCTTTACCGCCCCGTTGCCTGCGTACATACTGGAAAAGTACTCTACGGCATTGGCCCACGGAGAACCCTCGCTCTGCAGCTTCTGAATCCACGCGCTGGAGTAGAGTCTCAAGCTCTTCCTGCCGTAGCCTCCCTATTCTTGGAGGCATCTCAGCAACCAGCTCTTTGATCAATTCGCCAGCTCTGGACTGCTTCTGCTGCCATACTGCCAGCCGTAGAGCCGGGCCTAACGTTATTGGTCGCAGCTTGTCACTCCTGCTTTTAACCGCCCCGGAGGAGGGTAGGCGCATTCTATGTTTTACAACGTCCCAACCTAGCTCGCGTAAAATTTTGTTAAGACTGTAGCCGATTTGACCCAATGTTTTGAGGGCCGGCTCGGTAGCCGTTTGCCCTAGCGGATGATCCGGTCCCGTCATATGCCCTAGCTGTAGCTGAACGTAATCAGCCCGGTTAGTAGTATTTAGTAGGCGGGTTGCCATAATATGACGAAAGAAATTTACAGGTAGTGACCAAAATTCTGACCACTGCGTGGATAACTTAGACTCCGTAATCGATACATGTGTCCCCACGTCTTTTGGATTTAGTAGAAAAAAGAGAGGCAGCATCTCAAGCTCCCCTTGAGTCATGCGGAGAATACGATTCGGCAGTTGACTACTGGGGTATTCTTGCCTTAGATGCGCCGCAAGTTTCGGCAGGTAATCCAGATACTCTCTCATCTGAGAGACAGCCGTCTCAGGTAGTGCAACTAGTCTCCATGCCCGCGATTGATCAGAGCACTTGTCATTGATCAGCAGCAACCCTCTATCTAAATCGAAGTGTGATAGTGAAGGAAACGGATCTTGGGCTGGTCTGTGCCCGGTACCAAGTAACAACAGTGCTAGGCAATAGCTGGTAAAAGCATTATGCCGGCTGATAATGTCGTCTTTGCGCTCAAGGACTAGTCGGAACCGCTCCGATACACCCTCACGGAACAAATAGCTGGCTTCTGCAGTAGGGAAATAGCCAGAAAGTTTAGTTGTAGCACCTGTAAGCGGACGATCACTTACGGGTAGATCTAGAAGCTCTTGGACAGTTTGTGAGTACCGATAAGCGAGCTCATCGATGCTGTGCACGACATAATAGCTGAGCACGGGCGCTACATAATTAGGCCTACCTGACAGATAAAAAGTGACCGCTGGGTCTTGGTATTTTATTGCCAGTTCAACTGCTAGTGCTGCTGAAATTCGCTCAATACGGATCCTTGGAAAACGCCCCGAGTCACGCATCTGATCCATCAATAGCTCTACGTTTTTTCGAACTCGCACCTCATCGCCTCCCATGCACCCCAAAAGCGTCCCACACTTGCGATCGAGCCGCTCTCTCATCCATGGCAAAATTATCGCTGGTAGCTGCAGTTTTATGCGATCTTGATACGCTTCAAAGAGGGATGCTAACTCTGCTGGCGGCTCATAGGCCTTCATAGGCCGCCTTAAACATCGTTGATATTTGCCGTCAGCACTGAAATCGTCCTGATCACCCACTTGGGCAGCCAATAGTTCGCCTTGCGGCATCCCTGTCACATACATTAGAAAGACTACTGCAGCGCTATCAGCCTTAGAGCGGTCCTGAGATATCAAAAAATCTGCTAGCACATGAAAAACTTGCCTGCGCTCTATGGGGGTAAATCGTGCATATCTATTCGACGTAATTCTCTGATAGCGAGCTTCCCAGGACCGGTTATGGCGGGGTTGATCATCGACCTCTCCCTGAGTTGGTACTTCCAGCGAGACATCCCTCTCGATAAAAACACTGTAATGATCAAACCGTGCAAGCTCTGCTAGGCTTGCAACATCTTCGAAGATTGCAGTCTTTCTATAACAGTGGTCCGCACTTAAATCATCAAGAAAACCAGACAGCTTCGGCAAATTACGAAATCCATACTCCTGACTAACTTGTTTAATAATCTCTATGTGTAGCAGGCATGGATTAGCCAAAGCTAATCTCAAGCGATCAGCAACTTTTTCAAGCTCAGAATTCTTTTTATTTACAATAAGAGCCCTGAAGAATAGATGTTTAATAGCACCAAGCATGGGGCTATCAGAGAAATAGCCTTCAACCTTAAGCTCTAAAAGCTCTAGATCAATGCTTGGCGCTTCTTGCATGAAAAATGCCGGAATGGGATAACGAAAAGGATCAATCTCTTTAATATTCTCATCTGGCCATATATAAGAAACTCTATCTTTACCTAGCCTATACTTTTTATTTCCTTTTTTAATCAGACGTTTTAAAACAATATCGATTCTATCAAACCAAATTTTATCGAGCGGGGTATTCATTCCATCGAATGAAATGTGAAAAAAATATGACCACATAAAATGTAATAAATCGCAAACATAATCTTCTGGAAACTCAGAGTCCAGCCCTAATAAATCCTCAATTTCTTGCATGAACTGAACATTTTCGCGCTTTCGTACCGCCGCACTGAAAGGGCCACGACTATGTTTTTCCTTACCCACATCTAGCATGATAACTGCGCCTTTATCTCTATAACCGTAGACTAGCAATCTCTACTCTAACTGGCGATTAATATATGGTGCGCAGGCGCTGCTAGAGGTGAGTTCTACGCCAGTATATGGTGAAGGATATCTTAGCTATTTTACCCAAGTCAGATAGGTCCACCACGATGTGCAGTGCATATCTAGATCCTGAGCAGCAAAACCTGCTTAGGCCAGTCATTCGCCGCGATCAACTGGTGTGGAATTTATAAAATCATAGCTCGAAAGAGGCGCAGAATAGTGCTTACGTTCATCAGAAATGTACATCATTAGGCGCGAGGCAGTGATCAAATAACATAAAATTTGCGTGCCTAGATTTGTGACAAATACAGTAATAAAAATTTAGCGCCTATTATCTTAGGTGTTAATTGTCACAAATAGGAGTTTCCTAATGTTTAATGAAATCAATAGCTTGACGTATTTTACGTGATAAATATACATGTATTGACTATTAAAAACGATTAATAATCAGCAATTAAAACTGCCCTCCGAAGGCAATCCCGCCGAGTGCACCATTTTTCTTGTTACTCAGCTTTAACTGCCTCCTC
>LFRM01085686.1_pt1 | contig 20464 bp, 29 predicted proteins | sample 618341 | NCBI WGS metagenome assembly LFRM01 (sample SAMN03654438, study PRJNA283298) | anaerobic digester metagenome | isolation source: pool of bioreactors CSTR01a, CSTR02a, and CSTR03a thermophilic anaerobic... | place: Denmark: Kgs. Lyngby | collected 2014-05-21 | reverse complement strand
TTCAGGGACCACTCGCCTGCGCACGTCTTTGTCATTGCCACCAGCAGAAATCCTACCTTTTGTGCAGACGACGCCAGCGCTCGCGTTCTTCACGTCCCGAATACGATTGATGGCTTGAGGCTTTCCCTTGGACCAAACGAACATATACTCAAAGGCTTGCCAGTAGGCGTAATTGCTCCCGCAGGCTCCGGTCCCCGCCTTCTGATAAATCATCGTGTCATGTAGATTAAAACCACACTCCATAGCCCACAGCGCTTGCTTAAACGATGTGCCTGTCTCGCTGCCCTTTATCGTAGCGTCTCCAACAATCCAAACGACCACGCCACCATCTTTAGTAACACGATATAGGTCTTTAATAGCTGCTTTCCAAACATGCTCACCCCATAGCTTGTTGTTGCCGTTGTATGAGCGCAAGTTATCATATGGCGGGCTGGTCACAGTCAGATCCACGCTACCATCTGGAATTTCTTTCATCCTCTCCAAACAATCACCCAACATCAGCCATACATTGTCGTTTTTATAATCCATTACTACTCCTTTCTATAACTGTCTCCACGTACTTGGCGCTGTGCGTCTTCGATTCTCTTGCAAGCGATATCGAAATAGCCTTGGTCTAGCTCAATTCCCACAAAGCGAAACCCCTCCAGCATAGCCGCCTTACCAGTGCTGCCGCTACCCATAAACGGATCAAGCACAATGCCGTTTGGCGGCGTGACTAAGCGGCATAGATAGCGCATTAGGTCGGTAGGTTTTACAGTTGGGTGGTTGTTATCCGCGCCCCTATCCTTCTTGCTTGCCTTGGCGCAATAGAAGAATCGAGCGGCACTGCCTTGGTCGCCCCATGCAGGATTTTGCGTAGTTACTGTTTGGTAATCGCCATAACAATTATTACCTTTTCCGCTATTGGTACGTGGCGATGCGTTCCCTTTGCTCACCGGAAACAACTCCACCACTTCATCACTACCATCGTGGATTAGGTTAGCAGGCCAACGACCCTCAACGGTTCGCCCCTCGGCGTCCTCGGGCATACCAACGGCACTCATGTTAAGGCTGTTTCCGCCAGCCTTATTACCGGCGGGGGCGTTGAAGCGAACTTCGTCGCCAACTCTGCACCCATCAATGTTAATCGCCCCCGTGCCATGCTCCTGCACATTGGCGGCAACCGTGCCCTTGAACGGTTTGCGCGCCACGGTGATTGGCTCAAGCGCAGGCTTCAGGGCCGTGCCCCAGCCTTGCCATTGCTTTGCTGCTTCAGTGGTGGGCTCATTGGACTGGATGAAATTTCCTTTCTCATAATAAGACGATTCTCGGTATCCGTGGGCTTCATTGCTTTTGTTGAACGACGCCATCCCCCCTGATTTTGGGCCTGCAATACGTTCACGCTCTGCACCAGCCGCCTTATCAATCGCCTTGCTTACGTCATGCGACTTCGGAAAACCCGATCCATAAATCCAAGCTATCATATCTCTGATTTCAAATCCGGCATCTTCAATATTGACCGCCATGCGGTGCTGCGTGCGAGTGCCTGCGAACGCTAACAGATGTCCACCGGGCTTTAATACTCGCAAAGCCTCAGTCCATATTTCGACACTTGGCACGTCATAGTCCCATTTCTTGCCCATGAAACTCAGACCGTATGGTGGATCGGTTACAATACTATCCACGCTATTATCATCAAGCTCTTTCATCCGTTCTAGGCAATCACCTTGCATCAGCCATGCATTAAGGCAATCACCTTGCATCAGCCATACATTGTCGTTTTTATAATCCATTGCTAATCCTTACCTCTAAAAACAACAATCGCACTTGGAAATGGCGCACTGTTTTTGCTTCCCCCAAATTTCAGCCTACCTCGTATAAACCTTATCTCTCCCTTCATAACATAATCGTGCCACCATGCGGTATCTGTTCTGGCAGGGATTAGACACACAACCGTTGCACCATTGATAGAGGATTCATAGGCTTTTTTGAGCCATTTGCCAATCTCCCTACCATAAGGTGGATTCATCCAGCACATACCTGTCCAGTTCTGCTGAAGCCCATCCTGTTCTTTAGTATAAAATTTATTGCATTTTGCATTACTATTGTTTGCACAAACATCCACGTTAAAATGAAATTCGTCATTAAGTTTGTCAAACAACGCCTGTGGTGTTTCCCAATTATCTGTTTGTGAAGTAAAAAGTCCTTTATTTATCACTCCGCTCCCTCCCTACCTGCCAAACCGCAATAGCCGTCAGTCTTAATCTCCGTGTCAAACCACCGCCATGCCATGCACTTAGGGCCTATACAATCACCCTCAAAAAATATCATTGGGCAAACTTTTTTTCTTGCTTCGTTAACAGTCATTTGTTATACTCCTTCACCTTCTTCAACCTTCCTGTACTTTTAGTGCTTTAGATGTCATTTTAAACCCTCTTATCCCAAGCCTCCCAGGCTTCTTCTTCTGTGTATGCACTTGGACCAAAAGCGTCACATTCATAACACGCTACACAATATTCCCATATTGGTTCATTTTCCGTTTGTTCTACAATGTATATGTCTATTTCTACCTCTCCACCACAGAACGGGCATAGTTTATGATCCTTCATTTGCATTACCTCCTATACTGTGTATATACTAGATAACTATACAGTGGTATCCTCATCACAAAATTCTTGTACCACACGGATGGCCTCTTCTAATGTATCGTATTTTGAATGATATGTTAGAGTACCATCTGGTAGTTTTGTGTATACTTCAAATACTGTTGCTACGTTTATCGCTGATGGTACATTGTGTACCGTACCATCAGCATCTGTTACAGTAATACTTCCACGGATTTCTAACTGTCTATCCATAGTACCACCCTCTCTTATAACACGTTTAGAACACGGCGCTTTTTCTTTGTTCCTTGGTGTGGTTCTGGTTCTTGTTGTAGTTGTTCATTTAATAGCATAGCGTCTTCTTGTGCGCCGAATTCATAAAGTACACGTAATTGTAACGTATCATAATTTAATGCCGCTACTTGTGGTGGCGGGGCTTCACCACTACGCACTTTCATAAATGATAGTATCCCTTTCACAACAGCCCCGTCTTTCATAAACGGTTTAAAGCCTATAGCAACATCACACTTGTTTATTTTTTCTATTGAGCCTGCCACATCTTCTTTCTGCAATGGTTTAAGTCCTGCGTCAATCCCGTAAGCACCTCTTTGCACCTGTGTTGCTGTAAATATAGCTACATTAAATGTTCGTGCAACATCCACTAACTCTTGATATACAGAGCATATACGTTCCCAGTCAGCCTTATAATTCATATTGTAACGTGTTGTAACAAGAAGGTCTGCATAATCTATAAACACAGCACCTATGTTCTGGCCTTCAACATGACGCATGTAATCAATCATAGCGCCTATCTGTGACACAGATATAGAGTTAGATGGATAGTACATAATCTTAATAGGAAAACATCTACGTAACCGTGTTTGTATTTGTACAAACTTTTCTGGTGGTAAGTTATCATTAAATTGTGATTGTGGTACACGCCCTACCTTAGCAGCTATAAGCTGTGCAATTCGCTCTTTCTTTAGTTCTAACGATATAAACAAACACGGTGTTAAATGTGCAACGTTTCCGCATATGCTTGATAGTGTTGTGCTTTTACCACCACCACTCGGTGCTGCTGTTATGAACACCTCACCTAATCCAACACCGCCACCAGTAGCGTAATCGAGCATTCGTATACCGGTAGGTAGTCCGAAGGTGCTATCTCTATAATCATATGTAGCGCTTGGTAGCAAGTCTATAATTGAATCTGCTGTATATCCCATAGTTGGCATGGTTGCTAAACCATCTCTTAATATTTGTTCTGCCATCATAGGATCTGTTGTAAGGACAGAACCTGCTTGGTCTATAGACAGACGTAACTGTTTTGCTTTCAGGTATGCTGATACTAAGTCTACTAAAGCAGGTACATCATCATACCCACTTATAGAATAAAGGGCTGGTAATTCAGCGGCAGCAGTAGCAGTTACAGACTCAACTATCTCTACATCTTTAGGTATCTTATGGTACTTGTTCCAATATTCTTGTAAGACCTTCCATATTTCTTTATATTCACTAACAGTCCAGTCATCAGGTTGCATGGCTGTTAGTAATGATGTGGCAGTTTGATGACCTTTCAGTGTGTTTGCCAGTATAATTGCTTGTGCATTCTTTGTTAATGATACGGGCATTCAATCACCTCAAAGAATAGGGAGGGGTGCACCCTCCCTATAGTATAAAGTCTTAACTGCACTTACTCCATAAACAGTTAGGACATGTTAAGCATCCGTTATCTGATACTAATGTACTACCACATTCTGGACATATATTTGTATCCATTATTTTTACAGTGGATTCATGATCAGTTACACTAGTATCTGCCGGTGTGTTTGTACGTATGCTCACTGCGTGTTGCAGGGCTATTGCAATTGCGTCCGGTATTGAGAATACATACTTATCATTAAATAATGATACATCTTTCCCACGAATACCACGTAACGTCTTTATGATTGATGTGTACGGTACACCATGGCGTAGAGCAAGGGATATGACACGACCTAATGCTTCTGTATATGCGTAATCATCGAACCCACTTTTGCCCAAGTTTGCGAATACCTCAACAGGGGTATCACCACTAAATGATACCATAACGTATAAAGAATTTCCAGTAGGTGTACTTAGTTTTACACGTATACAATCTAAAGTATCTGGTAACTGAATCTTAGCTGGTTGACTACCATCTTGTTGTGGTGTATCTTGTGTGCCGGTAATAAGCACTTGTGTAGATTTACACCCATCTCTAAATATTGTAATGCCTTTTACGTTATTGTTATATGCGTATAGCAGCAGATCACTTATATCTTCTTTGCTAAATGAGTTAGGTACATTGATAGTTTTAGATATAGAGTTTTCTATACAAGATTGTGCTGCTATAAGAACGTTTAGATGTTCCTTAGGTGTAAGGTCATATGCAGTCACAAAGATTTCTTGTAAACATTTTGGAACAAGGTCTACACTTAGCCTCTGTACACTACCGTTGTTCTTAACAATAGCGTCAGTAACTTCTTGTGTTAGTGCCTTCCCTGTAACATCTTCGTACATTTTTTTGAAGAGTTCATTTACTATTGTATACTCTGTTTCAACATCGTCCATCAATGCACGTCGCCTGTATGCTACTGCAAATATAGGCTCTATCCCAGAAGATTCTGCACCACAAAGTATTGACGTTGATCCTGTTGGTGCTATTACCGTAGTTGCAAGGTTACGTCTTGGATGCTCATAAATATCTGTATCTCCATGTATATGCCATCCAGTAACAGATGGATTGCTACTGGATAACCTATATAACTTTTTAGACATATTACTTGCAGTTTTTGTTATAGTAGTGAGGCATTTTTTTATAATGTCTAGGCTTTCTGCACTTCCATAACGGATGCCTAATTTGATTAGCATATCATGTATACCAGTAACACCAACACCTATTCTACGATAACGTTTAGCAGCTTCTGCTATTTCCTTAGTAGGGTAATAGGCATTCGTGATAACGTTATCCAGTGTAAGTGTCATAAGGTTTGTTATGTATATCAGCGCATCGTAGTCAAGCTTGTTCGGTTCTGATTTACTGGTGATTACAAGCTTTCCTAAGTTTATACTTCCTATTAGACATGATTCATAATCGTATAACGGGAACTCGGCACATGCGTTAACTGCTTTGTACTCCATACCGTCTACAGAATTTGTGTGTTTGTTTATTTTATCAATAAAGACAGCACCTGGATCACCACGTAACCACATATTTTCTATAAACAAATCCCATAGTTTCTGTGGTTCAATCTGTTTATATACCTTCCCATTCCATGTTAGGTTATATGGTTTATTTGGTTCTAGCTGTAAGTGCATCATGAAATCATCAGTAAACATTACAGATATGTTTATATTAAGAAGTTTATCATCATTACGCTTATATGTAATGAACTGTTCTATATCTGGATGGTCTACACGCAACGATGTTAATACTGCGGCACGTCGTTTACCACCACTTTTTATAACATCAGCACGTTTATCTAACTCTTCCATGAATGAGCATGGGCCAGAAGATGTTCCACCAGAATTAATCGGCGTTCCTTCGGGCCGTAAGTAAGAGTAGTCAACACCAACTCCAGCACCTAGTTTAAATATATGTCCAGCAATTTTTTCCATGTCTGATATGGAATCAAGATCATCATATACAGGAAGTACATAACAGGCAGATGCTAACTCTTTTTTAGTACCAGCATTCATTAAGATAGGTGAGTTGTATATAATAGCACCTTTTTTTAACAAATCAAACACACTAGACCTAGCTGTTTTCTGAGGTAGTCCACGAGTTACAAATTCTGAAACACGTTGCCACAAGTCATATTCCGTTTCGTTAGGTTTTAAATACCGTTTCTTTAACAACTCATCGCGAAGTGCCATATAGTGCCTCCTTAGCATTGTATAAATGTATCTTACACCCTTCATTTACATATGTATCATACCGTATTTTGCACTGTTTACTAAAGAATGGTAATGTGCTGTCATTAAAGTCTACAAGGATACCACGTTCCTTCCCTTCGGCAAGTCGCATAAGCCTACCTATTTTTTGTACTGTAAGTATATGGCTTTTAAATGGCTCTGCTAATATAACAACACCTAGGTTCTCAAAGGACACTCCTTCTGAATATATCTTAGTAGCTACAAGTTTCCGTAGCTTTCCAGATTTAAAATCCTTATAGTACATAGCACGTAATACATCATCGGTACTACCATTAACAAAAGGACACCCTAACATTTCAGACAGCTTAGTTCCATAATCTATAGACGTTACCATTACGAGAATCTGTTCGTTAGGGTACTTCTCGAACATATGTTGAATAGCTGCGTTTCTGCCATCGTTATCATATATACAATCTTTACATGCGTCTTGGTATGCAGCAACAGCTATCTGGTTTTGTTGTGCTTCACCTAACCTTACTGCTGCCAGTGCCATATAATCAGCACGGTCTCTAATTGGAGCAGTAGAATCATATGTTACCCATTCAATTTCAACAGGAACTAAGTACCCCTGCTCAATAAGTTCACGCTTAGGCACGTTGACTATAGTAGGGCCAAACACAGCTACAGTAGCGGCGTCCTGAGCCTTAAACGAGTTAGGGTCATGGCGCGGCGTAGCAGACATACCGTATCTATAGTATGCAGGTATTGCTTCACATACATTTCTGAACATTTTTGCTTTAGCGTTTACATGGTGAACTTCGTCTACAATGAGGCATTTAATATCTTTAGTTATAGCATTAAAGATACCTTTATCTGTACGCTGTAAGCTCCCTAGCGTTTGTAGAATACCTACATTAATAAACTTTGATGGTTCAAGATTGCCACCACCAATAATACCTATTTCGTCAAGCTGCAATAAGTCCATAAGGGAGCGTGCTGTTTGTATGAACAAATCTTTAGTATTAACTAGCACCATTGTAGGGACACCTAGTTCTGCACAAATACCACCAAGCACGAAAGTCTTGCCAGCAGATGTAGGTAATTCTATTATACCACGCTCTTCCTTAATTGATTTACAAATTGCATACTTTTGGTATTCACGTTCATCATACTTATCAGTATTAAGTTGTGCATCAAATTGTTTCATCGGTTTAACTCGTAAGTCCTTGAACATTGGCTTTATCTTATTTTTGTGTAGTATTTTAACAACGTGTAATAGCAACCCTGTAGGGAAATAGAATTCAGGGTAGCTATATTTTCCAAAACGAGTACGCCCATCCCATTTTCCAGTTTTGTACGCACGTGAATACTTAAAGTTTTCTGACTCAAACGCCAACGTTCTTACTAGTATGTCACCAAGTATGCGGTTAGTTATTGTTGCACGTGAATACACGTTATCCACATATATTGGTACAATTATAGCCACATAGTAACCTCCTTTATGGGCGTATTATAGTACGTTCATAATATGCCCTTTGTAATTCTGTGTATGGCACTGAATTAGGGTCTCCATGTGATAGCGTTGCGACACTTAATCTATAACCGTTTATTAATTTCCCTGACATTTTATGGATACTTGTATTAATTTCTGTATCTTTCTCAGAAGCATCTAGCATGATCGTTACTTCGTATGGATGAATTGCTTCAAGCATACCTGCTTTTACAGACGACACCTCCTTTCCAAGACACGCAATGCTGCCAACAAATGGTAGTGCTTGTTGTACAGAAATAGCGTCGAATAGACCCTCAACAATTACAATGTTTTGTTTCCCGTATATTGAATTCCAATTAAACCATACTGTATCTGTACGGAATCCAGGAGATGTTAAATAGCGGGGGCTACCCCCCGCTAAATGTCTCCCCGTATACCCAACACATTTTGTATTCACGTATATAGGTATGATTAACCTATCTATATATGCATCTAGCATACCTATACGCCATTTATGTAGCAACGCATAGGCGTACACATTTCTTTTTTTTGCATACATAATTGCGTTAGCACATGTTGTAAACGGTTTGCTTATAGTTTCTAACGCTTGTGCAACTACAGTTTTAGGCTTAACAGCAGTGGCTATGGCACGTGCTTTAGGTAGTAGCTCCACTGATAGCCCTAATTGGGTAAACAACTTTTGAATAGGAACACTTGTTCCACATCTAAAACAACGTGCCCACGTAAAATCAGGAGAGATTTGTAAGTGATGTTTGGTATCATTGCAATAAGGGCAGTTAGTTTCATACCACCCAGAGTGTTTCTTTATGACATCAATACCAAACATATTCACGTCAGTCACCTCCTACAGGTTTACTGTATACCTTTGCTGTTATGTGCTTTGTTCCATTTTGTAGAAAGATACTTTCCATATCCAGTGTCACAGCATATTTTCTAAAGTATGCTTCTAACCTTGTATACATATCAGAATGTTCGTAAGATGCTTGCGGTTCCTTTACATATTTTTTAGGAATTATTATAGGAACGTTCTCTTTTGTATAGTGTACCGTAAATGTTATAGGCAATGCCATTCCTTTTAACATGCGTAACACTGTCATTGGATATGTAATTCCATCTACTATGTATCGTGCTACAATAGGAACAGGAGCATACGCAATCTTGCTTAAAGGTGGGAGATCACTTACTATGGCAAGCTGTGATGCGTATATACTATAATCAGTGTATTTACTTCCAGTATGAACAAGCATTCTAGGAAGTAATCTGTTCCACTGCTTATATACGATTCCCATGTACGCAGGTACATAACTAGTTACATATACACAAACACCTATGGTCTCTTTTCGTATCACTAACGCTGTTGCAGGAGTACACCCTGCTATACCGTTATACACAATAGGCATGTACCTGATCACCTCAAACATTAAGGGCAGGCGAACCTGCCCTTAATACTTTATAGTATACAAACTTTAGTCAGCAGTTGTTTCCAATGAAGCCCCGGTCTGTTCATCAGCTATAAGAGATTGTACTGTACGGTTTAATATGTTATCTCCTATTAAGCTAAATAACATAGTTACCATATCAATGATAATGCTTCTTATGGCTAGACTATCTTTATCTTTTACTATAGATTCATAGCAATCGGCAGACCTTTCAAACCCAATAAACTTGAGGATGCTCTTTATCATGTCACCATCTTCAAGTACCTCTTCTATAGCATATGTCTCTGCGGCACTAGACAACTGCTCTGTCGCTACAGAGTGAAGCTCTTCTACAGAAATTGTGTCAGTGCCGCTGTCATCATCACATATAATATCAGTGGTTGCTACCACTGCTTTCATTACATGTGGTGTTAACGCATTGAATAGCTTTTGGTTTTCAGCATCTAGTGTTGCTCGTTCAATTAAATCACTCACTCATTTCACCGTCCTCTACAGTTTGTGACCCGAGTGCAATTTGCCGTGCGCCTAAATACCAGTCCATGTACTCACTACCTAACGTAGCACTCGTAGGTCTTGGTGCATTAAGTAACGCTTGGCGTAGGTTTTCTGCATAAACTACAATGCGAAGATTCCTTTTTTTGATATTCTCCACTGTAGTTTTATACACATAGAGTTGCCTCTCAAGATAATACGCTTTATTAAATATTTCTTTTAACTCTTGTGAGACAGTAATCTCATTAACCGTGTTATGGAGCACGCTCTTGTTTTTCGTAATCATTCATGACCACCCTCACCTTTTTAGTTTTTTTTAGTATATCATGTTATACGTTTATTGACAAGGGGTAAACGAGCGTTTGTGCAAAAAATTTTCATAAGTATGTGTATACTTCCCTGCCAATTCATCATATACAAATGAAGCAACATAGTCAATAGTTCCACGAACACCGACAGACACAGACGATACCATAATAATAGGGTAGGTCTGCTCTTCCCTCACTATAGTATTAAGCACAACAAGTACATCTTCCAGTGTTTTAACTACTTTAAATGGTGTTACTATGTTTTCTTCTTCATATAAACGCTCCATCAATAGGTACTTAGCCACCACACATCATCCCCTTTAAAGTATTACAAGTTTTTCTACACCATTAATACTGTAGTACCGTTTACCCTTTTTGATTGAAACATCTACAGTACTTATAACCATACCTGACTCTGCATATTCTGTAAGCACAGTATCTAAATCAGTAAGTAACTCTAACTCAGTACCTACTGTGTTAAGTACATGCTCAGCTTGCTTCCTATATTTAGATAAGTCTATAGATGGTTTTATAATCTTTTTTTTCTTTTCTGTACTTGTCGTAGTGTTGCCTGATTTAGCTGCGTTGGGTGCTTTCTTTTTATTTTTAGCCCAACCTGCACTTGGTTGTTTCGTTGCTGTGTTAGCTGTTGATGTACCCCCGTTAGGTAAATATACAGGATTTTTATATTTAGTAGGTTTTACTATAGGACTTTCAACTAAACCTGGGCGTACCTCAAACTGTTTTCTACCTTCACGTATAATCTCATGCTTACTCATAATAGCAGTACCTCCTACTTAATATTTATATGGATAGCCAGTAGAGTAACTATCCCATATTCCATCCTCGTCAAAGCCATACCCGTAGTCAACATTGTTAGCGTAAGAATGTACACGTTTTATTTCTGTTTCTACTCCATTTATCCAGGAATAGTCATAACTACATACAGAACCAATCCCTGTTGGTAATTCTGACGCAAACAACACAGTGTCTTTGTCTGGCAACCATTTACATAAGTCACCAGTACCTTTGAAGGCAAATGGAATATCGTTATAAACACCTACGAAAACAGAATGCCAAGCCTTAAATCCTTCTGGGATTGGTAGCCCAAGTTTAGCTACCATTAATCCACATACTTCTGTATCTGTGATATCTCCGAGCATGGCAGCGATTTTAACTGTAGACATTTCTGTACCATTCATAGCCCAAACTAATATATTACCATCATCATCAACATGCACAAATGGGTGGCAGTTTGCGTCGTTCTGTTTACCAGCAGATGCTAGTCGTGTATGCCATATTGCCCAATCATAATCTAAGGTAAGCATAAGGTTAGCACTTTCTTCTACAGAAAAGTCAATACCTTTTTTATATGTAACAATTTGCTTATCCTTTAGTAACACTAATCCGTTACCGTGCCCACCAAATGATACTTCTAAATCAAACAGTAAATCTTCAATGCCTTGCGGGTACGTTTCCCTAGTAAACCTGCTTCCGTTTAGGTGTAGTGTTGCATAATTCTTTGCAGGTAAGTTTTTTAACAGCTTGTGCATATCTAAAACAGCTTTACGATTTGCTAAAAATAATCTACACATTTATAGTATCCTCCCTTTGGGTATTAGTTTGCAGATCAGCCTCTTCATTATTTGTAAATGCGCTATTATTAACAATGTCCTGGAACAGTTCATCACATATTAGAATAAAGCTTAAATATGTTTCAGGAGTTTCTTTTGCTATATTATATAGATCTATGAATGAAGAGTGCATAACCTCTTCATGTGTATGTATATTACAATATTTGATAAGCAGTTCTACAAATTCAAGCGCACTATAAAGTGCAGTAATATCAAGGGTACCTTTAAATACACGGAATTCAAGTGTATTACTTAAGCTGTAATTTACAGCCGTGTACCTCCCCTCACCTGATAATGTATTTAATATTCTGTCCGTAGGTGCGCCTTCTTGTACCATCGGTACTACATTTGGAATCGTTTGTGCGTAGGAAGATATACCACCACGCCTACTAAACACAGTGATATCATCTATGTTTTCATTAAAGAATAATGCAATATTAATTAAACCTTTAGTCGTTATAGCGTCTTTGCTTGCATGTATATGTAAGCCACAATTACGGCTATTCTGTGAAGTTATGCTTAATGTGTACATAAGTTGTTTCAACATATGTATCCAAGGGAATACTCTATGATGGTACTCAAGAGTCATTGGATGTGTGACTATCTCCATTCCATTAAATAAACTACCGTCATGTTTGATATAAAATGTATCGGAGTTATCACAGAACTCACCCCATACTTTACGTGCATCTTTTGATGCGTCGTCTGTAATAGATTCTATTTCAAGCTCAACACCTAAATATAGCACCCCTTTTTGCGGTGGTGTTGCATATGATTTAATACTAGTGTTACCCTTACAATCCCAAAAAATTGGTGTCGGTTTGTAACTATACCCAGTGATAGGGGAGTATGTAGAGCGTTTTGACATACATCTAGAACATAAGATAGCACCATTAATTGTAGCATATTTATCATGAAGAATATCAATCTGGTTTCCACAATGCGTACAAGTAACTTTACTTAACTGCAAACATACAGGACACACATTTATGTTACGTGCACTTACAGTACTCGTTGGTTGATTTCTGCTACGCAAGTACTGCTTATAGTATCTAAGATACTCCGGTGTAACAACGAACGTGCTACCACATTTAGTACATTTTTTAATTAAATTATCAGCAAGTAACGTATTGTAACAGTTACCACATATAGTATCATAAAAATTTGTTACTGTTAACGTACTAGTATCATCGCACTCTGCTTTAACGGCGTTGTAATTAAGTTGGCGTAGCATAGCTACTGTAGGTATACGTCGTATTGTTTTAAATGAATCCTTCATTGAAATTTTAGAACAGTTACTACATTTTTTATAGAGTAGATCAAAGACAGTTGCCTGTACCGGTATGATTGCATTTGTATCAAGGTCTATCATATAAACAATATCATTAGTATCATACCGTACTCGACATAAGTCTATTGTTGTAACCGCATCTTTGTTGGGTATACATGACAAAAACTCTCTGTTAGAACCACAATTCGAAAACATTTGTTTTACGGTAGCATCATTATTATATGTGTCCACCATAGCTCCTGTGATATTATGAGTTGCATTTACAGTACGAATAAATTTATTCCTTGTATGTACTATTGTACATAATGATACATAGCTATCAATCTTATCTAAAGAAAGTTGTAGTATTTCATTTGTAGCTTGATTAACTGCAACCACTATAAAGTGATGCATTTGTTCAGCTATTGCCTGTACGTATATAAAATCGTCTGGAGTAATATCAATCCATTTATTCATAATACATGTAAGTTCCTGTACATCTACATCTTCTAAAAAATTAAACACAGGACGCCTAAACAATTGTGCTATAGATAGTATAGATGTGTTTTCGTCACACACTGGTACAAGGAATAAGGAGTACATCCCAGGATGCTCTGCAAGACAGTGTGTACTATCATCTGCACATACCAAAGTTCCATTATCTAGTGTACGATACTTCCATACAGAAGATTTATTATGTAGATATAGCCCAAACATACTCATTATTTAATCAACTCCTTTGCAACTTTAATGTAATCTTCATACGTATTTATAGTATTAAGTACATCGTTTGATAGATGCAATTTTTGTACTAATACCCAATCGTCACGTTGCAGTGTCGCTTTGCATTTCTCTTCATCAAATAATCCGAACAGCTTTTTAAGTGCTTCTGGTGAATCATATACAATAAGTGTTCCAAGGGTAACATGCACTGGGTTATCTTCCCCACTATTTACAATTTCAACGATCTTTGAAAACGGGTAATAGCACGCAGCGTCAGTGTTGGAAATCTTAGACTTCGTATATGACGTTGTGTATACATCTGTAAGCGCAGCATAGAATACACTATGTGCAAAAGCTACAGCGTCATGCCTTGATGTCATGTTGGTAATCCATGGATATGTACTATCGTTTAATTGTAAATACCGTTTTACCTCACGTAAAATGCCAACTAGCTTTGGTCGCACTACAACAAACAGCTTGTTTTTATGGTCATATACAGCATCCATAAATTGTCTCGATTTTTTATATTCATGTGCAATATCGCAAGCACCATCCATACTAGCAGCTATGTAAGAGCTTCCGTGTAATGTTACACAATAGTCACACGCTTTTACATGGGAGAATACACTGCTTAAAAATTGTGCTATCATATTGCTTTGTACATCTGCTGGTTTTGACCAGAACGATTTGTTATAGAACACGTCATGACAACAGTCAACCACAAACTCGTCTAAACTTATTTCACTCATAACAGTACACCACCTTTGTTTATCCTAACGTTTATGAATACAGTGCAGTACACAATTCGTCTAACGTAACCATACATACACTATAATACTGTGTTTCAGAATTTATTTGTGACACTTCTCCTGGTTCCAAGTACAGAGGATTCGTTTTATAAATGCCGAAACACGTGCTTCTGTGTGAGTTTATAAGTGTATATGACCAACTCCAATGTATAGTATATGGCAACCCTCTATTCTGATCAGCGTTTTTACTAACAAGAATATACTTGCTTTGTTCTAGCTGTTGGTACTCTGCACTATCTACTTCTGGGTATTCTTTGTGCATAATAGCAGAGCGGATACCTTGCAGAATGTTCCCTGCTTTTACACGTGCATTACCTGCTACTATACCAACAACGTTACTAAATACCCTGTTCTTCCGCACTGGTAGTATAAAATGTATCCATGTATTTGACGAGAATGCCCCGGTAATAGAGTCGGCTAATAAACTTGCTTGTATACCTGTGTAAGGATGGCCATCTGGTAGTGACAAGTAGCCATTTGTATAATTCAGTTCATCTATTCTTCCAGTAGTAGGTAACTGTGTACCACATGTAAATGGGCTATTTGGTTTGCCAATATCTTTAATTAACATTGCAATGTCTTTTACTGACAGGCCACTTGCCAGTGCTCTAATACTACTAAATTTATCAATATGTATAATCATTATTAAAGGTCCTCCTTATTATTAAGTAGTAACATATCCCCTAGCTTTGCTTTTATAATGCTACTTATAGACGCATATAATGGCCGTGTTTGTTTTATATACCGTACGTTTGTATTTTTATGTACATTACGCACTTCAACACGTACCCAATTATTATACACACGTTGTGTACAATAATTACAAACAGCCAATGCGTCTGCATCTGTTGATGTACAAATAAGCTTATTGTCTATTCTGTTATCGAACGTTTGTAATTCAATGGAAAGTGGATTATAGCACAGCGTAAGCTTACGTAACAGACTATAAAATTCTTCTACACTGTCAAAATCAAATCCGTATATACAACATAGTTTATATCTTGTCACAAACCTAGTTGTATTATCCATTAATGTAACCCCCAATACTACTAGTCATAGTCATCATCATAGCTAACATCATCAGCATCATAGTCATCATCATCGCTATGGTCGCCACGTATATCATAACGTATCAAACTAGTGTTCGTATATACATGATGAAACACAAAATAGCAAAGAGTATTTAATTGTCTTCTTAAGTTTCTTAAAAAAGATCTTGGTATTGACCGGTGATGTGCATATGAATAGTTTATATATATATTTTTTATATTTGTATATATGTGTGTTACTAGTACATCATACTGATAGTTAAATAATGGAACTATTAGTACAGAACGTATATGTGCATTAATAGATACAACAATAAACATACATTTAAAAGATATTGCTGTTTCAATTTCAGCAGCTAATTTACTTGCAGACTTATTTCCATATACCCATATACCATTTAGTACATCACTAACTAACTCATCCTTTGTTTTAATTTCAGCACATGCTTTTTCACACTCTTGGTCAAAGCCAACTACTGCTGTTGCCGCATTATCTAATACAGTTTTAATTTGTTGCCGTGTTTGATCCCTAATAGGCTTAGTAATAGGTACATTATACATTACTACATTTATAGTAACATTAGTGAATCCAATTATTGGAAGTGCTTCTATAGACATATACCAATCCCTCCAATCCTCCTATAAACACTAGTAGTTACCCCCTACAAAATCCAGTACATCCACAAATATTTCCTGCTGAGTCCTTCACTAGGCCATCAGGTGACACGAGGTCGCCACGATACGGAATCGCACTACTTACTAACTTAGATACTATGTATATTGTATCCTGTGTATATTCAGGGATATGTTCTACACTACTAATGTGCACTTCTGATAGTGGTATATCATTAATATAACCAATATCACGTTTAGTTACAACAACACGTGGTAATTCCATAGTATTGTTACGTACTGCTGACTTGTATATACACTTAATAGACCCATCTGTATTCAGTACAGTTACATCATGTGGTGTTAAATTAATTATGTTCATACCAAAACCCCCAGTTCTTTACATTATTGTCCTCTAGCTTATATGTAAACTTATATAGAGGTGGTGCAAATGTGTTTAAAAATTCAACGTAAAATTGTAATAACCCATTAGTAAATTCAGCATCCTTCCATCTTGGATGTGTTACGTTATCAAATATTTCTGTAGGGAGCGTATCTCCAAACCATATAGTTATCCCACATTTTTTCAATGCTGAATCAAACGCATGAACAAGCTCATATGTAGACGTATTTGGAGTCTCTACATATACAGAACCAACTATATCTAGATAGTTTTTCATCATAACCTACGCCATAGTTCTATAATAGCGTCTCCGTCAGCATCCGGTTCAGAACATATGACTATAAACGATTCTGCCAGCTCTTCCTTACACAGGTCAAGCACAACGGTGGATGTAAACGTTTCACTAGTTGGATCTATAGGTTTGTCTGGATGCTTCTTATTATATGTCACAACATTTTTTGCTATGAGTGATCTTGGGATTATAAATGCAAGAGCAGTGTTTCGTTCCTCTTCATTATCTACGTTTGCAATAATAAAATCTTGCAATATGTAACGCTCTTTATGCTCACTCATTGTTAGTTCTTTTAACGTTTCATACCGTGTACAGTCTCCATTTGAGTTACCACATCTAGTCACACCTAAATAATTTTTACTCATACATACTACCTCCTATTCACCCACCGCATCTAGAATTTCTTGTGCAGTTATGCACCATCCCTTATGCCAAGCTACATCCATTGTAGCATCTACTGTGTTAAGCTCATTTAATGAAAAGTACCCAAACTCTACATCTAATCCAATAACCAACCCAAACATTACAAAGTCATCACCCTCAGCGCCACCCTCAATAGGAAACCAGTGCCATCCAAGCGTGGCATGGGTAATATGTATTGGAACAATTTTTTTGTTATTAGGTACCTTCTCTGTAGAATAAAGCGCAGGTAGTACAGCTTCTAACGCAGCCCTATCTATCATATCATCACTCCCTATATTCCTATAAATGCTATATGTTTAAATATTTGTGACTTACCCGTTGTACCATTACTATACACAATATCAATACTCTCTCTCGTTGCAAACGCATACACTGGTATGAGTCCAAGATTGCGCAATGCTATATCTACTTTAGGTATCAGATATAGTGGGCCTCCTACCATAACGTACCTGTTATTTTTTCGTATGTGAGATTGGTCAAGATCATATTCCCATTCTGTGTACGCTATCCGTGCAAGCTCATTTGCACGCTGCTGCACCTCTTCTATAGTAGGTTGCTCTGTAAATGTGAGTAATCGTTTTACTATTTTTTTACTTGCAGGCTCCACAGCACCTGCGTTTCTTTGATCTTCTGTCAAGTTATGTGGTGTTAGGTTTAATACAATGACTTGTAGTTCACTGTTCTGTTCTGTAATATTAGGTAGTGCCATTTTAGCACCCCCCTTCACGTTAGGAATACTCATATCTGTCACGAACCTTACTTAATAGCAGCTATATCCTTCCCTACGTAACAACAGTAATAAGGAGGGGGTTATACCCCTCCTTCCAATCACGGTCTAAAATCCAACAATTGTTCGGAGAGGCAACACGCTTTCCACTGGACATACAAACGTCCACACCGCCGTTTTTCCTGAAAAAACAAATGTCATAGTAAAGACGTTACCATGTTTTGTTACCGAAAAGGAGAATGGCTCAAGGTCAAAAGCGATATAACCTTGTGCACCTTTTACGTATGCTATAAGTTCGTATTCATGTTCACATTTTTTATGAACAAGAAAGAATTGTTCTGTTTCAGGATGCACGAAGCCAGCAACAATATTTTCACCAATAACACTATCAGGTGCAACTGTATGGCTGACACATGCGCTCCTAAGCATACGTATAACATTTGCCGCCTCAGTTTTCTGTAGATCAAGAAGGGGTGCGTCTGGGTGCTGCATAGAAAACGTACATGTTGCAGAATTCCACCTACAACGTGCACCACTTAATTCATATTTTCGTTCCATCGTTTTCATCCTCCTAATTTAATATATCTCTTGCATTTGTGATATGTGTACCTTCTGCTTTAAAATTCCTCCTTTTCCATCGTGCTATTTCCAACCGTATAGATCAGCTACATAAGGCGCAATACTTTTAGTGTAATATGATAAACGATTATTTGTTATTTCTTTATTGTTATATATATCATCTAAAAGTTTATCAATATTAACATTTTCTTTTATTTCACGAAACAAATAATAACTAGTGCCGTCATGATCGCATCCTTCTGCTCTGATATTTTTACCGTCGGAAAAAATGATACATTCATCATAACTAAAACTCGATAAGATCTCTTTTAAATTACCATCAATAATTTTATATCCATTGACTCTACCATTCCATCTACCAAGATTAGCTATAACTAATATATTTCCATTAATCTGTTTATTTAAATTATATGCCCCATCCTCTAACCATGTGTTACAATCGGTGTAAAACATTTCTATTATATGTTGTTCATCTGTTTCCCCGTACTCGGTTCTATAATAATTAATATTATCTTTCCATGTTTTGGCCGACCAAAAGCCTGGAGTTTCAAATATAATACGTTTTTTCATTTTAAGTACCCCCTTATGATAGTATTTCTTTCTACTATTGGTAACGTGCAAAAGAGCGACACCCAACGATAGCGCCCTTCGAATCCCGAACGACATCATTCGGGAATACAACGTTATCTTGCAAAACAAGATTACGTGCGACGAGCATTGACACGATATAAATTGTGTCGCCGTCTATAGGTGGCATCCCTTCCACTGCACCAAAGTGCTTTTCCAACACAGGAATTCCATTAACACACCCAACGAGATGCTCCGTTTCGGAACATCTGGCTACTCCAGACGATGGGATAGTTACCGTTGTTCCATCCTTCATCATGACATGTACATCATGTGGAGTAAGATTTATGATATTTCTATTATTACTAGAACGCACTCTTTATACCCCCTTAATTACATCCACAGGCGGNNCCACAGGCGGGGCAATCCCACCCGTTTATGATCTCCGGGTTTTCTTTCCACCCAGATTGGGAAGAGAGGTTCTGTATCCACGCCGCACCAGACCCCATAGCACGGGTTACCACATGCTTCTTTACCGTCATTTTCCACGCCGTCAGCGGGTTGTTGCACTCGCTGCACGTTGGGTACGTTGTGCTAATGTTTCCAAAGTTTTTCGCAGAGGTGTCTCCACAAAAAGAACACCCAGAACTACACCACATAATAATATTATTGGACATAATATATCCCCCTTTATCTGTTTAATAATATGTTTACATACCTAATAATGTGTTTACAAACTGTATACAACACAGTATCTAGCGCCGTTTTTCAGCGAGCGTTGTACACATGCACAAAATATACATATAAATACAGGATATTATTGTGCAAAAGCACAAAATTATTTATACAAACATCTTAATAACACCTTTATCCCTATAGGAAACCTAATATATAATAACCAGTAACATGAGTATGTTATTATATGTATAGGTATAAGATGTTATATGTTAAAGTATGTAAGATGTAAGGTGCGTAAGGTATAATGTGTTAAAGCATGTAAGGTGCGCAATGTTCGTTAGAACAAGGTGCGTGGGTGTAGGTACCTGACAGGTTTGCCTGCTGATACGCTTACCTGACACAATCCACAATGAACTGTGGCGGTGGGGGCTGTTCAATACCACCCGCACCCAGCCATATCACCCAGC
>LFRM01300509.1_pt2 | contig 20466 bp, 20 predicted proteins | sample 618341 | NCBI WGS metagenome assembly LFRM01 (sample SAMN03654438, study PRJNA283298) | anaerobic digester metagenome | isolation source: pool of bioreactors CSTR01a, CSTR02a, and CSTR03a thermophilic anaerobic... | place: Denmark: Kgs. Lyngby | collected 2014-05-21 | reverse complement strand
CTGCCTCTTGAAACTTAGTTCCCAAAACTTGCCAAGTATATGGATTATGTTGTTTAACACCCAATCCATTACTATCTATTATTTTTCTTTCATTTTTATTAGACAGAAGAATTCCAACTACGGAAAACTCCGGTATGAACATTTGCACTCGACTCAATATACCTTGATATTCCGATGTCTGCACTACATCCGGATTGAAGCCCGGTCCATCATTAGAATATACAGAGATTATTTGATCTTTATATTTTTCTTCGCAAAAAGCCGCTGCATAAACGGCAAGATTACCTCCCTTGGAATGGCCTCCAACTCTTACTGCTCTGCCAACCTTAATACAAACATTGGTCAGATAGTTTCTTGCATGGTTCTGACCCTCTGTTCTTTTTAAATATACAAAATTAAAATCCTCTCGCCAACCTGCTATCGAATTATCAGTACCCTTGTATGCAACATACACCGTACCGTCCTCAAGAAAAAAAGTTACCGCTGTAAACTGAAACTCCTGCTCCGCACTTATCTCTTTCTCATAGTATCCAAGTCTAATCTTCCTAAATCGCTCAGATTCTGCCGCTTTATTCAATGCCATTGAAGGGTTATTTCCCAAAAAACCCTGCCCCCTCTCCAAAGCATTATATTTTTCCCCAGCCTCTTGCAGAGTTATTGTTTCTTCACTCTCCAAACCCTCGACGATGTTATCAAAGTTAGCATAAGCAATTTCAGATAATATCAGATTATCGACCTCATTAAATGGGGATATAATCATAGAAAGATCTCCCCTCCAATCGATATAATCGAGCATATTCATCTCTTGCATATTTTTCTCTCCTATTGCAAATCCTTACTTGAATGACCTGTTTTGTAATTTATTTTAACACCGGGCTGAACATTATAACAATATACATTTACGTGAAACTTTTCTCCCTTTGTCTTAACATCAGCCGCCTCAATATGCACACCTCGTGCAACAAGCTCCCTCCCAATAAAAATCGGAGTCACCCTGTATATTATCCTTTCTTCGTATCTCTTAATCCAGTTCATTGTAGCCATTTCATATGGGAGCATACCCCTTGAATTCATATACCTTGTACCGGTAATTAAATTCCTAGGTTCTGCGCCCAGTCCGGACATTGCGTACATCAACAGATGGGATCTATTGTACAAAGCCCCGCCATTATCAATCGCATCATAGATTTCTTGCTCCCATCCCGTGGGATATATATTATAAATGCTCTCTCTACTTTCATTCGTCAAGGTATCTGGCCCAAAGCTTGCCATACAAGTGCCGCATCTTCCCCTAAAATCCAGCTTGGATAGCTGGATAAATCGTTTCTCTCCTCTTCGATACTCCTTATCCGTGAACTGAGGTCTATTCTTATTTATTATATGTGCAGGCATTCCCGAATATTCGGGAATATCCTCAAAGGAAAAGGCATTCTCCCTTCCCCTATCTAGTACAATAGGATGCAATATCTCGTGCGATGACTGGATATACATTATTGCAATCACAAACAATAAGAGGATGGTAAAAATTGTTTTTATCCTCTTAATCTTTTGTTTTGCTGTCCTATATTTTCTTTTTTTGTTTCTATAATACTGCATTTTGAAATGATTATATCACAAAAAGACTTGACTATAATCACTCACACTAATATACTATTTGAGCGTGTACATGAAAACTAATTCATGTCACCAACAGGGGCAGATCAAAGATCGACAGCCCCAACACTAATAATTTATTTATAGTTTTGCCGAAACAGAATACGTTCCCAGTAGGCAGGCCGAAAACGTTCATTGCACATTTAGTGCAAAGGGAATCAAGTAGGTAGAAAGGATTAACAAATGAAGTCATTTATTGCTAAGCCTTCAGATATCGATCGCAAGTGGTTTATTATCGACGCAGAAGGCAAGACTCTTGGTAAAGTAGCTGTTGAAGCTGCTATGATACTGAGAGGAAAACGGAAACCAATTTATACGCCTCATATCGACACTGGAGATTACGTTGTTGTTATCAACGCAGAAAAAGTAGCCGTATCGGGCAAAAAGGAAACTGACAAAGTTTACAAGAGGCACAGTGGCTATCCGGGCGGTCTCAAGGAAACTACTCTCGGTGAGATGAGAGCTAAGAAACCTGAAGAAATCATCATCCACGCTGTTAAGGGAATGATGCCAAAGGGTAAGCTTGGTCGTCAAATGTTTAAGAAGCTTAAAGTCTATGCAGGTCCTGAGCACCCACATGCAGCTCAGCAACCTGAAGAGTGGAATTTCTAGGAAAGGGGGAATAAATTATGGCTAAGACAATGTATCAAGCAACGGGTAGAAGAAAATCTTCCATAGCAAGAGTCAGACTTCTCCCTGGTTCAGGAAATATCATAATCAACAAAAGAGACCTCGATTCTTATTTTGGCGAAAGAGAAGTCGTCAAGAGTGAAGTTCAGAGACCTTTCGAGATTACAGGTACTGCAGGGAAGTACGACGTTATCGCTACGGTTAACGGCGGTGGATTTACCGGACAGGCAGGAGCGCTCAGACACGGAATTTCAAGAGCTCTTTGCGAGATAGACGAAGAAGCTTTCAGACCTATGCTCAAAGCAGCAGGCTTCCTTACAAGAGATCCAAGAATGAAGGAAAGAAAAAAACCGGGTCTCAAGAAGGCAAGAAAATCCAGCCAGTTCAGCAAGAGATAGTTGCTACTGCAAAATATTTTCGATTAAGAATTTTAAAACCCCTCAGTATCCTGAGGGGTTTTCCATGTTTTAAATCTTAACTCTATAAAAATATGGTATAAGCAGACGATTTCCTGTCTATATAGTAATCAAAAATTTTTATTTCTCTAATTCCAGTTCTTTCTTATGGTCTATAAGAAATCTTCTGCGATATTTAAGCACGGCATAATCACCTATCCTCTCCATGTATATGAAGTCGTATGCTCCCCCGACCGCTCCTACTATAGGTATTCCTTGCAAAAATTTCATATACAGAAGAGCCCTGCTCATTGCAATTGCCGCTTCTTCAATAAGTTCATCCACAGTTTTCTCATCGTATATCTGTCCTATTTCTATCAGGGTATTGATTTCTTTGTCCGCTGCAGCAATTCTATCCCCATATTGCAAGGAAGCAGCAATAATCCTTAGTACAAATTTTCGCTCTTGCTCAGTATCATAATCGTAACCGTAACGCATGGAAATTTCATAGATATTCCTCAACAGCAAAGAGGTAAACACTGCTACATCAGGTATTCCCACTCCGACAATCCCCATCGCTGTACCGACTAAAGTTGAAGCCATTGTGTGAACTACACCTGTCCCGCCTGCTCGGTAGCCAAAGCGTTTGAGATCTCTCCTTCTTCCATACACGCTCAGTTTTTGTGCATCTTTGTCAAATGAATCGCCCAATTTTTTCATCGGATAGGTTTTCTCGATTATTATGGTACCCTTTGAAAATATAATACGAAAAGCCTTCACAAACGCTTTATCGAGAGTTTCCTCGAGCTTGTCCGGTATCTTTTCAGCCAAAAGTCTGTCCAGTTTGGTATCCCGCTTCTCTTTGTATTTACTCAAAAACCTGGCTTCTGTACGTTTCAAGCTTTCTATTTCTTTGTATATCGCATCGTTTTTCTTCATGTTACATTCTATATTTAATTCGAATAACGCGAATTAATATTATCACAGCGAACAACACAATCTATTTTATAGTGTATCACTCATAGAAGTCTGTTTTGTTATTTTTAGAAAATATTTCCGGATGGTCTTCCAAGAATTTAGCTATATGAATATCGCTTGCATTAAAAGTTATATTTATATATAAATATAACTCTTCCGGGTTGTACAGACCCTCATTGATGTTAATCCTAAGATCAACTGTAGGCTCACCGGCATTTGACTCTTCGGTATCAAACCAGTGTCTGTTCTCCACAGTCCAGTTCATAATATCTTTGTTAACTGCCTGTAACAAACCTTTCATAAGATTCTTTGGCACTCTATATGAAGTTAATCCTTTTTCATCAGCAGCGTAACTTATCACTTCTATTGATACACTCTTCTTATTCAATACGGATAGATCGATTTGTTCTCGAGATCTGATATCGCTATCATTATATAAAAACGCATACTCTTTTAGAGCCTTTTCGCTTACCTCGTTGTATGTTCTTTTGAGGATTCTTCCGTTCTTAAGGTGATATTCAACCTCAAAAAATGCCGGGTATGAATTGTCGTCTACAGGTTCTGCGCTTACAATTGCTTTGTGCAGCTTTGTAATCTTCTGTATGGTTTTCGGATTATCAATATCTATGATACCTCCCTCGCTCCCATAGTAACCATTTTCTATTCCGCTTGTTACCTGTATATTCACCGTTTTAATCTCTGAGGCTTGTGGTATCTTCTTCTCAAAACCACTTATATCAAACATAGTAAACATCAATGTCAAGCAGATAAGTACAGCATATATCCCCAAAACCTTCATATTGTAACTGTTGAAAACTCTAAAGCTTTGATCCGCAATCATACAGAATATAGGGAAGCATATGGCAGTAGCCAGTATAATAACCACTATACTGATTCCTACAGACCCACTGCTTTCGATAATCGTATCGCTTATCAGCAAAATCGTAGAAGCCGACATAAATGTAAGAATTACAACTAATACCGACGATGCATATGGTACTACTATCGAATTTTCTTCGTTCTCAAGATGAATTTTCTTATATATTGAGAGCGATACCAATGCGAGCAAAACCATAAATGCAATATATATAATAGGTATTGCCGAAATTGATGATAAAGGATAATCTCCTATACTGAACATGTATATGTACGGTGAAAGATATCGTGCCCAGTCAAATCCTGAGCTGTATCCTCTAACATACACGCTGAGATATCCTTCAAATATTGAATATATAGCAGTAGGTAAAAACATTAAGAATATGGACAAGAGAGTCTGTATCAAGCTTGTTCCCGCTAACATACCGGCAAAACAGGAAACACAGTATGCAAAGCCAACCATTATAAAATTAGCTAAAACCCACCCCACCACATTCTTTGCACTAAGCAATTCTTCAACCTTAAAATCCATCCCATACATCATCATAGCTTCTTTATCAATGCTTGCGGATACATGGGCACCCTGCACACACAAATAGAAAAGACCGGTAATTATTACAGGAACAAAAAGCATCACCAAGCCCGCTGTGAAAGACGCTTTGAAGAGGGATTTTCTCGTAAGCGGTCTGCTGTGCGCATCTGTCACAGAAGCACTTTTGTGCAAATATCCAAAAACTGCACTTGCAGCCACGACACCGGATCCTATAGCCAGAAATATATTCAGAACATTTCCCATATTCATGCTTATATTCACATAATATGCAATTCTTTCAAACCTACCATAAAAGATTAAAACAGGTAATATATTACTAAAAAAATACATAATAGTGAGTAGAATCGGTATAAGCTTAAAGCGCCTGAGCATCTCCATCAGCCATGCTTTTTCAGGATTCAATTTCTTCATTTCCGTACCTTTCGGATTAAAGGATATCTTTGAAGTCATATTTTTCTCCTCCCAATTCATATATAAACACTTCTTCAAGAGACAACGGTAAGATATCAAGAAGAAGTGGATGTATAGGCTCAAGGGTTTTCTCGATAACATCTATATTCTCGCGAACAATCAATAAATTGATTGATCCATGCTTTTCGCGATGAAGAACATCCAGTTTGGCAATAGCTTTTTCTCCCCTGTCTCTGTTATCGTTGCTAAAGGACACCTGAACCTTGCATAATCCGTCTCGGACAGTTTCTATTTCTCTTTCGATAACTGTTTTTCCGTTATCAATAATTCCAATACTGTCACAGATTGTTTCCATATCACGCAGATTATGCGAAGATACAAGTACCGTTGTTCCCCTGTCTGACGCATCATCAATGATTTGTTTCCACACAAGCTTGCGCACTATCGGATCAAGCCCGTCTATCGGCTCGTCCAGCAGAAGATATTGAGGCATCTTCGCTAATGTCAAAGCAAACATTGCCTGCTTCTTCATGCCCTTAGAAAAATTCCGAAGGGAGTTATGTGCATCCAGCTTAAACATTTCTGTCAGCTTATAGCATCTTTCCTCGTTCCAATTATCGTATGTTGCCGCATACTGTCTTGCCATATCTTTGATTGAATAATTGTTTGGAAAATATAGCTCATCCGGAATCAATCCAATCTTCTGCTTGACTGCAACATTTTCAAATATCGGCTCGCCGTCATAGAGAATCTCTCCCGAATCATTTTTTAATACACCTGCCAAATGTTTGATTATCGTCGTCTTTCCTGATCCGTTAGTGCCGACAAGTCCATAAATAGATCCATCGTGTATGTTAAGATTAACTCCGGCAAGTGCCTCTGTTTTTCCAAAAGTCTTATATAAATCACGAACTTCTATCATTTTTTACCACCCCCTGTCTTGAATGAATTCTTTGCGATCCCCATCAAGATTTCTTCAACCTCATTGCGTGAAACCCCGATAAAATACAGTTCTCTCACATTTTGTTCTATCAATCCGGTCACCCTGTCAATCGACTCTTGATCCACTTCCTTCTCATCTCTTTTGCAGACGAAAGTACCCTTGCCTGCAACAGTGTAAATGAATCCCTGACGCTCAAGCTCTTTGAATGACTTCTGTACTGTATTTGGATTCACCGCCAATACTTTTGAAAGATCTCGAACCGAAGGCAGTTTACTATCTGCTTCAATGGCACCACATACAATCAACTCTTTAATATTGTCTATGACTTGCTCATATATTGAGAGATGACTCCTCAAGTCGAGTTGAAACATAATGCCTCCTTTCTTCTTAAGTGTTAATATCCTTGTGTCCTAACTGTACTACTTCACATATTACACTGTCAACATTTTTCTAATTTTATTTGTAAATTTTTCAAATACGCAAGAAAAAATCGCAGACATAGCTCTTCTCTGCGATTTCTTCCGTGATGTGTTTAGTGTACATTAATCGGGTTATAATATTTTGATTATGCTAGGACTTCCGTTGAAATAAGTGGTTATCTATGCCGAATGCTCAAGTGCATCAGCCGATACTGAAGATCTATCTTCCTTTTTTGTGTCGTCTTTCTGCATTAAGGCGAGGCTTGTCATATACACAGCTCCAAACGCAAATGATAAACCTAACATTATTGTACGAACAACTTCTCCGGTTGCTATAAAACTTCCTATAATAGATACCAATATTGCTGCTATAAAGCATACCATTGCTACTGTGCTATCTCTCATTTTCAAATTCCTCCTTCTTATACAGTCTCTCTTGCAATTACAATTTATCATGCTAAAATGTATTTGTAAAACTAATAAATTAAATAAAACTTATTAATTTTTCTAATAGTGCAGGAGGATTACATAAATACATGGAAACAAGAAATTTGAATGCATTTCTAAGAGTTGCAGAGCTTGGAAGCTTTACAGCAGCCGCTATAGAGCTGGGCTACTCACAAGGATCTATAACGGTACAGGTCCAGCAGCTAGAAGACGAGCTTGGGACAAAATTATTTGACAGAATGGGGAGGCTTACGACATTGACAAGCCATGGCGAAGCTTTTATCCCTTATGCCCAATCTGTTCTACAGGCGATTCAAGAAGCTGAAAACTTTGCCCACAATCGTCATGAAATGCACGGTGTTTTGAGATTATGTTCCTCAACCTCTCTTGCTACAAATATTCTCCCAAGCCTCATTGCCAATTTTAATCGATCTTATCCTAATATTGAGATTATCATGCGTTTGTCAGACTATATGGAAGAGATGACAATCAGGATGAGACAAAACGAAGTCGATATTGTTTGCCATCTAGACACAAGAAATTTTTTTACCGACACTATAACTTTCTATGAAAAAAAAGAAGCCGTCATAGCCGTAGCCAACAAAGACTATCCTCTCGTGGGCAAGAAGCATGTAAAGCTAAGGGAACTACTTCACGAGCCTTTGCTTGTTACCGAAAGATCTATTGGTCACACGAATTATCTTGAAAAAATCATAAATGATATGGGAGAGGTTCTTAATCCTACAATAGAAGTCAGCTCATCAGTTACTCTACGAGAAATTCTTATAAACAGTGAGCGCAGTGCTTCCATCGTACCTTATTTGGTTGTACAAGAGGCAGTTGAAGCCGGACACCTTGTTCTTCTCGATGTCGAAGATCTCGATATACCGATGTGGAGCCAATTCGTATACCACAAAAGTAAATGGGTAAGCCCATCAATGAAAGCCTTTATCGACTTCGTATCAGAACCTACCCATTAGTTGACTATTTTTAATTATATTGTTTTGCCTATATATATTTTTTTATTATTTTACAATTATTTGTATTATATTACGATAATAGTATTTTACAGGGAATACATTCTATACATACCTGCATATATTCCATCCTTTTCCATCAGTTCCTCGTGTCCACCTTCTTCAGCTACGCCTTCTTCTGTAAGGACGATAATTCTATCGGCATTTCTCACAGTCGTCAGCCTGTGTGCAATTGTTATAGTCGTTCTTCCAACCGCAAGATCTGCCAAAGACTTTTGAACAATCATCTCACTCTCATTGTCCAGTGCAGATGTCGCTTCGTCAAGAATTAGAATGGGTGGATTCTTAAGGAAAACTCTCGCTATACTTATCCTCTGCTTCTGTCCGCCGGATAGTCTGGTTCCTCGTTCTCCGACGTGAGTATTATATCCATAAGGCATCTCTCTAATAAACTCATCTGCTCCTGCAAGTTTTGCAGCCTTGATTATGTCTTCTTTACTTGCTCCCGGTCTTCCATATTCGATATTTCCTGCAATCGTGTCAGCAAATAGATAAACATCCTGCTGAACCATACCTATATTAGATCTTAGAGAATGTAATTTGATATCGCGAATATCCTGATCATCTATCAAAATCCTGCCGGAATTAACATCATAAAATCTTGGAATAAGATTGCAAAATGTAGTTTTTCCCGCTCCGCTTGGTCCGACTAGCGCTATGTTTTCTCCTGCCTTGATATTCAGATTAATATCACTCAGTATGTCATCTCCGTCACCATAATGAAAAGACACATCTTCAAATGTTATTCTGCCTTCAATATTGATTAGCTCCTGTGCATCCTCTGCATCATCCACCTCGATGTTGGCATCCATAACCTCAATAAATCTCTCTATTCCGGTAATTCCTTTCTGGAATTGCTCCGTAAATTCAACTACCCTGCGAATCGACTCGAGGAGCATGCCTACATATAGAAGATAGGCTATGAATTCTCCCGCCGTAATTTCACCCTTCATCAGCAAAACAGATCCAAGAAAAACAGTCGCAATATACATTAGCCCATCAAAGAACTTCGTAACGCTTCGGAAGGCTGCCATATTCTTATAGCTAACCTTCTTAGTTTTAAGAAAGCGTTCGTTTCCGGACCGAAATTTTTTCTGCTCAACATCCTCATTTGCGAATGATTTTGAAACTCTGATTCCTAGCAAGCTATCCTCAACATGGGCATTGATTTCTCCAAGCTCTGAGCGCTGCCACTTAAATGCGGATCTCAGCTTATTCCTATATCTCATAGCGAAGAATATCATCAGAGGAATCATCAGGAAAAGCACAAGAGTCATCATAATATTCACTCTTATGAGAATAACAAAAGCTACTATTATTTTGACCGCTGCAATAAAGTACTCCTCCGGACAATGGTGTGCAAATTCCGCAATATCAAACAGATCGCTGGTAATCCTCGAAATTAGCTGTCCTGTTTTATTCTCAGAATAGTACGAGTATGAAAGCTGTTGATACTTTGAGAATAGGTCTCTTCTCATATCCGTTTCAATGCTTGCTCCCATAACATGCCCCGTGTTTTGCATGTAATAGTTCGCAAGAACATCTATAAGCCTGAGCATCATATATAAAGCTGTTATTCTTACAACCAGCGAAACTGACAGGTTTCCAGGATTTAAATTAGCAGTGTCGGTTATGAATCTGATAATTATTGGCAGAACCAAGTCACATACGCTCGTGAATGCCGCACACAATAAGTCGAAAATCAATATCTTCCTGTACGGCTTAAAGTACGGGTAAAAACGTTTTATCAAATACCCTGTCGTCATCTTACTATCTTTCATTATTCTCCTGCTCCCATTTTTGACACTTTTCCCATATTCCAAATGCGTGCCGCTGTTTGTGCTGCCTCTATGCGCTCATCAGGACAACTATACTCAAATATGGCTGTTTGCGAACCACAGTCCGCACATACAACATACCAACCATCACCCTCTTCCTCCAACAGGCCCGCTCCTCTGCAGAAGGGACAATCCTCTATATTAATATCCTTGTAAATATCCATTTTTCTTTCCTCCCTTTATCTATTTCTTGCCAAAATTATTTTTTCATAATCCCATACTCCTTGAGTATTCTGATTATCAATTCGACAGATCCTTCAATACCGTACACAGATGTGTTTAGGCACAAATCATAATTACTCGTAGCGCCCCATTCTTTACCGGTATAATATGTATACATGCTTCTATGAGCTTGATCAGCTTCCATTGCTTTTTTTTTGGCCGCATTATAGCTCACATTATTAACCTTCATGGCTCGCCTTATTCTTTCTCTGATTGGTGCAGTTATAAATATGCTGACATGCGGAATCATCGCATTTGTAAGCACCGTGTCAGAGCCTCTTCCAACAACGACCAAGGATCCCTTCTTTGCCATCTCCGTTATAATCTTGCTTTCCTTAAAAAAGATTGCATCACGTGTCGGTAGGCCATGGTATCTGCTTACATTTCTGATTGCCTCTTTCGCAGCATCAAGGTCTTCATTGTATTTTGTTCTCTTGGTATATAGTTTCTTAATATACTCAGCTTCGTCTACCGTTTCATCTATATCCTCACGACTGAGCATCTTCTGAAGCACATCTGCATCAAGATAGTTTATGTGCAATGTATCCGCAACAGCAAAGGCAATATCTTCACCGCCAGAGCCATAGGTTCTGCCGATTGATATAACAATATTATCATCGCTTTGAAACCTTGTGAGTAGGTTAAGAGATTTGTGCCAATCATTATCGGAATCTTCTCTCAATATATTTTCTGTAAATTTTGAAAACCTGTCCATTATAAGGCTATACTCAGTAAGTCTGGCCTTCCTCACATCAGGTTCTTCTATATTCCTTGCCATATTACCGATCAAGGCAATTTCGCTCCTGAGTGTTCCAAGGTCTCTATCTTCAACCGCATTTACGATTGCAGTGATAATGCTTTCTTTCGCTCCGTTAAATACGTGACCAAGATTGGATCCAACAGCTTCGCATACCTTCTGGTCAAGGTCGAAAATATCACCTGCTAACTTATATATATCTATGTTTTCTTTCATCATCTATACCTCCTTCTATATAAAGAAGAAAATTGTATCTAGAACGAATACCGGAACCAAGCACACAATAGACCACTTCATATATCCAAAAAATGATGGCATATTAATTCCATTCTCGGATGAAAGTGTCTTAACCATGAAATTCGGCGCATTGCCTATATATGTTATAGCTCCCATAAATACAGATCCACATGAAATAGCCATCAGCATCTGCTCAGGTATTACACCAAGAGCTGTACTCATTCCCTCTGAGAACCCCATAGATCCGGCTGTTGTCATAAAAACGAGATATGTAGGGGTGTTATCCAAGAAACTGGAAAGCGACCCTGCTGCCCAGAACATCTGCGCAGATTGTGTTAACCCAAGATCAGGTCCGATTTGCTTAAGCAACATAAGCGCAGGTTGCATCGTAATAAATATCCCTATGAACAGAAGAGCAACCTCCTGAATTGCATTCCATGTCATATTGTTTTTGCGCCTTAATTCTTTGTCAGTTGTTACAAAAGATAGCTTTGCAGCAATCAGTATAACCGCTATCTCAATAATTTGAGGTAATGTAAGATATACATCTGCAAATAGCTTGATTCCCAGAACTTCTCCATTACTATTTTGAAACATCGGCATATCCGGCATCATCCCGCTAGAAATTACAGCCCCGACTATCATACCGATAAAAATGATATTATGCAGGCCTCCAAACTTAATCATAGTCTTTGGCGAGCTTATATCCGGTGCGAAGCCCTGAGCAATATCCCTTCTATACCTCTTAGTATCAATCATGTAGAACATCGATAGAACGATTATCATATTGAAAAGAAGAACCGGAAGTATTTTCAAGCTCCACGTAAAAGGAACTCCTTGCATAAAACCTATAAGAAGTGGTGGGTCTCCTATCGGTGTTAGGGAACCCCCCATGTTCGAGATTAAAAATATAAAGAAAATCATAATATGAGACCTGTTACGACGCCAAGAGTTCATTTTGATTATAGGTCTTACCATTAGCATACTCGCTCCTGTAGTTCCGACTATACTTGCCAGAAAGGTACCAATAATCAGAAGCACTACATTAACTCTCGGTGAACCTGCGAGGTCCCCTTCAAATGTTATATTACCTGCAACGCAATATAAGCCGAACAACAAGACAATAAATACAAGATAATCACTTATGATGCACTCCAGAACTACGCTCACCGTGTCTGTTAGCCCTAATCCTATAAACATCATTACTATTACTGCAACAGTCCAAAACAATACTATGAATACTTTAAACTTATCCCAGAATTTGGGAAGCACAATCGGTCCCAATGCTATGGAAAACAAAATCCCTCCGAACGGGATGCACATTAATGCCAAAAACATATTAGCCTCTCACTATCTTATATATATTATTTTTCTTATATATATTATTTTTTCTCTATCAGTCCCAATCTATCCAGAACGATATTATATCCACCCGGACCGTAGTTGAGACATTTATTAACTCGGCCAATCGTTGCTGAGCTCGACCCGGTTTCCCTGCTTATATCGCTAAAGACTTCCCCATTGCTTAGACGTCTTGCAACTTCGAGACGGTACGTCATATCCTGTAATTCTTTAATGGTACACACATCTTCAAAAAACGCTTCACATTCTTCCTCTGTTTTAAGAGAAAGAACCGCTTTAAAGAAATTCTCCAAATATTTGTTTTCTTTTTTGCCCATTTTTTTAATACCATCCTTCTAAGTTCAAGCAGCTATATTTCAATTATCTCCCATAGCTACAATATCAACGACCCTATCTGATATACCAGTACCGATGCCAACCATGCTATAGTACATTGCCACAGAACAACCCCTACTGCAATTTTTGATCCGAGTTCTCGTCTGACAGAAGCGATTGCCGCAACACAAGGGGTGTACAGTACACTGAACACCAGTAGACTGAAGGCCTGCAAACTGTTCATTATTGCCTGAATATCCGTACCTGCGTAAAGAACATTCATTACTGATACTACGCTTTCTTTTGCAATAAATCCACTGATAAGGGAAACGCTTATTCTCCAGTCATTGATACCTGCAAGAGTGAAAATTGGAGCAATCGCCCCTCCCATTACTGCCAAAATACTGTCTTCATTATTCGCTGCCAAATTAAATTGTGTATCAAAGCTCTGCAGGAACCATACAATAACAGTCGCTACGAGGATTATCGAGAAAGCCCTTTGGAGGAAATCTCTCGCCTTCTCCCATAAAAGCTGTGCTACATTCTTAAGCCTCGGGATTCTATAGTTAGGAAGCTCCATTACAAACGGCACAGGCTCTCCTTGGAATATGGTGCGTTTGAAAATCAGAGCAACCAGTATTCCCACGACTATTCCGATTAGATACATAGCAACCATTACGATTCCGCCGTGATTCGGAAAGAACACACTGACAAAAAATGCATAAATAGGAAGCTTTGCCGTGCAGCTCATGAACGGAGTCAGGAGAATTGTCATCTTCCTATCCCTTTCACTTGGCAGAATCCTTGTCGACATTATCGCCGGAACCGTACAGCCAAATCCTATAAGCAAGGGAACTATGCTCCGTCCGGATAAACCGATCTTCCTGAGCAGTTTGTCCATAAAAAAAGCAACTCTTGCAGTATATCCACTGTCTTCCAATATAGAGAGGAAGAAGAATAACGTTATAATTATCGGTAAGAAGCTGAGAACACTGCCAACACCTTCAAATATTCCATCAATTATCAACCCCCTTAGTACATTGTTGACGTCCCAGTTCACGAGGGCATTTTCTGTCATAAGAGTAAAACTCTCTATCCCTCCTTCCAAGAGATTCTGCAACCTCGTTCCTATAACATCGAAGGTTAAGAAAAATATCGCACTCATTATTAAGGCAAATGTCGGGATTGCAGTATATTTTCCCGTTAAGATGCGGTCCATCTTATGGCTCCTGTCATACTCCTTACTATGACGGGATTTAGAAACACATTCCTCGGTTACTTTATTGATAAAAGCAAAACGCATATCAGCAATCGCAGCGCCTCTGTCAAGGCCTCTTTCGTTTTCCATATCTACAATGATATGTTCAAGCGTTGCTTTTTTTTCTTCATCAAGGCCAAGTTTTTCTAATATCAACTTATCTCCCTCGATAACCTTGGTCGCAGCAAAACGAACCGGGATTTCAGCATGTATAGCACTATCTTCTATGAGATGTGCAACTGCATGAAGACAGCGATGAACTGCACCATCATTATCTTCCAAGCTACAATAGTCCTGCTTGAGTGGCTTCTCCTGATAACGTGCGATATGTACCGCATGGCTTATCAGTTCTTGAACTCCCTCGTCTTTGGCCGCAGATATTGGAATAGTAGGCACTCCGAGCATTTCTTCCATGAGATTGACGTCGATATATCCACCGTTCCCACGCAGCTCGTCCATCATATTGAGGGCGAGTATCATCGGTACACCAAGCTCTAAAAGCTGCATCGTTAAGTACATATTTCTCTCAATATTTGTCGCATCAACAATATTGATTAAAGCATCAGGCTTCTCGTTAAGGACAAAATCTCTCGATAAAATTTCCTCATTTGAGTACGGTGACATAGAGTATATACCGGGAAGATCAACCAGAGCTGTATTTTTGTACCCCTTAATTACTCCTTCCTTACGCTCAACAGTGACACCGGGAAAATTTCCTATCCTTTGATTGGATCCGGTCAAACTATTGAACAAAGTTGTCTTGCCACTGTTTTGGTTTCCAACTAGTGCAAAGCGAAGCACTCTATCTTCCGGAAACGGATTGCCTTCTCCTTTTCTGTGAAATCTGCCTTCCTCTCCAAGTCCAAGATGTTCAATTCTCCTCCTTGGCTCATCCATATCCTGGGCTTTTTTATTACAAGCTGTTTCAAAATTTTCCGAAATATTTTCTATCTTCTCTACGGTGATATTCTCGGCATCTTCCAATCTCAAGGTTAACTCATAACAATTCACCCTAATCTCCATAGGATCTCCCATAGGGGCGAATTTGATGAGGGTTAGCTCAACGCCGGGAATCAATCCCATGTCCAGCAGATGCTGCCTGAGTGCACCACTAGAACCTACATCTATAATTCGTACACTCTCACCTACTGATAATTCGTTTAACTTCATTTCTTCTCCTTAACTTACTATTTTTTTGTCTTCTCTTGCCGTTACTGCTTAGACCCTTTTCCATTTTGTATATTAGCGTCTTTGAGTATATTGGTATCAAACGCAAAAGTCAGACTTTCTTCCAATCTCTGTCTCTTAATTGCGAGTTGTATAACTCTATCAAGCAATTCTCTATATGAAACGCCAATGGGTTCCCAGAGGTAGAACGCAAGGGATCCCGGAATAGTGTTTATCTCGTTAAAATACAGTTTACCCGTATCCTCATCTATCATAAAGTCAATTCTCGAAACCCCGTTACAGCCCAGAGCTTTAAAAGCTTTGACCGCCATATTTCTGATATTTTCTCTCTGTTCGCTGCTTATTTCGGCAGGTATTTTGCGTGAAAGGCTTGCCATTCCGGATGCCTTGCCCTTGCTTCCCACACCTGTTTTATTCTTACTTCCACCTCCGGCATATTTATCTTCATAACTCAATATATCCTTGGTATGCATAGGTTCTTCACATTCCGAAGCGATGGCCTCATTCTCATCTCCAAGAACAGAACAATTGATTTCCCTGAGATTGGATATTGCTCGTTCAACAATAATCTTGGTTGAGTATATAAAAGCGTCGTCCACAGCTTGTACCAAAGTCGCTCTGTCTCCGGCAACACCTATACCCACGCTTGAGCCAAGATTGACAGGCTTGACAATCACCGGGTAAGCAAAATCTGATTCTATATCTGTCAAGAGCTTCTCTATTTCTGCATACTCTGCCATCGTATATACTTTGGCATCAAGGACAGGAACATCATACTCCTTGAGTATCGTTTTCATGATGAATTTGTCCATTCCGACAGCAGATGAGGTAACATCCGGTCCAACAAAAGGGATTCCTAGCGTTTTGAGATATCCCTGAAGGACTCCATCCTCGACATTCGTTCCATGCACAATAGGAAAGGCCACATCAAACTCTACACATTTTTTTCTTCCGAACTTTTTTCCTTTGTATGGAACGAGTAAAAATCTGTTGCCCTCTCTCAGCATGATCACATGCTCAGAACATTCAAGCAGAGACTTTATGTCTTTGTATGATGCAATCTTTCCGAGATCTTCTCCGATATACATATCGTTCGTCTTCGTCATATATACAGGAATCACTTCATATTTGTCAGTATCCATACTCATAATGGCTTGTATGGCGGATATGACCGACACCTCATGCTCTACGGATTTACCGCCAAAAATCACAGCAACTCTTGTTTTCATGTTAAATACCTCGCGTTAATAATTATCCGGCAGGTCATTTTCAAGCAGAATATACTTGTGCTCCTGCCCCCTTATGGCGTATGCATAAGAAATAGCATCTTCAACCTTTGCAAAAACTCTGCAGTTATTCTCGGAAAAGCCTGCGCTCAAAGCTCCCTCTCTTATAGGCTCAGTATGCTTCTCTCCGACTAGAAGTATATAGTCGCAAGCCGCAGCCGCATAGGTTCCGAATTTATAGTTATATTCTTCCTCTTTATCTCCCAGTTCAATCATGCCCGGTGTTATAAGTATTCTGATTCCATCAAACAGGGCAAGAGTTTCAATCGCTGCCTTAGATCCGATAGGATTAGAATTGAATGCGTCATCTATTATTGTAACTTTCCCGTGGTCTTTGATTTCCATCCTGTGCGGAACCGGCTTTAATTTTCTTATAGCTATCCTCAGAGATCTAAGCGACACTCCTAACTTGTTCGCAACGGCAATAGCTCCCATTACATTGATAACATTATGCCCTCCAATAAGCTTCATATTGAAGGCCTCTTGTTCTCCCGATGGAGAGATAGCTGTAAAGTCCGTTCCAAATCTAGATAGCTTAATATCCTTTGCATAGTATCCGCCATTATTACAGCAAATTTCGTCATTACCGCAACAGACTTCTTTATTATTCTCATCTGAATAGTAGCAAACGATATCTCTATCCTTGTATTCTTCTTCTTTTTCCTTAATATATTCATTATCACAATTCAGAAAAAGCATTCCTCCGGGAGGAACCGCATCGGCCAGCTCAAATTTTGTCTTAATAACATTATCAATTCCGCCAAAAGTCTCAAGATGCTGAGGACCTATGGAAGTAATAAGACCGTGGTCCGGATGAACAATATCGCAAATTTCTTTAATCTCGCCTACATATCTCGCACCCATCTCGCAAATAAAGACTTCATGAGTCGGTCTCAGTGAACTTCTGATTGTTTTGACTATTCCCATCGGGGTATTGTAACTTTCAGGCGTTACAAGAACGTTAAAATGTTCTTGTAGCAATCTCTGAAGATAGAATTTTACGCTTGTCTTCCCGTAGCTTCCAGTAACTCCTATAATAGTCAAGTTGGGATTTGATTTAATTATTCGCTTTGCATCGTTGATATAATAATTCTTTACACCGACTTCTAGCGGATGATTGACAGTATTTGTAATCATACCGAGAAATATCTGTCCCCCAACAAGGACTACAACCATTCCGGCTATGTAGGGAAGACCACCTATTATAAATGTCACAAGAATAATGAAGAAAGTAATTACGATGTTCGTCGCAATCATTCTCTTCACTCTCGGTGTAAACACTAGTTTCTTCTTGTTGCTGATTCTGATAAGCGCCTTGTATACCAAAATAATAAGTATGAGTGTAAACCAGGACAAAACATCAGTGACAATAATAAAGACTGACGATTTCAGTCCGCAAGCAAGCAAATTCAAAATGCCAAGCACAATGGCAAAAATTAATAACCACTGCTGCTTAATGTTCTTCTTAAGCCACACTCTTTGCTCACTATTTATATACACATTAAGCTGTAGCATATGCATATTATGTCTAAGTGCCAGCCATAAAGCTTGTACACCTAATATTAATGTTATAATCGTTCTAATTCCCATTTGCTAACCCTCAATATTTAGAAACGACCTTATAATTCCAGCAAAAATTGCCGGCTGTTCAAGAAATGAATAGTGCCCTGTTCCTGCAATAACCGCAAGTCCTGACTTCGGAATCGTCTTCTCCATTAGTTTCGCATCTTCAATAGGAGTATCGCGATCCAAATCTCCCCATACTAAAAGAGTTTCCTTATCTATTTGCGGTAAAAGATGAGTCAAATCTTCATTAACGGCTTTGACTAAGCACTGCCTCATTATAGGACTCGCATTCCTGTAGTCATCTGAACCCTGTCTATTCTTCCAGTCGTCTATAACCTCTTCGAAAAGATAATGAACTATCTTGTTAAGCAATATCTTCTTAAGAATTTTATAGCGTATTATTCTGATCTTCTGCCTCGTTGACCTCTTAGGCATTATTCCGGCACTATCTACGAGTACTATTTTACTTATCTCAAACGGGAGATTATGCCTCGTTGCAAGCCTGATTATCATTCTTCCGCCATAGGAGTGGCCTATCAGAACTGTCTCTTTAATCTCTAGCGCCTGCATAAACTTACAGAAAAAATCCGAATACTCTTCTACACTCCAAGCCTTTTTCGGCTCTTCACTTGCTCCGAATCCCGGCAGGTCAAATTGAACAACCTTGTATTCGTCTGCAATTGAACCAGCCATCGTATCGTACATTCCAAGCTCTGTTCCCCAGCCTTGCAGAATAACAGCCGTCTTATCATTATTATCGCCTGTAATTTTATAACTTATATTGTAACCGTCTACCTGAATATTCATTTTCTTCTCGTTATTTACTTTCCTATAACTCTTAAACTGTTCTTTAATTACTCTTATTTCTTCCGAGATTATCCTTTGTTTATCGCTTGTTATCGTCTCCTCGAAGGAATATTTTCTAATAAAATATTCCTATTATATGTTCCCTCTAACTTTATAAGTTTACCACAGACATATGAGTATTGAAAGAATTGACGCCCAGATTACCAAGTAAAGCTCAGCCTATGTGCCCCAATCAAGTTTTAATATGATAAAATCATATTAATGAGTAAGGACTTCTGTTTGGAGGCTATCGAAATGAGAAAATTTCAAACACTTAAACAAGTATCTCCCCTTCTCTGTTATGAGTATCAAGATGCTCGCTTCGGAGATTGCATGGAAAAAATATATCTGAATTTTGAACCTACACATGCGGAATTTCGCCTTATAATTTCGGAACCTGTTCACAGGCCTGTAGTAAATTTTGATGCCAGAATTATCTACGTATGTAATTATGGCAAAGATATAAACTTAGAACATGGCTATTTCTTCGGTGATATTGGAATCATGTGGGACGAAGAAAAAAAAGAAGCAAGCCTATCGAATGGAACATACGAAGGTTTTGTTTCATGGAAAGTTGCAACTAATCAAAAACTGACCTCCCCACGTCCCGATATGAACGAATTCTTTAATTTCAACCTAAACAACAGCCTAGAGCAAGACAAATCTTTTATAGCTCATAGTATTTATGAGGATATAAAAGACATTTGGTTCACTCAGCCCATTATAATTCTGAGGCCTAATACAAACCTATTTGAGGGCTTGCGAAAAGTCGGCTTAATGTAAAAGCGGCGTTTCGGAATTATGAACGCCGCTTATTATACCTATAAATTTAACCTCTTCCTATTTTTTGAACATTCTATTCAAAATACTTGGTCGGTACAGTTCCCGGTTCAAGTCCCGGGAAAATGCTTATCCTATCATTTGCTGCGACAGCAATTTCGCCGAAGTCCTGAAGCTTTTCTTTTCCTTGAAGCACTCTCAGTGCTCCGGCAGCCAAAGCTTCCATCTCATATTCTCCACCCATTACCTCTACAGGAGCTATAAATGATACCTTATCTGTTATATATTCTGTAATGAATTTAGAGTACGAAAGTCCTCCCGTCAGAATAATGCGATCAACCTTTCCGCTAACTACAGTTGCAAGTGTACCTATATCCTTTGCAACGTTAAATGCGAGAGCCTCATATACTAGTTTTGCATACTCATCGCCGTTTGCAATCATACCCTCCACTTCAAGCGCATCCTTAGT
>LFRM01294143.1_pt1 | contig 20470 bp, 16 predicted proteins | sample 618341 | NCBI WGS metagenome assembly LFRM01 (sample SAMN03654438, study PRJNA283298) | anaerobic digester metagenome | isolation source: pool of bioreactors CSTR01a, CSTR02a, and CSTR03a thermophilic anaerobic... | place: Denmark: Kgs. Lyngby | collected 2014-05-21 | reverse complement strand
CCCCAGGGTTCTTTTTCTGGACGAGGTAACAAACGGACTGGATCCCAAGAATGCCAGGATTATAAAGGATATGATTGCTGAATATCGGGATAGAGGTGGCACGGTGTTTTTAAGCACACATTTGATGAATGATGTTGAGCAGTTATGTGATCGGGTTGCATTCTGTGTAAACGGCCGGTTGATAGAGATTTCGACACCAAGAGATTTAAAACTGAAATATGGTAAGCGTGAAGTAAAGGTAGAATACAGGGAGAACGGAACCATTACCAGTGTAGTATTTCCTCTTGACGGCATAGGGTTCAATGATGAATTTCAAAAACTGCTGAAATCCGGGAAGATAGAAACAATACACAGTGGAGAGACATCCATGGAAGAAATATTCATTATTGTGACAGGGGTTGAAATAAAATGAACAATCTTACAAAGCTTATCATCGGTGAATTGAAAAGACTGGTAAAGTATAAGATCCTGCCTGTCAGTTTAGCAACCACTACTCTTTGGATCGTATTGTTTTTATTCATCTCCCCGGAAGAAGCACGGAAAATAGGGCCAATTGTAATTTTTGTTGACGTAGCTGCAATGTCGGTATTACTTCTTGGCGCTTCCCATCATCTTGAGAAGCAGGACGGTACAATCAGGACCATGATGGTTATACCGGTATCTATCAAACAGATACTGACGGCCAAAACGATAGGGTCTGTGGTTCTTGCCATTGAATCAGCAGTTGTTACTTCTGCTGCCCTGCTTTTTATTCATGGGATTACGTTTAACTATGCTGCGCTTTTGCTGTTTGTTGCAATATCAGGTGCAGCCCATGCAGCAATCGGCTTTGTTCTTTCATTAAGAAGCAGGGACTTTAATTCAATGCTTGGTTTGTTACTGGGGTACATGTTCCTGTTTACCATACCGTCAATTCTGTTTAGCTTGAATGTAATCGATGGAAAATATGAGTGGTTACTGATGATTTCACCATCCCATTCTGCAAGCCATTTGATTACTTCTGCAGTGACTGGTGAGTATGAGATAGCTATGACAATAACAGGATGTCTGTATCTATTAATTCTGGCCGCAGCTCTTTTTAAATTTGCTGTGTATCCCATGTTTAAAGATAATGCAGCAAGGGGGTAATTTATTATGAGCAAATATCTGTCATTATTGAAATACGAAGCAAAAACCATTATCCGGGATCCTATAAACTTATATATGTGTTTATTCCCTGTTATTATGCTGTTCTTGTCAATATATATTTTTCCTATGATATTTGAAACAATTGATCCTATGCAGGGAACCATGCTCAAGATAACAATGCTTCTGCTGCTTGTTGTTATACTGGCCTTTGGGTCATTCTTTCTTGCTGCTATGGCTACTTTTTTGCTGCTGGATCACAAAGATGAACATACATTGAATACCATTGCCGTTACCCCTGTCGGAGTATCAGGTTATCTGAAATTTAAGATGGTATATATATACTTGATGTCAGTTGTAGGAAGCATAGCAATTCTTTTGGGGACTAAGCTTATTGCCGGTGATAAATACACGATATTGAATGTATCGGTTTTCGATAATATAGATGTTTTTCATATTATTTCTTTTGCCGTAGTCAATGAGCTTTTTGCTCCGGCTTTGGGTTTGCTGCAGGGCGCTTTTGCCAGAAACAAGGTGGAGGGTTTTGCTTTAATAAAAGGATCAGGCATTCTGGCGCTGGTTCCTGCTCTGGTGGTCCTGGAAACTTTTCAGGGAGGCCTGCAGTATATACTGGGCATATTTCCTAATTTTTGGGCAATCAAGGGCATGCTTCTCAAACTCATGCCAGTTGAAAACAGTGCCAATCTGAGTTACCCTGTATATCTTCTTATCGGAGGAGTATATAATATGATTATACTGTTTGCAGCATACAGGTTTTTTCTCAAAAAAGCACAGTATTAGATGATAAAGCATTCCAACACCTTCCGGTTTATTATGCAACTCACCAGCTTCTTTTATGGCAGGATTCTATGATTTGGCTTACCAGGGATGATAAATAATTATATTTCTTAAAATATGGAAAAATTGTCCAAATTATGAGATAATTAGAACAATATTATAAAGTAATATGCTTAGGTTTTCTCTTTAGAAATTCTTCTATGATGATGCAGTTTGATAGAAATTAAACTGGGAGGAACTAAAACAGCGCTTCAATAATACAGAATTATCCTATAAGGAAAGCACTTTCGTGAATGATATCTATAAACTATTTGAAGAAAAAACCGGACAGAAGCTTAAAAAAGAATGCAACGCATATATTGCTGAGTATTCTTATGGTGGTATGTCCAGCGGTCAGGTGTGCGGTTCCTTTTGTATTGTATTCTTAATATATTCCATGTAAACCCAACCGTATAAATACCAATTGAGCAAGGAAGGTTTAAGCGAATATGCGGGTGCTAAAACCAAATTTCATTCTTTTTAAGTATGCATACAAACTACCTCCTAATGCGATTATATTGGATTTCTTGCACTAATAAAAGTCCATTATTGTCTTCTGTGATGTTTTATAACAGAAGTGTGATGGAATCATTTGTATATAGTTACTTCGGCAAAACATAGAATTAAATGTAAAAATACCGTGTCTATGATATAATCAATAAAAAATATAGACTGCTGAAAGGGAGAAATAGAACAGAGAAAGGGTGTTTTAAATGAAAAATATACTGTTAGCAGGAATGGCTAATGCAAGTATAAAAGACTGGAGGGCGATTGGAAGTTAACCCTCCAGGGCAATGGAGGAGTTATATATGAAATTTAACCTAAAGAAGTTTTTATCTTATTACAGGCCATATCTGGGTTTATTCTTGTCAGTAATTTTCTGTGCATGTATTATGTCAGCTACTACACTTGTTTTTCCATTACTTACAAGGTATATTACAAAAACCGTATTAGCCGGAGGCTTTCAGAATGCACTGGGCGAAATATATAAAGTTGGAGCTGTAATGCTGGCACTTATTGCATTGAAGACCGCCTGCAACTATTATTACGATTATTATGGACACGCAATGGGTGCAATGATGGAAAGGGATATGCGAAACGAGTTATTTGCGCATTATCAGAAACTGTCATTTAGTTTTTATGATGAGCAAAAAACCGGGGAGTTAATGTCCAGGATAACCAATGATCTCCTTTCCTTGTCGGAACTGTACCATCACGGTCCGGAGGATTATGTTGTATATTTGATAAAATTTATTGGCACTCTTGTAATCCTGCTGAATATCAATGTGAAATTAACTATTGCTGTTTTTGTCTTTTTACCCATCATGGGGATTTTTGCATTATATTTCAATAAAAGAATGCTGATTGTATTAAGAAAAAACAAGCAGCGTATTGCAGACGTTAATACACAGGTTGAAGATAATCTATCGGGTATACGGGTGGTAAAATCCTTTGCCAATGAAGAAATAGAAAAGGAAAAATTTGCTTATAAAAATAACAGGTTTCTTGAAAGCAGAAAAAGCACTTACAAAAACGAAGCATATCTCTATAATGGTATGAATGCTTTTATACAGCTTATCACTGTAGTAGTAATTGTTTTTGGAGGTATAAGTATAGTAAGGGCATCTTTAGATCTGGCAGATTTGATTACATTTTTGCTTTATACAGGAAACCTGATTGAACCGGTGCAAAAACTGACCCATATGACAATGCAGTTTCAAGAGGGAATAGCCAGTTTTGAACGGTTCATGGAAATATTGGAGGTTGAGCCGGAAAACCAGGATCCGGTCAATGATACTCAACTGAAAAATGTGCAAGGAAATTTACAATTTAATAATGTAGCATTCAGGTATGATGAAACCCAGGGCTATGTTTTTAAAAATTTGAACCTGGATGTAAAAGCCGGAGACTACATCGCACTTGTTGGGCCTTCCGGAGTTGGCAAGACAACATTATGTTCACTCATACCTCGTTTCTATGAAGTAAGTGAAGGAGAAATATTACTGGATGGCGTAAATATCAAAGAAATAGGCTTGTCTTTTTTAAGAGAGAACGTGGGTATTGTGCAGCAAGATATTTATTTGTTTGCCGGAACTGTTTTGGATAATATTGCTTATGGGAAACCCTGTGCAAGTATGGAGGAAATCATTGAAGCGGCTAAAAAAGCAAATGCTCATGAATTTATCATGAAACTTCCTGAAGGATACAATACAGATATTGGACAGCGGGGTGTAAAGCTATCCGGCGGACAGAAACAAAGACTGAGTATTGCAAGGGTTTTTCTGAAAGATCCTCCTGTTCTGATTTTTGACGAAGCTACAAGCGCTTTGGATAACGAAAGCGAGCATGTTATTAAAAACTCGTTAGGAAGTCTTGCCAAAAATCGTACAACATTTGTAATAGCTCACCGGTTGTCAACAATCAGAAATGCAAAGAGAATTGTTGTGTTGACAGAACGGGGAGTTGTTGAACAGGGAACCCATGAAGAACTAATGGCATTGAACGGCACATACGCAAATTTATATAATATGCAATATGTGATTTAGTAATTATTATTGCTAAAGGTCAAATCAATGAGGAGAGATTGTCATGGATAAGGATTACCAGGAATTGAAGAAATGGCTTGAGGAAACGAAGGACCAGCCTCTTGAAACAATGGCGGGATTTTTCGATGCCCGTATCAACTTATATGAGGAACATATGGCACGGTGGAAAGCGCATTATCAATGGATGGCAGAATTACTGCCGGCATCCATAGAAAGCCTGTTGGATATCGGATGCGGAACCGGCCTCGAATTGGACTACATCTTTGCCCGCTTTCCGGATTTACAGACCGTCGGAGTTGATATATCCGAAGAAATGCTGCGGAAACTGCATTCAAAACACCGGGACAAGAATCTGACTTTGGTTTGCCAGGATTATTTCACATATGATATGGGTAAAGAGCAATATGATGCAGTCGTATCCTTTGAAACACTGCATCATTACACAGCTGAAAAGAAGAAAGTATTATTTAAGAAAATATTTGACTGTTTGAAGCCTGGCGGTGTATATCTTGAATGCGATTATATAGCCACATCCCAGGCAATAGAAGACCTGGTTTTTTCCGAATTCAGGAGAAGACGTCTAAGGGACGGAATCAAGGACGATGTTTTTGTACATTTCGATACGCCTTTAACTCTCGAACATGAACTGAATGCTATTAAAGAAGCAGGATTCAAAGCAGTCGAACTGGTGGGTTTTTTGCCCGGGGATAATCATACTGCAATGATAAAAGCTGTTAAATAAGAAAACAAATGTACTTGATATCATTCATTGCCGGGTATATAATCATATGAAAAAGCGGCTTTAGTATAATATATTATAAGAAATATGGGGAGGAATTTGATATGAGCGTACAATCTTACAATCCATATGTAAATGCCCAAGCCCAATTTGATCATGTAGCCGAAATGATAGGCCTTGAACAGGGGATCCGTGAATTGCTCCGTCAGCCCATGAGAGAGTATCATTTTACAATACCGGTAAAAATGGATGACGGAACTACGAAAATCTTCAAGGGATACCGTATACAGCATAATGATGCGAGAGGACCTGCAAAAGGGGGAATTCGTTTTCATCCTCAGGAAACGGAAGATACTGTCCGGGCTTTATCCATGTGGATGACATGGAAGTGTGCTGTAGTGGATATCCCTTTGGGCGGAGCCAAAGGCGGCGTTGTCTGCGATCCACGCAATCTGACTGAAGGAGAGCAGGAAAGACTGTGCCGCGGGTATGTAAGGCAGCTGTCAAAAGTTATTGGACCATGGATTGATGTCCCTGCTCCGGATGTCATGACAAGCGCGAAACATATGCTGTGGATGCTTGATGAGTTCGAAACGATCCACGGAGGACGATACCCAGGCGTAATTACAGGGAAGCCTGTAGGAATGGGGGGCTCTCTGGGAAGAACGGAGGCTACCGGTTTCGGGGTTATCTATACTCTGCGTGAAGCGCTGAACGAATTGGGAATAAACCCGGAGGATACAACTGCCAGTATTCAAGGTTTTGGAAATGTAGCCCAGCACGCGGCTAAGATGTATCAATCCATTGGAGGAAAAATCATGGCCATATCCTGCTGGGATAATGATGACAAAAAGGCATATACTTTTGTTAATAAAGAAGGAATAGATATCGAAACGATGATATCAATTACTGATACTTACGGAACCATTGATAAAGAAAAAGCAATGGATTTAGGCTGCAGGATACTGGACGGCGAAGCCTGGCTGGAACAGGATGTAGATATTCTGTTACCGGCGGCGCTGGAGAATCAAATTACTTCGGCCAATGTTGAGAAAATCAGTAAAAGTGTAAAGATTTTGCTGGAAGGTGCTAATGGTCCTACAACTCCGGATGCTGATGACTATATTAAGCAAAGGGGCATATTCCTTATTCCTGATTTTCTTGCCAATGCGGGTGGAGTAACCTGCAGTTATTTTGAACAGGTTCAGTGCAACATGAATTATTATTGGGAAAAGGACGAAGTCCTCGATAAACTGAACACAAAGATGACAGCAGCTTACAAAGCGGTAAGCGAGCTGGCAAAGAGGAGAAATCTATATATGCGTGATGCGGCTTATGTAATTTCCATAAGTCGTGTAGCACAGGCTGTAAAAATGCGCGGATGGGTTTAGGGAACGGAAATTAATCAATAAATGAAAAAACCTGAAGGTGTTATGGAATGAATAATCATACATTTTATAATGACTATTCATTGGACAACTTAATGGAAAGAGCTAAAGAATTAAATTGCCTTTACCAGGTAGATGAGATTCTGGGCAATCAAAGGTTATCGCTTTCAGAGATTTTTTATCAGCTGATAAAAGCGATTCCTTCAGGTTTCCAGTATCCGGAGATCTGCCGTGTACGAATTGTATACCAAAATCGAAGTTACCAGCTGCCTGATTTTTGGACATCGCCATACCTGGAAAGCTGCGACATCAGGATGGACAATAAACCGGTTGGGACCATCGAAATAGTTTATATCGAAGAGATACCAAAGAGTGAAGAAGGATATTTTCTTGAGAAGGAACAAAAACTCATCCGCACAATTGCTGATCGCATTGGACAGACATTACTGCAGCGCCATATTAAGCAAGTGATGCAAGAATGGGATAGCTCCAGGAGTATCCTTGGTGATAAAAGCGGTTCCAGTAATGAATGGGTTGTAATAGTTGATCTTCTTATAAAAACTGACCGGGATATGCTGCTGAATATTTGCAGAAAGATGATACGATACCTCAGTAAAAGCGGTATAAAAGAAGCTGAAGAAATACTATGGCAATTCAGTTCTGAGTCAAGGATGCTTTTTGACTCAGAACTGAATTATCCCCTTGAGAAGCTGCCGCAAGCCGATTTGATTCATATATCCGAAAAAACATTTGAGATTGCCTCTAAACATTTGAGCCCAAAAGAGATCTCGATACGATTACAGAGATGGATTCAGGAAGAGAAAACCAACTCTTTGATAAAGAGTGTTGATCGAATAGATGCATCGGTGAGTGAAATAGTGGAAGCCGTAAAGCGCTTCAGAAATATCAGTGCTGATGCCAGATCCTATTATTCTCCCGCCGAGCACTGGCTTACTGTTGCCCTCATTCGCCGTTTCTTATCTGATAAACTGGAATTCATTGCTACTGCCCGGCCGCATCTGGAAATCAATGATTTTTATGATATTGTAAATCACCTTATTTTTCCGGAAGGCAGTCATGGCAAAATTGGCGGAAAAAGCACAGGGCTTTTTCTGGCACATCAGATTCTCAAAAAGGCGGAATCCGACACACCCGGAATTTATTCCGTGAAGGTGCCAAAGACATGGTATATCACTACTGATGAAATTAAAGAATTTCTGCACTACAACAACCTGGAAGAACTGAATACACAAAAATATAAGGAACTGTATGAGATACGGCTAGATTATCCCAATGTGATTCAAACCATGAAAAACTCAAGGTTCCCGGAGGGAATTATAAAAAGCCTTTCTATGGCTCTGGACGATTTTGGCGATACTCCTTTAATCGTCCGAAGTTCAAGCCTTCTCGAAGATCAGGAAGGAGCGGCTTTTTCCGGGAAATATAAAAGCTTGTTTCTGGCTAACCAGGGTACCAAAAAGGAACGGTTGGAAGCATTGATGAATGCGATTGTTGAAGTATATGCTTCTATGTATTCTCCGGATTCCATCCAATATCGGGCGGAACGGGGTATGCTTGATTATCCGGAAGAAATGGGAATAATGATTCAAGAGGTGGTTGGAAAGCGGATTGGACATTATTATTTCCCGATTTTTTCAGGCGTTGCGTTCAGTAATAATGAATTTCGATGGTCTCCCAGGATCAAACGGGAAGATGGGCTGATACGCCTGGTGATGGGGCTTGGTACACGGGCCGTTGATCGGATAAGTGACGATTTTCCGGTACTGGTTTCCCCCGGACAGCCAAAATTAAAGGTGAACATTGCACCTGATGAAGTGAGATATTATTCACAGAAAAAAATAGATCTTATCAACCTGAAGAAAAATGTATTTGAAACCGTTGAAATCGAAACACTTCTTAGGGAATTTGGAGAAGAAATCCCCAAAGTTAATCAGGTTTTGTCGGTATATAAACAGGACTATATCAGCAAGCCTTTGGCATTTGAGATAGATTTTCAGAAGGATGAACTGGTGGTTACCTTTGACGGGCTTATTTCCGATACACCTTTTATAAAAAAAGTTGACTTCATTTTGAAAAAACTTAAGGAAGAACTAGGGACTCCGGTAGATATAGAATTTGCTTCAGATGGTGAGAATTTTTATCTTTTACAGTGCCGCCCGCAAAGTTTTGGCGCAGCCAATTCTCCTGCACCGATTCCAAAGGATATTGAGCTTAAGGATATTGTTTTTTCTGCCAATAAATATATTTCCAACGGAATTCTTTCGGATATTTCCTACATAGTTTATGTGGTTCCGGAGGCATACAGTCAAATTCAGGAATTTGATGATTTTATCAATGTAGGAAGAGTTGTGGGGATGTTGAATTCCTTACTCCCAAAACGTCGTTTTATCCTCATAGGTCCCGGACGCTGGGGCAGCAGGGGAGATGTCAAGATGGGAGTACAGATACGCTATTCAGATATTAATAATACAGCTGCTCTTATTGAGGTAGCTCATAGGAAGTCCGGATATATACCGGAGCTTTCATTCGGGACACACTTTTTTCAGGATTTGGTTGAGGCCGATATTCGTTATCTGCCTCTATATCCTGATGATGCAAATATAATATATAACGAGAGGTTTTTGACAGGAACGGAGAATATACTGGCAAAGCTTTTACCTCAATGGGAATATCTTAAAGATGTTGTTAAGGTTATTGATGTGATGAAAGCATCTCAAGGCAGGGTGTTAAAGATAGTAATGAATGCAGAATTGGAAGAGGCCCTTGGCTTTTTAGAGTCACCTTCAGAACGGAAGGCTGAGTCATATGAACAAGTCATTAAACCCAGAAGGGTAGAAAAAGATAAGGATAGAGAATTCAACTATGATGACAGGTATTGGCGATGGCGTTACCATATGGCAGAGCGAATAGCCCAAAATCTTGATCCAAAACGTTTTGGGGTCAAAGGTATGTATGTGTTTGGAAGTACGAATAATGGCACAGCAGGCCCCGGCAGCGACATTGACTTGCTAGTCCATTTTGATGGAACGGAAAGACAGCGGGAAGAACTTTTGCAGTGGCTGCAGGGATGGAGCTTGTGCCTGGCAGAGATGAACTACCAGAAGACAGGGTATTTGTCGGATGGACTGCTGGATGTACACATTATAACAGATGAGGATATTGCCAAAAAAACGGCTTTTGCAGTTAAAATCGGGGCAATTACTGACCCGGCCCAACCTTTGAAGTTAAAGAATACTGCTTTAGTCTGATTCAAATCATAACATCAAATCTTAATATCCGTTTTTTGTATTTTGAGCTGAAACCCGGTAACATGACTGCTGATGATTCTTTTTTTCATTAGCGGTTTTTCTTTTTGGTCAGCTTCATTCTGTATTTGCATATATTTGACTGTATTGGTAAAAATACTATAGGAAACTATATGGTAATAGCAGGGGAGATTATATAAATATATGAAGATCTTTAAAAAAACAATTATAAAAAACAAAAGGAAAAATAAAGCCAGCCCTGGTATAAGCATAAGCAGAGATATTGATGAAAATATAGCAAGGTTAAAAAATGATTTTGGTCATGACAGTGATCTTGTAGTTCATTATTTTAAACTTCAAAACATAAGAGGTTTAGTTTGTGCAAATATATACATTAAAAGTTTGGTGGATAAAAGAACTATAGATAGTTTATCAATAGAACTGAGCAGTTTGAAATGCAAATGGCTTTGCGATAATACCGACTTAAATATTGATATGTTAATGAACTGTCTCGCCGGATTACGGGACGCAAGGGAAGGTTCTGATTACGAGGCTATTTATACCGAGCTGTTATCGGGTAATACCGTGTTTTTAGTTGATGGATGCGAAAAGTTTCTTGTGGTAAATACAAACTCCGATGAAGGAAGGCCAGTTGAAGAACCTTCCTCTCAAACCGTAATAAAAGGGCCTAAAGATGGATTTACAGAAAGAATAAACAGCAATATTTTACTTATCAGGAGGAGGATAAGATCCAAAGATTTAAGAGTAGAATACCTATCTGTAGGCAGCGAAACTAAAACAACAGTAGGCCTGATGTATATCCATAAGATAGCAAGAGAAGAAATTGTTGAGGAAATAAAAAACCGACTTGACAAAATCGAAATTGACGGGGTACTGGAAAGCGGATATATTGAGGAATTAATTAAGGATGACAGGTATTCTATTTTTCCAACCATATTAAGCACGGAAAAACCTGATTCGGTTGCGGCAGCCCTGCTTGAGGGCAGGGTGGCAATTCTGGTTGATGGTACGCCATATGTATTGACAGCTCCTGCTCTACTGATAGAATTCCTGCAGTCAAGTGAGGACTATTATCATCACTATATCGTATCCTCCATGATTCGTTTTTTGAGAATTGTTTCATCATTATTTGCACTCTTGGTACCGGCAGCATATATAGCAATTATTACATTTCATCAGGAAATAATTCCCACACCATTGCTTGTCAGTATTGCAGCCCAGCGCGAAGGAGTTCCGTTTCCTGCTCTTTTGGAAGCTCTGATAATGGAAACAACCTTCGAAGTTTTAAGGGAAGCCGGTATACGAATGCCCAGGGCAATAGGGCCTGCCATTTCCATAGTAGGAGCCTTGGTGCTTGGCCAAGCGGCAGTGGAAGCCGGCTTTATATCGGCTGTTATGGTTATTGTTGTTTCAATTACCGCTATATCCAGTTTTGCCATACCTAATTATGAAATGTCAAACGCCATAAGGCTGTTAAGGTTTCTTTTAATGATAATGGCAGGGGTGCTTGGACTATACGGTATATTAATGGGTTTAATCATTTTAACACTACATCTGTGTAAGATAAAATCCGTAACAGTTCCATATTTAACCCCCATTGCACCAAAAACAAAAGGTGGATACAAGGATACTATTTTCAGGTTTCCATTATGGAAAATGAAATATAGGCCTATCGGTATCAGCGGGACTGATGCGCCAAGAGCAGGCGGGGATAACACTGTAGATACAAGTCAAAAAGAAAAACCGGAATTGAGGTGACATATGGGATTGAAAAGGTTGCTGCTTGTTTTTGCTGTACTTTCAACCGTATTCTTTACAGGGTGTTGGAGCAGCCGCGAAGTAAATACTCTTGGAATTACTGTATGCATAGGTATTGATAAAGCAGAAAACGGGTATCTGGTAACAAAGCAGATCATAAATCCAAGAGCTATAGCTTCTGATAAAGCAACAACGGAATCCCCGATTGTTATATATAAAGCGAAGGCAAATAGTATGGCTGAGGTAACCAGCAGGTTCATGACTCAGTCATCAAGAAGAATCTACGATGCACACTTAAGGATGGTGGTATTTGGCGAGGATGTTGCAAAAGACGGTATACAAAATATACTGGAATACTTTGCGCGTAATTACGAATTTCGTACCGACTATTATTTTGCGGTGGCCAGAAATACAACTGCAAATGAGATTTTGAGCATATTAACTCCTATAGAAACGATACCAGGAATAGATATGTATAACTCGCTTAAGATGTCCGATGAAGGTTGGGCTCCTGTAAAATCCATCAGAATCATAGAACTGGTTAATTCTATCATTGCAGATGGGATAAACCCCGTGCTTGTAGGAATTGAAATCTCTCAAGACAGAATCAGTCCTCGCTCTACAGACGTTCTAAAGCAAAGCGGAGATTACAAATGGCTGAAATACACTGAACTGTGTGCTTTTAATAAGGATAAGCTTGTCGGTTGGCTGGGCGAGGACGAAAGCAAAGGATACAATTATATTACCGGTAATGTTAAGAATACTGTCGAATATGCATATATTGGTCAAGTGAAAGTTACGTATAGAATCATAAATGCCAGGGCCGCTGCTAAAGTAAATTTAGTGGATAATAAACCCGCCATTGAAGTGGAAATCAAAGTAAGACAGAATATCGGAAGTGTTGAGGGACAATTTGATGTTACTTCTGAAGAAAACAAACAGGTACTAAATGAAATATTGGCAAGCAAGATTAAATTATTGTGTGAAAAAGCTTTGGATAAAGCACAGAAAACACTGAAAACCGACATTTTCGGATTTGGTGAGGCGATACACAGGAAATACCCTAAAGTTTGGGAAAAAATTAAAAGTGACTGGAACGATAAGTTTTTGGATTTACCTGTGAGTATTACAGTTGAAGCAGAAACCATTCAACTGGGTGAAATAACAAAACCGCTGTTTCTGAAGGAGGAAGATTAGAATGCCCATAATATCTGTTTTAGCGGTGCTGGTGTTCAGTGCTGCGTTATGCATCGTAGAGATACCGGGAATGCTGAAACAAAAGCTTTATAGAGAGCTGTGGATCTTCGGTATATTGCTTGTAACAGGTACGGTATTGGCAATACTAAAAAGTTTTGATGTAAAAATACCCAATCCTTCAGACTTAACTGCCTGGATTTATTCACCATTAGCAGAAATTATGAAGAGTATAATAAGATGAGGTTTGTTATATGCAAAAAAAAATAATTACAGATCATCAGCTTTATTCATTAATTGCCAACGGCGCATTCGGAGGCTCGGTTATGGTAATAGCCTCGGTATTGGCTGCTATAGCTAAGCAGGATGCATGGATTTCGGCTTTGCTGGCTCCCGTACTCGGCATACCGGTGATATGGATATATTGGTTTCTGGGCAATCAGTACCCAGGATTAACATTTGTTGATATCATAAAAAGGATTCTGGGCAAATGGCTTGGTACGATTGCCGCACTCAGTTATATATTTCTATGTCTGACTCTCGCTTATCATTTACCATGGTACATAGGTGATTTCATAACAACACAAGCCATGCCTGAAACACCGCTATACGTTATAAATTTGTTATTTGTCATAACGGTCGTAATAGCCCTTTTATACGGAATAGAAGCAATTGCCCGCGCTTCTGAACTGTATATCCGTTTTGTCCTGATTTTGTCTGTTTTAACAACACTTCTTGTCTCTCCAAATATAAAATTCGAGAACTTGCAGCCGGTCTTAGAAAATGGTTTGATACCTGTCTTTAAGGGATCATATGTTTTATCATGCTTTACAGTATTCCCGAATGTTGCGATTATGATGATATATCCCGCTAACACAGGCAATACTTTGAAGGCGAAAAAATCGATATTTAAAGGTTTTTTAACAGCAGGTTTTATTACTTTTATGACAATTCTTATGTCAATGCTGGTTCTTGGAAGTAAGATTACTGCCAGCTTGAAGTATCCGACATATCTGCTTGCCAAAGAAATAAGCCTTGGCATCATATTTACAAGGCTTGAATTTATTGTCGCCGGTACCTGGGTCGTTACACAGTTTATTATAAATGTAATTGTTTTTTATGCAGGTATAACAGGGCTGTCACAGCTTCTCGGACTAAAAGATTATAGGAGGATCGTCATTCCGATGGGGCTTATTATATTGGTAATGTCAGTAGTTGTTTTTCCGGATGATATATACCAGATGAATTGGGTTAATCTTGTATGGCTGCCCTATGTTACAACACACGGATTAATTCTTCCTCTTTTGCTTTTTTTAGTGCATTTAATAAAAAAACGGTTATCATGCGGCCATTCTTGATACAGATGTAGCGGGTCCTTTTATTCCCAAAATGTTTGGAGTCAATCTCTGTATGCCATAAACATCAGCATAATGACGACTGTGGTGAATAGGACACAAAATTTGAGGACTGAAAGAAATGAGTATGATGCCTGCGCTGATCATTTGAAAGATGTATTGGCATGTATTGATAAAATATTAATGAATATATTGACAAGTGGTTTATTTTGCTAATATAATAACAACAAAATATGGAATAAAGGGGAGTAATCCATTGCATTATGCAAGTCCCCCGATCGTCATCTCGGTGGCGTCCGGAAAACACCTGACGTACCCGGTTGGGCGGCAGACATAAGTCTGAGGATGAGACCTTTATCCAGCAATTCTTGGCTGGAGGAAGGTCTTTTTGTTTATATAAACAAATATAAACAAAGCTTCATATTCTGCAGCATATGGATGAATTACAGAAAATATGACATAATATTCTGCAAAGGACAACATAAGTTGTCAGGCTTCCCGTGAAAATCATTGTCTCTATATTCAGATAGTTGATTCAGCAACAAAGATTCATCGACAAAAGATGGTATTAAAATAATTGGAGAGGTGTCATTATGGATAACACAAAATGGCATGTACTATCAGTAAAAGAGGTTGAACAAAAGCTATCAACTTCCCTTCAAAAAGGACTGTCAAGGGATGAAGCACACCGGCGTCTTGAAAAATACGGGCCTAATGAACTGGAGCAAAAGGGACGCAAAACAGTTCTTTCAATGTTTTTGGATCAGTTTAAGGATTTTATGGTAATAGTTCTTCTTGTGGCTGCCGTTATTTCCGGTTTTTTAGGTGAAATAACCGATTCCATCATAATAATGCTTATTGTTATACTAAATGCTATATTAGGTGTGGTACAGGAGAATAAGGCTGAGCAGTCGTTGGAGGCTTTAAAGAAAATGGCTTCACCGGCTGCAAAGGTCATTAGGGACGGAAATCCCGAGGTCATTCCCGCATCAGAGTTGGTGGCAGGCGATGTAGTAATATTGGAAACCGGGGAGCTTGTTCCTGCTGATATTCGTCTTGGCCAAACATCCAATCTGAAGATTGAGGAGGCGGCTTTGACGGGTGAATCGGTTCCGGTTGAAAAAAACAGTGAAGCGTTGGAAAAGGAAGATGTATCGGTTGGCGACAGGCTAAACATGGCTTATTCGGGCAGTATAGTAACATACGGCAGGGGAAGGGGTATTGTAACAGGAACCGGTATGAATACCGAGATGGGCAAGATCGCCGCAATGATACAAACCGGTGAAGATATGACCACCCCTTTGCAGAAACGCTTGGATGTTCTGGGCAAAGGTCTGGCAACAGCAGCTTTGGCAATATGTGCACTAATTTTTATAGTAGGTATATTATACGGCAAAGATATCTTCAATATGTTTTTAACTTCCGTTAGCCTGGCTGTAGCTGCAATACCCGAAGGGCTGCCTGCAATAGTAACCATTGTACTGGCAATAGGTGTACAGCGCATGGCGAGACGTAACGCCATTATACGTAAACTGCCATCGGTGGAGACGCTGGGCAGTGCAACCGTGATCTGTTCCGATAAGACCGGTACACTGACACAAAACCGGATGACGGTGGAACAGGTATACTACAACAATGAGTTTGTAAACACACGCCGGCTTACAGATAAGGATGGTCTTAATGAACACTTACAATTGCTGATCTCCGTTGGTGTCCTGTGCAATGATACTCAAATCGTAGTCGAAGATGAAGGCAAAAAAACCATTGGTGATCCTACCGAAACTGCGTTGGTAGAACTGGGCTTAAAACTGGGAATGGATAAGGATGTAATGGATGAAGATATTCCCAGAGTTGATGAACTGCCCTTTGAGTCTGAAAGGAAGCTTATGAGTACAGTACATAAAATGGAGAATACATACCGGGTTTTCACAAAGGGCGCACCTGACGAGCTGGTGGCGCGGTGTAACAGAATTCTTTTGAATGGAGATGTTTTAGATTTATCCGAGCAGCAAAGGGAGCAGATCCGCAGTGCCAATGATGAGATGGCGTCCAAAGCCCTCAGGGTGCTGGGACTGGCATATAAAGACATGGATACTATCGAATTTACAAACAAAGAAGAGGAACTGGAAAAGGATCTTGTTTTTGTAGGTCTGGTAGGTATGATAGATCCACCGAGACCTGAAGCTAAAGAAGCCATAAAAATATGTAAACGGGCCGGTATAAAGCCGGTTATGATCACCGGTGATCATAAGATTACAGGGGTTGCTATCGCACGGGAGTTGGGAATTTTAGAACATGAAGATGAGGCAATAACAGGCGTAGAACTGGATCGCATTCCTGATGATGAGTTTAAGGAAAGGGTAAAAAACTATTCTGTGTATGCCAGGGTGTCCCCAGAGCATAAGGTAAAGATTGTAAAAGCCTTACAGAGCTGGGGAGAGATAGTGGCAATGACGGGAGACGGAGTGAATGACGCTCCGGCACTTAAACGAGCTGATATTGGCGCGGCTATGGGTAATGTAGGTACAGACGTGGCCAAGGAAGCTTCTGACATGGTGCTTACTGATGACAACTTTGCCACCGTTGTGGCAGCAGTGGAGGAAGGCAGAATTATTTATTCAAATATTTTAAAAGCTATACAATTTTTGCTGTCCTGTAATATAGGCGAGATACTGGTGCTGTTTATTGCAACTATACTCAACTGGAACCAGCCTTTGCTGCCGATTCATATACTTTGGGTCAACCTTGTAACTGATAGTCTGCCGGCGCTTGCTCTTGGTGTGGAACCTGCCGAGCTTGATATTATGGACAGAAAACCCAGGGATCCTCAGGCAAAGATATTTGGCAAAGGCATGATCGCAAGAATTGTATACCAGGGCTCGATGATTGGGCTCTTAACCCTCGTGGCTTATCTGATAGGTATGAGAGATGGCTATGAGGTGGGGCAGACAATGGCATTTTGTGTACTGGCTTTAAGCCAGTTGGTTCATGTGTTCAATGTACGTTCCAACAAATTTTCAATATTTAAGTTAGGGTTTATAAGTAACCGGTATGTATTGGGAGCTGTTGCAATTTCGGCACTGCTTCAGATTTCAGTTATTGGTATCCCCTTCCTGGCAAACATTTTCAAGGTGGTATCCCTCGGCGCTAAAAACTGGGGTTGGGTACTGTTACTTACCTTAACACCAATAGTTGTAGTTGAAATTGTAAAAGCGTTAGGATATAATATAGCAAAAGATGAAGAGTAGCCGCCTTTAACACTATAAGTATAAAATAATTTGCAGCGGAATAAATACTGGAAACGCATTAACGTGCGGCAGAAATGCTTATAAGGAGCACGGGAGGGGAGATAATGAAATCATGGAGCGTACGTAAATTGGTACTGTCAGGGATTTTAGCAGCGCTGGTATTTGTGGTCACAGCATTTACCAAGATACCTTCGCCGTTTGTTAGAGGTGCATATTATCATGCAGGGGACAGCGTCATATATCTCAGTGCTTTGGTTCTGGGGCCCTCCGTTGCAGCAGTGGTAAGCGGGCTGGGTTCGTTTGTATCGGATCTGTATTTAGGATTTCCTCTTTATATGTTTGCAACGCTTATTATAAAAGGTATAATGGGCGGCATTGCCGGATACTTTTTATATTCACCTCAGGGAACGGTGTCCTGGTCCAGAAAGTTCTTGGGAATTCTTATAGCCGGATTATGGATGGCTGTTGGGTATTATATATTCGAGGTGTTTATTATCAGAATTATTGACTGGAGGGCAAATATTCCTAACCTTTTTGCCAACATAGCCCAGGCTTTTGTTGGCGCGGTGATATTTTTACCGTTGTCAAAACCTTTGGAACGATTAAAGGATATCTAATACTTACAATATGCTTATATGGCGTGTTATATACACGCCTTTTTGTTTTACCGGAAACTATAATCTAAGTTTTTGCAGGAATATATCGGCTGTAAGTCGAATATATCCCGTACCTGTTAATAAATAGATTGAAATATTTGCATGTTTGGTATGCTAATTCTATTAAGTTCAGACAATCTGAATTTTAATATTTTAGGAGTGATGGTGATATGGCATTGGTAAACCCGTTGAGTTTTATACAAAAGGCAAGGGAAAAAGGAGTGGCAATTGCAGCTTTTAACGTACACAATCTGGAAACTATTCAGGCTGTAGCAGAAGGTGCAGCTGAAGAAAGAGCGCCGGTTATCATACAAACCACTCCAGGCACCTTAAAACATGCCGGAGTCGAGTATATAGCTGCCTGCGTAAAGGTGGCTTCAGAAAAGCACGATATACCAATTGCTCTTCATGTAGACCATTGCCCGTCTTATAACACCATAGTACAGTGTATAAGAAACGGCTATACATCGGTAATGATCGATGGTTCTATGCTGCCATATGAAGAGAATGTTGCCCTGGTGAAAAAGGTGGTTGAACTGGCTCACAGTGTCGGAATTGCAGTTGAAGCTGAGTTAGGGCGTATAGGAGGCACTGAGGATGACATAACCCTGGACGAGCGGGAGGCCACATTTACGGTACCCGAGGAAGCCAGAGATTTTGTGGAGGCTACCGGTGTCGATACTCTGGCTGTTGCAATAGGGACGGCTCATGGTGTGTATAAGTGGGAACCTAAGCTGGATTTTAAACGGCTGGCTGAAATCAGGGAATTGGTGGATGTTCCGCTGGTTCTCCACGGCGCGTCGGGTGTCGATGATGAGAGTATAAAGAAGGCCATCACCGGAGGTATCTGCAAGATCAATATAGCCACCGAACTTAAGATACCTATGGCTGAGGCTATCCAGGAAGTATTCCGTGCCAAGCCCGATGAAAATGACCCGAGGAAATATATGGGACCGGCAAAGGAAGCCGTAAAAGAGGTGGTACGAAAGAAAATCAGACTGTGCGGATGCAACGGACTGGCTGATGAATTGGAGGGACTCAGGTGATTCTGGCTATCACTATGAATCCAGCTATTGATAAAGTATATTCAATAGATAATTTTACAGTAAACAAAATATTTCGCACTAAGGCGATGACAGCGACGCCCGGTGGAAAAGGACTGAATGTGGCCAGGGTGGCACGAATTTTAGGAGAGAGGGTTGTGGCTTCCGGTTTTATCGGCGGCGGNNAGTAACGGTCAGTTTATCAACAACCAGCTTAAGACAGATGGAATCGAAAGCCGGTTTGTACCGATTGATGGAGAAACAAGGATATGTATCAATATATTGGATGAGGTAAACGGGACTTCAACCGAAGTTTTGGAACCAGGCCCTACAATTACTCCCGATGAATGCCGTATCTTCTTGGAACGATTTGGAGAGATGGTAGCAGATTGCGATGTGGTAACGGCTTCAGGGAGCTTGCCAAGAGGTGTGCCCGTGGACTTTTATAGAGAACTGATACGTATTGCAAGGTCGGAAGGGAAAAAGTTTATACTGGATACCAGCGGTGAATGTTTAAAAGAAGGAATCAAAGAGCAGCCTTATATGATAAAACCCAATCAGCACGAGCTTTCCCAGGCTTTAGGAATCAAACCTTCGTCAAAGGAGGATTATATAAGGGCATTGAACCGTTTTAAGGAGATCGGTATTTGTTTTCCCGTTATCACCCTTGGTGAAAAAGGATGTGTAGCTGCCTTGCCTGACGGTATCTATTATTTTTATGCTCCGCCTATAAAGGTAGTTAACGTGGTTGGTTCGGGAGATTCATTTGTTGCCGGTTGTGCCGTTGCGCTGAGTAGAGGAATGGAGCCCGTTGAAGTCATCAAACTGGGAATGGCCTGCGGTATGGCTAACACCCAATTTTTTAAAACCGGGATGGTTTCCCATGAACTGGTTGACAAGTTTTTGAAGACCATAGAGATTGAAAAATGGAATTAAGGCAAATAAAAACGGTTCTGGATTCATAATTTGATTTGAGTCAGGGCCGTTAATTTATGAACTAATATTTTTGAAAAATGTTATTATTTGTTTATATTTTTATACTTAAGTTAATGATATAATCGACTACAAAGGTAAATTTTGTGTAGTTTTTATCACCTTACAGTAATTTTGACATATCTTGTGCTGCGGGAAAAATCCCATATCAGCACAAATAATGGCGCACATATATGGATTGGGTGGAGGTAACGGAGTGAAAAGGGGATTTGTAATAATATTTGCTTTATTACTCTTTTTGATACAGTTTTCTGCAGAAGGTACGGTATATGCAGAAGGCACCAATGATATTGTTATGGAA
>LFRM01129560.1_pt1 | contig 20479 bp, 21 predicted proteins | sample 618341 | NCBI WGS metagenome assembly LFRM01 (sample SAMN03654438, study PRJNA283298) | anaerobic digester metagenome | isolation source: pool of bioreactors CSTR01a, CSTR02a, and CSTR03a thermophilic anaerobic... | place: Denmark: Kgs. Lyngby | collected 2014-05-21 | reverse complement strand
GTAACAGTTCCTTCACCCAGAGCATCCTTACCACTGGTAATAGCTCTTATACGATAATCTTTCAATGTGATATCCAGTCCGGTTGCCCGCTCTACTGCATGGAATATTGCATCAATAGGACCGTCTCCACAAGCAGCTTCTTCCACTACTTGACCTTCTCTGGATATTCGCACCGTAGATGTGGAAATTAGAGAATTACCACTGGTAATATGGAAGTAATCCAATTGCAGGGTTTCAGGTATCTGGATAAGCTCCGAGGAAATAAGGGCTTCAATATCGCTATCCATAACATATTTTTTCTTATCTGCCAAATCCTTAAACTTTTGAAAAGCTTCGTTAACCTCTTCTGATGACAAATGGTGAAAGCCAAGCTCCTGTAAGCGTTCCTCAAAGGCATGGCGGCCGGAATGCTTTCCAAGCACCATTTGGCTTTTTTTCAAACCGATGGATTCTGGGGTCATAATCTCATAGGTCTCCCGATTAGTCATGATTCCATGCTGGTGAATACCCGATTCGTGAGCAAAGGCATTAGCACCTACGATGGCCTTATTAGGCTGCACATGAACACCAGTCAGGGAACTAATAAGTGTGCTGGTACGGTAAATTTGCTCCGTTTCTATATTGGTCTGAAAATCGTAAAAATCTTTACGAGTCCGAAGTGCCATAACCAATTCTTCCAGTGCTGCATTCCCCGCCCGTTCCCCCAGACCATTAATGGTGCACTCTACTTGCCTAGCTCCATTTTCTATTGCAGCCAGGGAGTTTGCTACGGCTAAGCCCAAGTCATTGTGGCAATGAACACTTAAAACCACATTGTCGATTCCTCTTACATTTTTTTGAATTCCTCTGATAAGTGCTCCGAATTCTTCAGGTGTGGAATAACCTACAGTATCGGGAATATTCAGTACATCTGCTCCTTCCTTAATGACTGCCTCCAATACCTGATATAGAAACTCTGGTCTGGTACGAGAGCCGTCTTCAGGGGAAAACTCTACCTGGGAGCAAAGTGACTTGGCATAGGCTACCATATCGGCCGCTCGTCTTATTACCTCGTCAGGCTCCATACGTAATTTATACTTCATATGAATGTCGGAAGTAGCAATAAAGGTATGAATTCTAGGTTTCGCCGCCTCTTGTATCGCTTCCCATGCACGATCAATGTCTTTTGGGACCGCTCTGGCCAAGGCAGTTATTACCGGCTTGCGAACTTGCTGGGCGATAGCTCTTACTCCTTCAAAGTCGCCTTTGGAGGAGATAGGAAACCCTGCTTCCATAGCATCTACACCCAGCTTCTCCAATTGTTTAGCGATCTCCAGCTTTTCCTGCATATTTAAGCTAATACCCGGTGATTGTTCTCCATCTCTTAATGTTGTATCAAAAATTGCAATTTGATTAGCCATGAGTGTCCTCCTTATGGGGTTTTATTTTTTCTCAATCCAAGGCATCATCTTGCGTAATTCCCGTCCTACCTTCTCAATCTGGTGCTCTTGTTCCTGGGCGCGTCTAGCCATGAATGAGGGACGGTTTGCCTGATTTTCTAAAATCCAGTTCTTGGCAAAGGTACCATCTTGAATTTCACTAAGTACCTGTTTCATCTCTTTACGAGTTTCTTCTGTAACAATACGTCTTCCGGTTGCATAGTCTCCATATTCTGCCGTATCACTTATAGAATATCTCATATAAGACATTCCACCTTGATTCATCAAATCGATTATGAGTTTCATTTCATGAAGACATTCGAAGTAGGCACTTTCTGGTTGATAACCTGCTTCAACTAAGGTTTCAAATCCAGCTTTTATCAACTCAGTAACTCCGCCACACAATACAGCCTGTTCACCAAATAGATCGGTTTCAGTTTCTTCCTTAAAGGTGGTTTCCAGTACTCCTGCCCGTGCGCCGCCAATTCCTGCTGAATAAGCTAGAGCGTAATCCTTCGCTTTGCCAGTTGCGTCCTGATGGACAGCGATAAGACAGGGAACACCTTTGCCTTCTTGAAACTGACTTCTTACTGTATGTCCCGGGCCTTTTGGTGCAATCATGAATACATCAACATCAGCTGGCGGGGTAATTTGACCAAAGTGAATGTTAAATCCATGGGCAAACATTAGACCATTACCTGATTCTAAATTAGGCTCAATTGATTCTTTGTAAATCTTTGCCTGTTTCTCGTCGGGAACCAGCATCATAATATAGTCTGCTGCTTTGGCTGCCTCTGCTGTTTGCATTACCTTAAGACCGGCTTCTTCAGCTAGCTTCCAGGACTTACTTCCTGCGTATAGGCCTACTACAACATCCACTCCACTTTCCTTAAGGTTCAGCGCATGAGCATGACCCTGACTTCCATAACCAATAATCGCTATCTTTTTACCTTGTAAGAGCCCTAGATTTGCATCTGATTCATAATACATTTTTGCCATAATATTCTTCCTCCTTGTTTTCTGGGTGAATATATTTCACCATTTTCAACCCTCGATCGATGGAAATATTGCCAGTACGAACCATTTCGAGAATGCCAAAGTCACTTAGCATATCCTCCAAAGCGGCAATTTTTTCATTGTCTCCGGTAATTTCTACAATAATAGAATGCCGGTTTACGTCCACTACCTTTGCCCTGAAAATATTGACGATATCTACGATTTGATTCCGGGTTTCTGGTGTGGCCTTTACCTTGATAAGGGCCAACTCCCTTGAGATGGAATCTTCACCGATGATCGCCACCTGAATGACATTAATAAGCTTGTTGAGCTGTTTGGTTATCTGACCAACCAGATACTCATCCCCATCAACAACAATGGTAATTCGAGAAATTTTCGGGTTTTCAGTAACCCCTACAGCCAGACTGTGGATATTAAAGCCTCTGCGGCTAAACAAGCCTGTTACTTTAGATAGTACGCCTGGATGGTTATCAACCAATACACCTACTACATATTTCATCTGTGCTTCCCTCCCTCTTTCTTCATATAACATATTTAAAAAACAAAAAAACCTCTCGACCTCATATCAGTAAGTCTACTAATATAAGGGGCGAAAGGTTACTTTCACGGTACCACCCTAATTTGTCTGGCCCTTTCGGGACAAACCTCGCGAAGCTCCATCAAGCTTCCGGCCTGTAACGGGACCACCCGGTAAACCCTACTAAAACCTGTATTGGCTTTTTCAGATTACCCCTCAGGAGTGAGCATACAGCCCGGCAACCCACTGGTTTGCACCAACCACCAGCTCACTGAAGATAATTGCCTCGGACCTTCTGTCTCCGTCATCGGATTTCGAAGATATAAAAATAAAAGATTAATTAGTAGTCTATCAAAGAGTCAAGCCCCGTGTCAAGAGCTTTTTTCAAATATTATTGACAACCTTTTGTCAATATTGTTAGTTCTACTCAACTGTTTCAGCTTTCTCTACTATTTTCTTGACTCTTTTCAGAAATGTTTCCCTGTCCAGCATGACAATCCGACCACATTTCAGGCATTTGATCTTAAAGTCAGCGCCTATGCGGATAACTTTCCATTGATCGTTGCCACATGGATGTGGTTTCCTAGTCTGTATAATATCCCCTAGGCTATATTCCATTGCCATAGCATACACCCTTTCTACTCCTTAAATGCATATCTATTTTTTTAACATAGATTATTGATTCTACCGCAAGAACACATTTTTGAATGTGCTGACACTCTTTATGTCATTCTGAACGCAGTGAAGAATCCGAGGTTTATCATCTTCTACTTTCAATATTCTTCGTCGCAAGCTCCTCAGAATGACAATCCAACGACTATTTGCAGTAGAATCATTATTATATGCAAAATATTTGTTTGAACCTTTATTGAAAATCAAGATAGAATTATAGCACTATAGTGTTTTCTCCGCTATTCATCCGTTGAACTATTTCTTTCATGCCCGCAGCTCTACCTACTGCCAAAGTACTGCTAAGACCATAGAAATTTAAGCAGGTATCGGACGAGAGTATATCCACTCCCTTTTCAGCTAAAGTACGTAGGTCCTTTAACACCTCTGAATCTTCTACTGTCAAGGCGACGCCGCCATTTATAAAAATTATACTTTTTGGACATGGCTTACACTGCTTCAAATGATACAAATAGCTTTTCATCAAGGCCTTCCCTAATTCTTGCTCTCCTCGCCCCAAGGTACAACCACTAATCACAACAACTGAAACATTAGGCAAACTATACTTTTCTCCATCCTGTAATACAGTTTGGCTAAAATGAATCAAGTATTCACCACTGGATTCCTCTAAAAAGGAATTCATCTTATTTTCCTGGGCCATGCTTTGGATTTCTCTAGCTTTATCCAAGCTATCCGTTACGGTAGTTATGGAGCCAAAGCCAATTTCATTAATGGTATTTTCTATGAGGGGCCATGATTGGTTAGCTGTCATGCCTCGGACATCAATCTTGTAATCCATAAGAAGCTCCTTTCAGATTTTATATGTTCCAGCTGCTTCAACAAAAGCTTCAAATAATCGCATCATAGGTGCATCCTCAAGCATGCGTTCCGGATGCCACTGAACCCCCATTAAAAAGGGATGGCTTTCAGATTCTATTGCTTCAATTACTCCATCAGCAGCCCATGCCACAGCCTCCAATCCAAAGGCAAGAGTTCGGACTGCCTGGTGGTGAAAGCTGTTAGTGTCAATTTGATGAGTGCCCAATATCTGATGCAATCGCGATTCTTCTTTAATACTTACATGGTGAAAAGGAGCCCCTGTGGGAGCGGATTGGTTATGGCAAATTAACTCACCATCTTTATACTGGGTTTTCAAGTCTTGATAAACATCTCCACCGAGAGCAATGTTTATCAGCTGAGCTCCCCTACAAATGCCCAACACAGGCATATCAGCTTCTGCAGCTGCCTGACATATAGGCAATTCCAAGTCATCCCGGCGAGGATTCACTCTTCCAATAGCTGCATGGGGCTCTTCTCCGAAATATCGGGGATGTACATCCTGCCCACCTGTCAACATTAGGCCTTGTATCTGGGAAAGAATATCTGATATACCCTTTTCTGTGGTACAAGGGGATATTGGGGGTATTATTAGAGGTAATCCGCCTGCACGGCAAATGCCTTCCACATAACCCAATTTTAGTAGAAAGTTGTTTGCTTCCCAGTCATAATCACAGGTAATTCCTATTATCGGCTTCATCAGCTCCAACTCCTATCTAAATAAAGAATGACAATACTGATATTTAATGATGCTCATGATAATTAACTAGAACTTATTCAAATATTGATCTAATTCCCATTGGTGAACCTGCATTTTATAATCATTCCACTCAATTAGCTTGGCTTCACGGAATCTATTGTATGTGTGTTCCGACAAGGTTTCTTGTATTACCAAGTCTTTGCTCAAGGCTTCCAATGCACTGTATAGATTATTTGGCAAGCAGCTGATGCAATTAGCGTTTCTTTCTTCGACACTCATTTCATAAATATTTCGATTAACCGGTGGAGGAGGCACAATTTTATTGCGAATGCCTTCTAAGCCTGCCTTCAAGGTTACCGCTAATGCTAGGTAAGGATTACATGAGGGATCAGGACTTCTCAGTTCTACGCGAGTTGCGCTGCCTCTTTTGGATGGAATACGAATTAATGGACTGCGATTTTGTGCAGACCAAGCGATGTACACTGGTGCCTCATATCCTGCTACCAGCCGTTTATACGAGTTTACAAGAGGATTAGCAATAGCAGTTATGGCAGGTGCATGCATTAATAAGCCGCCCATATAATTATAGGCTTCCTGGCTGAGCTGAAGCTCGCCATCAGGTTTATAAAAAACATTTTCACCATTCTTAAACAAAGATTGGTTTAGATGCATACCAGAACCTGCCACCCCATAAATAGGCTTGGGCATGAACGTGGCATGAAGGCCATGTTGTTTGGCAGTATAGCGCACTACCATTTTAAATGTCATAACATTATCGGCAGTGGTTAAAGCATCGTTGTATTTAAAATCAATTTCATGTTGTCCCGGGGCTGTTTCATGATGAGAGGCTTCAATTTCAAAGCCCATATCCTCCAGAACTAGGCACATTTCTCTTCGAGCACCTTCACCTCTGTCGACAGGGCCCAGGTCAAAATAACCAGCTTGGTCGTGGGTAGTCATAGTGGACTTACCCTCAGAATCCGTATGGAACAAGAAAAACTCGGCCTCTGGACCTACTTGCATGGTATAGCCCATTTCCTCCGCTTCCTTCAATACCCGTTTTAAGGTGTTTCGGGGACAACCAGAAAAGGGAGTACCATCGGAATTGTAAACATCACAGATTAACCTGGCTACATGTCCTTCCTCTTTTGTCCAGGGATATATAACAAAGGAACTGGGGTCGGGATGAAGAATCATATCGGATTCTTCTATACGTACAAAGCCTTCGATGGACGAACCATCAAACATGATTTCATTGTCTAGAGCTTTGCCTAACTGTTTAACCGTAATTGCTACATTTTTTAATGTACCGAATATATCAGTAAATTGTAAACGAACAAATTGAACCTGTTGCTCTTTACATATCCGTAGAATATCCTGTTTTGTATACTTTGCCATATTACACGCTCCCAGCTATCAAATTGAGTTAGGTAAATCATTCTAATTATAGCTAAACATTGCTTGAAATGCAATCAGCTAATTAAAACGGATTATCAATTGATAATGGTTTTATCTATCAATATAGAAAAATAGGTACAAACTTTTGTTGATATATACGTTGAATTTCTTACTTGGAAGGAGTATCATATAAATCAATTATATTATTAATTGATAAGGAGAAGTAGGTATGAAAGTCTTTTCTCAAGTAAAACGCATTTTATGGATCATTTTATTTCTTAATCTAGCAGTTGCTGCCGTCAAAATTATTGTGGGGTATCTCCTCATCCAAAGCAGCAGCTTGACTGCCGATGGATATCATTCCCTAACTGATGGGGCGTCCAATATTGTAGGCCTGATCGGAATCCAGTTAGCTTCACGACCAGTGGACGATGACCATCCCTACGGGCACAGGAAATTCGAGACATTATCGGGCTTGCTGATTTCTGGCGTACTCTTTACACTTGGGTTTAAGGTTTTAATTGAAGGGATGCAAAAATTTATCAACCCTGTGGCTCCTAAAGTAAGCATGGAAAGTCTGATTGCTCTGGTAGCTACTCTAATAATTAATATTTTTGTTAGTAAGTTGGAATATAAGAAAGGTATGGAACTAAACAGCCAGATTCTTATATCTGACTCACTTCATACACGAAGTGATATTTTTATATCTCTAGGGGTTTTAATTACCTTGGTGGGTATTATGCTAGGGCTTCCTCCATTGCTTGATCCCTTGGTATCCCTGGTAGTCGCCGGGTTTATTTTCCATGCCTCTTATGAGATTTTTGTAATGAATAGGGATATTCTTGTAGATAAGGCTGTTATCCAGGAAGAAAAGATCAAAAAAATCACCATGAGCTTTGATGAAGTAAAGGACACCCATTCAATACGCAGCCGTGGAAGCAAGAGTGCCCTATTTATCGATATGCATATTATGACCAAACCGGATCTAAGTGTTGAGGAATCCCATCAGCTAATTCACAAAATTGAAGATCAAATTCGGCAGGACATAGATGAAAATGCGCAGATTACCGCCCATTTGGAGCCTTTCGAAGATAACGCAGTGTGAACAAGCTTCACTTTAGAAATATATTAGCTATTGTTATGGTTGTTGTCATGGAGCACTTGGTCTATGACAATAACCAGAGCCAGCATAAATACCGGATCTTCCTCATCTGAAACATCCACTCCGTAGGTATCTGACCACGAAAACCAGCGTTTTGAAACCTGAGCCGCCTGGAGTCCATTTCGTAAAATAGAAAAGTCCATAACCCAAACATTTCCTTCAGCATGATAATCAGCATGAACTCCAAATATCTTAAATTTTGGACGTAATAAGGTAAACTCCTTCTTTACTGTAGCATATAGCTGACCCATATAGTAGATGCTATATTCTGGTAGAAAACGAAATAACTTCTGCTCAATATAGATTAGCTCATTACCATTCATATCATAAATACGAAGCTTATCTCCAAAAGAAAACACCTTTCCCTTTACCTGGTAGCAGTCATATCCATTTTCATCACGAATGTTAAATTTGTCTCCAAAAGAGAAAACTTTCTGTTTTATGGCATACTTCATTCGCTTTCCCTCCCAATTTCCTTTTTATTTGAAATATCGTTTCTAAGTTTATCTACTTGTGCGTCCTTAATGAGCTCTTCCCCATACCTTGCTTCTCCATATAATTCTTCCATAAGAACTGCTGTATCTTGATCCAACCTGTCTAGATTCACCAACTCGTGTATAGTTTCCCTTGGTGTGCGATAACTGCTAAAACGGAAACCGGAGTCAATAGCCTGAAAAATCAGTTGCCTGTATAGAAATCTCACCCTTTGACGATTATCTGTTAACTGGCTCCACTTGGGCTCAGAGCTTCGAATTCCTTCCCACCAGTTACGAAGAGAGTCTGCATAATTTTGTCTAATGCTCTGCCAGTCCAAAAGGCTTTCCCTTTCATCATCATATTCATCTGATGTCACACCTGACCAACGTCCACTCTCCATTAATTTTTTAATTTGGGCGATAATGAAACGCCACAGCTTTATCAATTGCTTTGTGAAAAAATAAATAGCGAATAGGAGCAGGGCAATCAAAAATATGGTTCCTATAATCTGCACCACTGCATCCCAGAAAGGTGATGGAGGCCTTGCTTCTGCTGGAGGTAGCGCAGGAGCACCATCTTCAGACGGACCACCCTGTCCTCCACCGGTAGTTTGCCTTAATTCCATCAGTTTTTTAATCACATATATAATGAAACTTACAATTGCTTTGACAACATATAAAAAGGTATCCTTAATTGTTTGAAAACCAGCAACCACCAAACTAATCACTATGGTTATAGCTATAAGGATTCTGTTGTTCTTACGGACCACAGGCAAAGAAGTAGAATCCTTCAATTCTTCACGAGAAGCCTCATTAATCAATTCGGAATTGGTTAACAGGAAAATCGTAGGTATTGTGATCAAACCTCCTATGAGGAGATAATGCTGAAAGTTTCGGGTAGCGATAATCTTTCCATACAAATAATAGAAAGAAAAATAAAGACCTAATGATGAATAGCAATAAATCTTAGCAAAAGAGCTTATAAGAGGCCGCTCAGCTACAAACACTCCCCTGCAGCCTGACACAGAAATTAGTAAACCATAAAAAACTACAGACAAAATATTAAGTTCTGTAAAGAAAATCTTTGACAGAATAGCAAAACCTAAGCTAATCAATATTATTAAGAGCAAAGAAACCATTCTGTTTCGCTGGATGAGCAACTTTCGTGTAACCGCTCCAATAAGGTAAGCGCTTACCAATAACGCGCCAAAGAAAGCAAATGGTAAGGATGTTAAAGCATATAAATATAAGGAAAGGGTGATTGGAAATAATATAGAGGTATCCATCCAAAGGGCTAATATAGGAGTAAGAAATCTGAGAATCTTATTCTTCATACAGCCACCTCGCTTTGGGACTCAGTATCTAGCATGATAATGTCTACAGAATGACCTTTACCGCGAAGCCTTTGAATTTGCTCCTCCATACGTTCCCCTACAAAGGGAGTTAACAATAGAATATCCATTGGGCTGCTGTCATGATCCAGCTCGTCTTCTAAGAATGTAAAGAAGGTACAGCTTCTGGCTACTACCATCTTAGCTAGAATTTCAAATATGTAGTTCAGCTGCTCTTGCCCTGGCTGGGGTCCCACATAGATAGGCTGATCTTTTTTATCTACTTCATATGCATTACTTCCAAAACCTACAGGAATTCCATTATCAATTGCATTTTGTGCAATAGTGGCACTATAAGAGATTCCCCGTTCTATGAGATCCAAATCAGTAACAGCACCCCACATGGATTCACTTAGGTCAATATTTAGAAGTATCAAAATTCTAGGGTCAGCAGTATGATCCAATTGAAACACCTGGAAATCCCCTGTGCGGGCAGATGCTTTCCAATTAATTCGATTTAGGGGATCACCATATTTGTATTCTCGTACTCCAGCAATTAAGAATGGGTCCTCCAAAATCCATCTTCGAACTGTAACTTCCCCCATCCAACTATGTGAGGGAAAGGGAATGTCCTCTAGAGGAAATAGCTTAGGGTAAACCAAGAGCTCGGAATCTACATGAAAATCTCGGTACAATTCTTGAGCACCAAATGCGTCACCACAGGTCATTGCAGCTGTAGACAACTGATAAAAGCCTCGCTTTAGACATAGAATTTTATGCCTTCGAGTTATACCCGTAAATGGCATCAAGCTGAAAAAACTCTTATGAAACTCATCATGCTTAATGGTCATATCCGACTGTTGGGTAAACTTTAAATAGGGACTCATCTTAGCCTCTATACGGAGCCATGGAATAGGCAGGAGCTTTCGGTTCTGTATCACCTCTACCATTTCCACCTCTTCTCCTTCAAAAACAGCAGGCATATTAAAGGAACGAGTATAGCTAAGGCCGGAAAGACCCCACTTCCTGTATATTTGAGATTGTAAGACAATAATAACTACAATTATAAATATGAACCAGGACAGGGACATTATAAATCCATTCCTTTTTTCATCAGATTCTCTTCAGAGGGAACTGGTGTATCTCGGATAATCTGATCTAAAATTTGTTCGTTATAGTTTTCCTTCAGCCTTGAAGTGTTCTTCAAAATTATACGGTGAGCTAGGGCAGGCTTCACCATAGCTTTAACATCGTCAGGAGTTACATAGGATCGCCCTTTTAGAATGGCATGAGCTTGAACGCATTTGAGCAGTGCTTGACTGCCTCGAGGGCTGACACCTAAAACAACATCACTATGTTTTCGAGTTCTTTCAACTATATCCATAATGTATTGTAAAATATCGTCACTGACATAGGTATTGGAATAGTTTCGTTGAGCTTCCAATATCTCTTCTTTGGTGGCAACTGGCTCAATTTCCTCTAAGGGCTGATTCTCTTTAAATCGCTTTAAAACCTCCATGCCCTCTTCGGTAGATGGATAGCCCATTTTCATCTTTAACAAAAAGCGATCCAATTGAGCTTCTGGCAACGGAAAGGTACCCTGAGTTTCTACGGGATTCTGAGTTGCAATGACCAGAAATGGTCTATCCAAGGGCCTAGTTTCTCCGTCTATGGTCACCTGATACTCTTCCATACACTCTAGAAGACTGGATTGGGTTCTAGGTGTAGCACGATTAATTTCATCAGCCAACAAAATATTGCTGAATACTGGACCTGGCCTAAAGACAAATTCCTCAGCTTTCTGATTGTAATAGTTTAGACCACTGATATCTGTAGGAAGCAGATCTGGTGTAAATTGAATTCTCTTAAATTCCACATTCAAGGACCGAGCTACAGATTTAGCTAGCAAAGTCTTTCCTGTACCTGGAACATCTTCTAGGAGGATATGACCTGACACAATTAAAGCGATCATTAAGTGATCAATAACCTCTGACTTTCCAACGATTACCTTCTGTACATTTAATTTTATCTTTTCCGACAAGCTTTGTATTTCATGAAAGTCCATCCACAGAACCCCTTTATTTTATTGTAGCTTCTACTATAGCAGTAATTTACCTGCTCAAAGCTTACTTACTAATAATTATATTCTACACTTTACCTGTCTTTCCTCCCCAATCTTTCCCTTAGTTTTTTACTTGACTATTTGACTTGATTTTTTCTAGATAGCATTACGAGGCTTTGTCTAAGCTGTTTCAAGCTGAAAAAAGCTACAGCACAATAGCTGTAGCTGATTAATTATATTCATCTAGCATTAATCCTATGATTATCTGATACTCAAATAAACAGCTAAATGTCTTTTCATGTCATCAGACTGGTGTAGCTCTTCTGATTCAACATCGATTCTGTCTCCCTCGAGCTTTACTCCAAAGTCTTGAAATCCTCTAGACTGCAAATAATTATGGATGACCGATGTACCTTCTTCTCCTTGAGCTATCAAATCCTTATCTCCTACATAGTCTCCGTTAACATACACATGATAGGAGTCGCTGCTATTTTTAGTGTTGTTATCGTCACCATCAGGTCGAATAATACCAAAAGGTAAAAATGAGCTATTGCCAAAGCCGTTCCATGGATCCCACCACATTGTTTTTCCTCCTTTTCATTGTGATGGTATTAGTATTCATTAATTGGGCTCATTTCATGCTATTTATCATGAAAATATTTTATTGGTATTATATGTAATTTGCATTATAAGGTGATTTATAGTTCCTGGCTAACTAGTTCTTGGGAAATAATTCGTTTATCTAAAATACCTTTAACAGGCTTACCCGAGTCCAAGTGGTTTAATATTACACTGGTATTAGATACTGACTGGTTTCTTAAGACTTCAGCATAATCCAGGTCTTCCAAATATGTACACACTAAATTAGCAATCATCGTGAACAATATCGTGTCTCCATTGGTTATTTCACGATGATTCCAAGAGCTGAAGTATAGAATACCATCAGTTCGAGTACCACGAATAAGAGGAATAACCAGTGCGTTCTCACGAAAAACATAGTCACTCTTTACTTCTTGGAGACTTCTATTCTTTTGCTCTAAAATGATTTGGTAGATCCCCTCTTTTTCCTCAGCAGTAGGAGGCATTCCATATATCTCCACCTCTCCTCCACGTATTAGGAATATACAAACCTCTTCCGAAAAAAAGAATTCGCTACACAGAGTTAGTAGCCTCTTCATAAATTGAGCAATTCCCTTCTCCAATCTGAAACGACCAGCCATTTCTAATAAGGCTAATAGCCTGTGATTCATCTGATCTAATTCGCTGGTCACTTTTTGTAAGCTTTGTAACTTATCTACGCTCTTAATCCTTTGATTCAATAATATATATGGGACAATATAGAAAAGAAAAAAACCAATCCCATTAATAATAAGCTTGTCACTTATATTTAGTATCGCATCTGGCATACTATTTATAGCAGGTATCATTGCAGAAAATCCTACCATAACTCCGACAATTCCACCCACCAAACCTCGAATTCCATAAAGAAAATGTATTGTAAACACAGGGATGCACAAACAGATCAGAAAAGGACTGCTCAAGCCTCCGCTTATAAGGATAAATATCTGGGTAATTAGCATATCAGTTGTAGAAAGTAAAATACGCGCTGCAGAAATTTTCATAATAGTCCAATACATGCCCAGCACCAGCATTTGGTATAATCCATAGCTTAGCAGAATAACATTTCTTGGGAAATATTCTTGTGCATCTGTCTGCAAAGCTAGAACTGTACAGAAGAGCAGAATACAAACCCGAATTAGCAGCATAGTAATAATAGGTAATTTTTTCAAGGTGATTCCTCCCTTAATTTAAAGGATATATTGGCTATTTCACTATTCGATTATAAATTGCTGAATGCCTACATTTCCCGATTTATTTCCCATTACTTTCAATCGCCTCCATATTGTAACATTCGATATAAGCTGACAAGTTTATAGGTAAAAGAAATCACTAATAATCATTTCTTGTCACATTTGGTCCATATAGCCATAATCACTGGGAAATAGGCTTGTATGGTAAGAATATAATCTATGCTAATCTTGTTCTTTCTAATTGAATATGATAAAATTTACTTTATACTATTAATATTTGTACCAGTGTTTAATATGCGAGGCAATTAATATCTCAGAAGCGTTATAAAGCGAAAGGTAGGATTGGTTTTGAAAAAGTTTTACATGCTGTTACTATCTCTTATTATCTTGGTTATGCCATTATCTGCTCATGCCATGCCCTCTCCATTATCCAGGGTAAATTCTAATGTCAGGATTCTTGAAGACAGCACCATTCAAATTGTATCCTACGAAGCTTATCATAAAGTTGAATCTAACATTACTAAAACCAATGCCACATTGATATTAAAAAATACCGGTGAAGAAGCTCTATCAAGATTCACAATGGGCATACCGTCCCATTTTGGCTTAATTCCGGTGAATAAAATAACAGTATACATGGACGGAGCTCAACAACGGCTTACCTTGCGAAGAAACAAACCTGCAGATGACAGCTCTTTTACCGATCAACCTACAAATTGGCTAACATGGAGATTTGATCTTGAACCGGAAGAACACAAAGTAATTGAGTTCTCCTACCAGACTGAAAACCAAGCAAAAGGTGATGGCAGCCATATGGTTTTCCTTTCCTCTGAATTTTTAAAGGCTTGGTCTGGTACACCGCAAAATATACAATTTACTTTAGACTTTAGAGATGCTACACCGTATATGTTTTACCCAAGCCCCTCTTTTCTTCCTCATGAATATGACTACAGAGGCAGATTAACATGGCAGTACAGCAATAGTTATCCAGATACACCTATTGAGGTATATTACCAATCCATGGATCAGATTGCCAGTGAATACTTAAATACACATCCTGCTAGTGATCGCTCAATCGGTGATATAATTGAAGCCTTTAACAAAAAATCATACGATGAGGCAATCAAGCTGATTGATAAATACTTAGAGACTGACACTGAGTCTACACTAAAATATGAATTATTGTATCTACAAGCCATTTCATATCAAGGCTTGTACCAACATAGCGAGGCAAATGCTCTCTTTGATCAATTAGATAATCAATTTATTTTTGGTCAATGGGAGGAAAGCTTCAAGAGCCGTATTATATTCGACAAATATATGTATATGAAGTCTAACCAAACTTCATATACGGACATATACGCTTACATGGAATCTGCGAAGAAATACGTTATGGGGAATGATGTATTTATGATGTGGATGGAAGAAGAGCTAGAGTCAATAAAGCCTTCTCCTACCCCAGAACCTACACCTGCTCCGACAGAGACTCCGTCCCTCGAAGGCAATGATTCTACCTTAGATAAAGATGAGGAGCTGATTACTTCAGTAAACATCGGAGGATTTGAAATAGCAGTAGAGATTATCTTCATTGGAATATTGGTACTAATAATTCTTCTGGTACTAATTTTCCGCAGAAAAAAAAGAAGAAGAAATAGGGGCTACTTATTCAAGTAGGCCAAGGGGACATAACAACTATGAAATTACTATTTATAATTAATCCTATTGCCGGGAAAGGGAATACTAAAGATGCCATTCCCGTTATAAAAAGCTTCTGTAAACAACGAGGAATCCAATATACCATCATAGAAACCTCAGGGCCTAGAGATGCTACACGCATTGTGAAGGAGCATTCGTCTGCTTACTCTGCTGTAGTAGCAGTTGGCGGCGACGGAACTGTATTAGAGGTAAGCAATGGCCTAACTGGCACAGATATTCCCCTAGGTATCTTACCACTGGGCAGAGGTAACGACTTTGCCAGAGCCATGAATATTCCCATTTCATTTACCCAGGTGGAAAAAGCCTTGGAAATTATTACAGAAAACACAGCACAATACGTGGATTTAGTCGCTTTTAACGTTAGGGTTTTTCTTAATATAGCAAGCGTTGGATTTGATGCAGAAATTATACAGGACCTTCATAAGGTTAAGCGCTTTATTAAGGGTAAGGCAGCATATTTCATATCTGTGTTTTTGAAGTTCCTCACATACAAGCCCAAGGATGTTGAATTGTTAATAGATGGTGAGAAGATAGCAACAAAGGTTTTTCTGACCGCTGTTTGTAATGGTATATGTTATGGCGGAGGTATGATGATTAACCCTAACGGATCTGTTACCGATGGCCTATTAGACGTTATAGTGATTAGTCCTGTACCGCGATATAAAATACCATTTTTGTTATTGAAGTTTATAAAAGGAAACCATCTCAGCTTACCCTATGTAACAAGCTATCAGTGTAAAGAGGTTCAAATTTCCTCTCAAGAGCCCTTGCCAGTCAACGTAGATGGTGAATCCCCCATGAATACACCAATAAGCTTGCTGATAAAGCCATTATCCATTCGCGTATTTGGAAATACTTAAGAGGAGGTAAAGTCATATGGAGCAACTGCTATATTTCGTACGCAATTATAGCCTTGAGATAACATTAGCTGCAGCTATCCTTTCTATAATCTCCTTTATATTATTAGCTTATAACATTATCCGAACCAATAAGATTATGCGTAAATATAAGCGGCTAATGAGAGGCGCAGATAACAAGAACCTTGAGATCATGCTCTACAAACATCTAGACGCTCTTGATGCAGGTATGAATAGAGTAAAAGAACTTGATGAGTCATATTCAGCATTAAACAGGCGGTTAAGACGAAGTATACAAAATGTTGGGGTTATTCGTTACAACGCATTTGATGGTATGGGAAGCGACCAAAGCTTTTCACTTGCTCTCCTAGATGAAAATGGTGATGGTTTTGTTCTAACCAGCCTGTACGGACGCAACGCCTCAACCGCTTTCGCCAAGCCTATAAAAGGAATGCAGTCTAGCTACCCCTTATCTGATGAAGAGAGGAAAGCCATTGATAAAGCTTTATAATCAGTCATTTAATAGAAAACAAGTATAAAAGAAACACCTTCCTGACATAATATCAATAATATGTTATGGGAGGTGTTTTTGTGAAAACCATTGCTTTGGAAAGAGGATTGGAAGCTCTTAAGCAGATACTTGATGAAAAAGGATACCAGACAGTGTTCGCAGACGAAATGGATACATGGGTATCGGCATACATATATCAGGATAGAAATGCATTAGGCCAGCAAAGTCTACTAGGTTCTTTGAACAACAGCTTTATGTCGACTACAACCGAAGCAAATTCGGGAGTATTGTTGATACAAGCCAAGGACCAAACTACTGAACAAATTATTTATATGATAGAAAACCGAGTCTACAGCCCCCTGTTCGATTACTAGATTTCCCTGAGCCCTCCCTCATTATTTTCTTCAAGCTTTGTTAGAACACTAATTAAAGACTTTTGTTTTGGCAAAGCTTTTATACTGCCATCTTTCACGTATTTCCATATAATAAAATGAATTCCACTGCTTATTGTATCAGCCATCCTCATTACCAAATTTAATCTGGTGTTTTGTAATACTAAGTACTCCATGAATCCACTCATATTAACTACACCAATTATATGCATATTGCCTACCTCTGGTAAAGACTTATTTACCCCAGCACCTGGACGCAGGGGGCCTTCTCCCATGCATATTTTCCCTACCCTTTCAGCCTTGCCCAAGCAGGCATCTATAGCAATTACGAAAGGCTTTGTATGGCTAATATCAATTTCCTGTATCACATTTGCCAAGTTTTTAGCATGGACAGGATGATCCAAAGTGCCATATATCGTTATTTTATTGTAGGGAATTAACTTAAGCTTGTGTCCAACTAACGGACCTAAACAATCTCCTGTGGATCTATCTGTTCCGATGCATAATATGACTACGTCATGATAACGACCAGTAAATAATTGGCTGAACAGTTTTTCAAAACCTCTGCTGAAGAGGGTTAAAGCATGAGCTTGATTTACATCTAAAGATATTTCGTCGTGATTCCTCTCCATACATACCTCCTAATTAGCCTGCATTTCCTATTATTTTGCCTGCTTACTCCTATTTTATGTACGGGAATAGTCCACTTATGACTTCCATATCCCATGACCCCTGTACTCATTATTTAGATAGAGCCCTTCCTAGTAGGGATTAATGATCTAGGCAGGAATTTGCTAATTTATATCGAATTTACTTATTAAAGATAATTATTTTAGAGAAAAAGGATGAGGAAAACAATCATGCAGAGGAAAACAAAACTAATACTTACAACAGTGCTTATTATAACTATAGCCGCAGTTTACTTCCTCATGTCAACGTTGCAGAATCAACCTGAGGTCTATCCAGTTCTTTCAGCAGAACCAATAAAAATAAGTGAGCAAGAAGAACTGCACTTTTTTAGTGATGGTTGGATAGTATGTGGCTCCCCATCTCGATTCTATTATTGGGATGAAACCAGCATGGAACCGCCATTTAGTCAGGATGACTTGTCATCTGAAAGCAATCAAATCCATATTACAGCCCACACTGATAATTATATTGTCACGGCAAATAACCGTATTTATAATACAGGAACCGTACCATTTACTCTGGTATACGAGAATGATGATTTTTCGATATGGGATTTGAAAGAATATTCTGACTTTTTGTTATTGTTACCATTGAACAAAGACGATATGGCGCAACCATATATCCTTGATAAAAACAGCGATTTTTTAATTTCAATGGAAGGTATTGGTGACATGAAATACATTGCAGCTGATTCGTACAATAAGGACATTTCCTTATTAACTATGAGTATAAATTCTCCAGTCCCTATGTCGCGGATTTTTCATTATAAAAATAGAGATGAATTATATGGCGTATTGTCATTGGATAATCAATTAATATACAATATATACCGATTGAAAGACTCAGTAGTTTTAATAGGAATCAAGGATCTATTGTGTTACAATATGGAAGGAGATTTAATTTGGTCCCTGGCCCATGATTCAGAAGGACAGTTTGAGGTAGTTACTGGAAATGATACTTTGTTTTTCTATTTCCCCGAGAAAAGTCAAGTTGGTGAAAAACAGGGCAATGCTATAATTATCAATGAAAGAGAATATGATGTTAAAGTATTTCCCAAATATCTATCCAACATCAAAGCTTTTAAAAAAGGCTATCTTGCTTTAGAGTCAGATCATAGTGTCGTTTTTCTAAATCAACAAGGGAAGGTTACTAGAAAGCAGAGACTACAAGATCCTGTCCATTGGATTACATTTGACTCTCAAAGTCCAGAGACTTTATATGTACGAACTAAAGAAAACATCCTGCAATTATATACAAGCGAAAAACAGGAGGCAATAAGTAAATGAATATAATAGACATAATAATATTTTTAATTATGAGCGTAAGTTTTATATTTGGTATGTATAATGGATTAGTTCTTTCCACTTTACATACTGTAAGTTTTTTTCTAGCCTGGATCTCATCCTTGCTTCTATACCCTACATTAACAAATACCTTGTTGGATAAGTTTCCTAAGTTGTTAAGTGCTGTTACTCACTATACTGAAGGCAACGCACAAATACCTACAGTAGAAGAACGAATGACGAAAATTAGTGCTATAACTCTTGACAAGCTCACTGAAATATTAGAAAAAATTCAACTTCCCAATCCTTTTAGCAGGATCTTGTTGAGTGATTTTTCACAGAATATAGAAGGTGTACAAACCCTTGGCGAGTATTTTGATTCTACTATGGCCATTACCGTCGTCAATATATTTAGTTTTTTACTTTTGTTTATTTTAATAGAGATAATTTTCATTGTGATAATCTCTATTGGTAAAACTGTTGTTGAATTACCTGTGCTAAAAAAGTATGACAGCTTGGCAGGCGGTGGATCCGGTATAGTTGTAGGCATCTTTATAGTATATTTAGTCTTTGCATTGGTGCCCATAGTCATTGTACTAGCACCTGTAGATTTAATTAAAGAATTTTTAGACGGATCTAAACTTGCAGACTTTTTCCTTAACTCTAATATATTCTCAAACTTTGTTAAAGGAAGATAAAAAAATGTTTCACGTGAAACATTGTACTTAATTGTTTCACGTGAAACATTTTTACTATCTCTAGCAACTTTATATCAATTCTCAATTCTTATTGCTTATTTACTCTTTCCATAATCCTTTCTAAATCCTCATTACTATAATATTCGATTTCAATGATTCCTTTCTTAGCACCCGGCTTAATTTGAACCCTGGTCCCAAGTGATTCTTCAAGTTCTGATTCTATTTCTAAAATATAACTGGGCTTTTCCTTTGCCTTGGTTTTCTTTTCTTTTATGTTAAAGTTTTGTATTAAATTTTCTGTCTCTCTTACACTTAGTTCTTTTTCTATTATTGTATTTGCTACTGTTTCCCTTAATGCACTATCCGATAATGCCAATAAAGCTCGAGCATGACCAGCGCTTAACTTTTCCTCTGCAAGGAAATTTTGGATTTTTTTCGAAAGCTGTAAGAGTCTTAAAGCATTAGCTACTGCTGGCCTGCTTTTTCCTAAACGTTTTGCTGCCTCTTCTTGTGTAAGATTTAGTCTATCAACCAATACCTGTACGCCCTTTGCTTCTTCTATAGGGTTAAGGTCTTCTCTTTGAAGATTTTCTATTAAGCCTATCTCTATAGACTGTTTTTCATCGATCTCAACTACTATTGCAGGGATTGTATCTTTATTAGCCAATCTGGATGCACGCCATCTGCGCTCTCCAGCAACAATTTGATATCGGCTACCCTTAGAGATGACGATTATGGGTTGAATTACTCCATGGATCCGTACGGAATCAGCTAACTCCTTAATCTTTTCATCATCGAATTTTGACCTTGCTTGATTTGGATTGGGGTCTATACTTGTAATTGATACTTCTTGAACTCTTGAATTATCATCATTAACTTGATCTGCTTCTTCCTTATAGCTTTCGAATAAGGCATCCAGCCCTCTACCTAAGCC
>LFRM01158129.1_pt1 | contig 20485 bp, 17 predicted proteins | sample 618341 | NCBI WGS metagenome assembly LFRM01 (sample SAMN03654438, study PRJNA283298) | anaerobic digester metagenome | isolation source: pool of bioreactors CSTR01a, CSTR02a, and CSTR03a thermophilic anaerobic... | place: Denmark: Kgs. Lyngby | collected 2014-05-21 | reverse complement strand
TTCCCCGGTGGTTTATTGCAGGGCAATAATCTCATCTTTTCCAGCGGTATGCTCATAACGGATGACGCAGTGAGCGGCAATCATCTCATCTCTCACCTCGAGTCACAAAAGCGACACGGGGCAACGATTGTCTTTGATCTCAATGTGAGGGCGGAGTCATATGGTCTGTCGCCTATTCGACGCCGTCAGTTTGAGCAAATTCTGGAACTTTGCGATATTGTTCTCGGTTCAGGCATTGAAGAATTTGGTCCTTTTACAGACTGCCAATACTTACCTGAGGCCGCGCGAATTATGGCGAAAAGCGGACTGACGGTCGTGGCACGTGACGGCCCTAACCCGATTCACTTCGCTACACCATTGGAGTATGAGGAAATTGCGGTGGAGGCCATCGCGGTTAAGGCCAACACGATCGGAGCCGGCGATGGCTTTGATGCCGGTTTTCTCAGAGCTTTGTACGCCGGCCTACCGCTGCGATCCTGCATCGATCTTGGCTCTTATACGGCCCGTCAACTGATCTCGGGCGCGTGGGAACGCTGAGAATCTATCCGGATCAGCTTAATCCTGCTCTTATTTTTGATTTTAGGGCAAAATAGACAGCTGAAGATAATAGCAAGACCATTCCTGTAGAAAGCAGTACCGTTGGCCAGTCCGCGGTTTTATTTAAGATCAGCTGATTTGCCTTGTATGCCCAATAGAATGGGCTCCAGTACATGGTCCACTGCCAATTCGCGGACAGTAACTCATATCCCACGATTGATCCGGCAACGGGCAACATAATCAGTTTGATGTTCGAGGCCGCTTCGATAACATCGTCGCTCGCAAGTCCCTGGACAAAACCAAGAACAAGGCTAAGGACCATGGATGAAAGGCCGACAAGGATAATCATAAGCCAGTTAATATCGTAGTAGCCTGTGATCAGCAGTGAGATAATAATGGATATCAGCGCGATGAAACCGCCCATCAAGCTTTTGCCCAGCACAAACTCTGTTTGTGAAACGGGAGTGACGTTGATCGCGTTGATTGTATTGTCTGCCTTTTCACCGACAATGCTGATCGCGATGAGCATACCCGCCAACATAATTGTCATTGATATAAGCATATTGACAAGCATGGTCTTTACAGGTGATACCGAATGTCCAAACGAATACATGGTGGCGGTCGTCTCATTAACGGTGGATCCCAATTCGTATAGGGCGCTTAATGAGGCGGCGTAATTTTCAACGATCTCTGATTCATTGCCTTGGAGGATGATTTCATATCCGTCGCCTTTTTGTATCATCGCGACGACATCATCCCGGTTGTTTACGCGCTTAACCGCGTCCGTTCGGTTGTCAACAAACTCCACTTTCGCGAAATTTTCCATGTACTCGATATGCGCGGGCTTGTCATTTCTAAGTAACACAAGATTGACCGTCGTATCGTTAAGTCCGGGCACGAAGAGCGTTATCCCAAGGGCCAAGACTATTGGCATGATCACGATAATCAGCGCCAGAGAATCACGTCTCGCCGTTTTTAAATCTCTAAAGAAGATTTTCAATATATTTTTCACATCAGATCTCCCTACACAGTTAGCGACTTTCTGAATCTTTGATTCGCGAGGAAGAACAACAAAATACCGCCCGCCAAGAATACACCGCTATAAATAAGCACATAGCCTACATCGGTCTTCACCATCAGGATCTCTTTCATAGCCTGCAGCAAGGGATAGGTTGGGAAGAGCCTCAGCCACAAGGGATCATAACTTGGCAAGAAGTAGGACAAGGCCGGTAACATCATCAAAATCACAAATGCGTACAGAACGCCGAACGCCTTTGATATGTTATCAAAAAAGCTGGCAACGAGTAGTCCCAAAGATGAAAACGCAAATGTCGAAATTAAAAGCAGGATATAAAACAAGGGGTAATTCGCTTGAGCGCCCATAATCGGTATCGTAATGATTGAAGATGATATTAAAACGGTTGTCATGATTACCATCGTTTTCGATAGCAAATATTTCCACACAGACGACGGAGTCACCGCGTAAGCGCGTATGACATCCTCGTCCTTATCCAGAAAGATATAGGCCATAACGATGAAGAAGCTCATGAGCGATCCCATAAGGATAATCATTACAGGGACAAGGTTTTCGCGGTTGTTTAACAGTACCGTGTCACCGAGCGTCGTAATCTCTTGTCCTTCATACACCTCTTGCAGCTTATCGGGGTTTTCGTTGTGAAGCACATACAAAAGGTTCTCGTATCTTTCCGTTTCATAACCCTGGTTATAATAGCGATAGGATGACTTTCCCTGATCATCAATCTTGATGGTTGCGCCAATCCTTTTTTCTTGGTGGGAGAGCCGGATCATTTCATCTTCATCGGCGGCCATATAGATTGTTTTTTCTAACTCGCCGCTCGTAAGGTCATACGCCTTGTAGGTTTCGAGTTGATAAGTTTCCTTGTCAAAAGCGTACGATGTGACATCCCCGGTCGCTTTGTTTTCTACTTCAAACGTCGTTGCTTTCATTTTGAATACTGTAGGTNNCAACCAATTCGAGTGCGCCTTTTTTTATGTCATCGTCAATCAAAGAGGCCTTTAACTCATTGCTCATCTCGTAATAAATGAATTCTTTACTACTAGTCACAGGATTCTCTTTAACGGCAAACAAGAGAATGACCAAGATTAAGACGGCCATAAAGATTTCAATGTAGAAGTAGAAGCCGCGAGCGGCAATTTTCATCTCCTTGAGATAGCTGCTGAACAGTTTCATCTTAGACAAGGCCCCTCCCGGTCACTTGTATGAATATTTCTTCCAGCGTCGCTTCTTTTGTGTGCATGGTTTGAATATCATAATTGCTTACAAGCTCGCCGATCCGGTGTCTATCATGTTCTTCAAGGGTTTTGAGTGTTTCTTTCACCACTTTACCGTCCTTGACATATTCAATATCAATCAGTTTTTTCCCATACTGCAGCTTTAAGTTTTTGGGCGTGTCGACCAGGACGATAATGCCGTCAATGATGAAAGCGACCCGATCGCACAATTCGTCCGCGATGTACATATTATGCGTGGTTAAAAAGGCCGTTGTGCCGGCGGCCGTTTTTTCCTTGATGATGTTCTTGATGGTGGCCGCGATGGTAGGATCCAGACCTGTGGTCGGTTCATCTAAAAACCAGAGCTGGGGGTTATTAATCATGCTCCTCGCAAAAGTCAGTCTGTGTTTCATGCCCTTGGAAAATGTTTCGGCCCGATCATTTTCCTTACCATCCAGCCCTACCAAGTGGATAAGCTCCATGGGGTCGCGAGTGGGCACATCAAATAGCTTTGCGTAAAACTCAAGATTTTCTTTCGCCGTGAGTTTGCTGTATACATTTGACTGTTCAAAAGAGACGCCTATATTATTAAATCGTTTGTTTTGAACCTTTCGGATGTTGTAGCCCGCAACAGTAGCTTCCCCTTTTTGCAACTTCAGGAGTCCTGTCAGGATGTTCTGTGTGGTGCTCTTTCCCGCGCCAGACGGCCCCAAGAAGCCAAATGTTTCACCTTTTCCCACCTCGAAGCTAATATTACTTACCGCCAGTTTCCCTTCGTTTCCGTAGGAATGAGATAGGTTTTTTACTGATATCACGTCATGATCCTCCCGATCACTTATTTATAAAATGTTTTTTTCAAGATGCCTATATAGGTGTCTAGCTCCGCGCTGACTTTGTCGTAATTAAGGCCCCCCATCGTTTCCATTTTTAGAAAATTTTCCTCCGCGTACTTTTCCATTGTCCAACGAATTACGTTGACACATTCAACAACCGTATGAGGATCCGCGAATAAAGAATAATCAATATTTTTCGTGTAAAGATCACTTAACAAGTCTTGTATATTGAGCCCGTACTTTTTATAGAGATCTTTAACCTCCTCGATCATATTTGTGTTTTTGCCCGACAATACTTTGATAATAAAATCAAACATATTGGGATAGGCATGGCCAACCTTCAACTTAATGATGACAATCGATTTTATTCTTTCGAATAGGTCTCTTTCATCCCATTCAACTTTTGAGGTTATTTCATTGAAAAGTTTGTCTAGTACAAAGGCGATGAGTTTCTCGTACAAATCTTGTTTATTCCCGAAGTAATGAAACAAAAGTCCCTTGGATATCCCAGCGTTATTTACGATGTTATTGGTAGATGCTTTCTCGTAAGGATACAGGGAGAATTCTTCAATCGCCGCGTTAATGATTCTGTCTTTCTTATCAGGATCCATGTTTTGAAATAGTAGGTCCAAATGAATCACCCCTCATTGTCATTGACCGATGTGGTCACTAAATGTGAATATACGCCGATTGACCACATAAGTCAATGCATGTTGAATTCATTTTTGGACAAAACAAAACCACCTATTGATAAAAAACGAATCTATCGATAGGTGGTCAATGGCTTGGTGCGGAAAACAGGACTTGAACCTGCATGATCTGTTGATCACTAGCACCTGAAGCTAGCGCGTCTGCCAATTCCGCCATTTCCGCGTGTGTGGTGACCCCAAGGAGAGTCGAACTCCTGAATTCGCCGTGAGAGGGCGACGTCTTGACCACTTGACCATGGGGCCGTCCGCAACGGTTTGAATTATAGCATGATAAAAAAGTTCAGGCAACACTCGTTTAGGGAGCTGTGCTATGGATTGTTTTCATCTATCATTGTGCCGACTAATCGGCGAAAATGGTCGCCCCGTTCTTCGAAATGGTGGTAGCGGTCGTAGCTAGTTCCGGCAGGGGAGAATATGACGGTATCTCCCGGCAGGGCGAGATTTCGAGCTTGCCGAACGGCTTGTTCATAGTCTTCTGCGCAGACAATTTCCAACTCGTTAAAGCCGATACCCGAACGGTTGCATGCCGTTTGTATGGCATTAAGAATGAGGTCGGCATTTTGACCGCACAAGACAATCCTTTTCGTGGTTTCGACGATCGCTTGACCTAAATCAGTGTATTCGCTCTTCTTGTCTTGCCCCCCCGCGATGAGGACAACAGATTCATCCATTTCGCGAAAGGCCATGAGCGTCTTGATTGTGCGGGATGGTGAGCTGTCAACCGAGCTGTTATACCAGCGCACACCGTCGACTTCTCCGACTAGTTCCATGCGGTGTGCCACTCCCTCAAAGGTTCGGGCAGTTTTGCGGACCGCGTCCAGCGAGACATCACCCGCCGTCGCGGCTGCGGCTGCGAGAATATTCTCAAGATTGAAAGAGCCGGGGAGGAGAACGTCGTACTCGTTGATAATACGCTGAGGGTTATGCTCAGATGAATGATGAAGCCAGAGCGCTCCCTCATCGCGCCAGGCAGACGTCATCCGACCTGAATCGTGTTTGTTGAACAACCTAACCTCTCCAATTGCCTCGCGGATAAAACGTGACGAGGTGGGATCAGAGGCATTTACGATAAGGGCGTCCAAAACACCTTGCGCTCGATAAATATTCTTCTTGGCATCGATGTATTCATCAAAGTCTTTGTGAAAATCGAGGTGATTGGGAATGATGTTCGTGATCACGGCACGATGGACTAGCGGCAACATATCCATCAACTGAAAACTTGACAACTCCAGGACAACACGGTCGTCTGCTCGAATGTTGTCGATTTGGTCTATCAGAGGCGTCCCGATATTTCCTCCGGTGAAGACTCGGTGACCATGAGTTTTCAGTATCAAGCTTATCAGTGTGGTTGTGGTTGTTTTGCCGTCGCTACCTGTTACCGCGTAGATTGGAGCAGGACACAGTTCGGCGAAAAGAGCGATCTCTGAGGTGATGACGGCTCCCTGTTCGCGTTCGCGGATTAGCTGTGGCAGGTCTGTTCGCATCTTCGGCGTACGGAATATAAAATCAAACCCTTGAAGGCTGTCGAGATAACCTTTCCCGGTAACCCAGTTGAGAGTTATCCCTTGCGAATAAAAGTCATTGCGGATCGCGATGAGCCGCTCATCGGAAGGTTCCATCTTGTCAAAGACAGTGATGTTTTTGTTTTTTGGATAAAGCCACCGCACAAGCGGGCGGTTGCTGATGCCCGCGCCGATTACCGCGATTCGCTTGTCTTTTATAAAATGTTCAAATTCAGGTAACGATGTTTTCATTCGACGAATACTCCGGTATGCAAAGTTTTCATGTCAAAAGACAAGGAGAGCAAGTTGATAGGAGAGCCAAGAGATGACCCAGGCGAGTGAAGTCTGGTACAAGATAATCAAGAAAAAACCGCCTCTTAGTTTCAATTCGCGTTGCATGACTACGACTGCTGCAGCACAAGGTGTATAGAGGAGAATAAAAACAAGAAAGGAGATTGCCGCCGGTGCTGTAAATATCTGTGTCAAGGCAATTTGAAGGGACGGGGCTGTTCCTGCCGTCGCGACAGAAAGAGCACTGATGACAACTTCCTTGGCGGTGAATCCTGCCAAAAGGGCACTAGTAACAGCCCAATCGTTGAAACCGAGCGGGGCGAATATGGGGCTGATCCAGCGTGCCATAATCGCTAGCATGCTCTGATCGGGCGATTGGGCGGGGAAAAATCGGAAATTGAAAGTCTGCAAGAACCAGATAACCATCGTTACCAGAAGAATAATCGTGAATGCGCGATAGAAAAATTCTTTGGCATGCCGCCAGACGAGCTTGCCCATCGAAGTCATAGAAGGAAAGCGATAGAGTGGAAGCTCTAAGATAAAAGGAGATGGCTCGCCTCGGAATAGCGTCCGCCGAAGTATGAGTGCCGTGATTACACACAAGATCATGCCGAGTATGTATAAACCGAGGACGACAATGGTGACGTGTTTGGGAAAGATTGTTTTGGCGATCAGGCCATAGACAGGGACTTTTGCCGAGCAGCTCATGAAAGGAATCAGGAGCGTCGTCAGATAGCGATCTCGCTTGGAGGGCAGGGTACGGGTTGCCATGACCGCAGGAACTGTACAACCAAACCCGAGGAGCAAGGGAACGATGCTAGTGCCTGACAGGCCGATATGTCGGAGGAGCCGATCCATTATGAATGCGATGCGCGCCATATAGCCGCTGTCCTCCAGTAAAGACAGCAAAAAGAAGAGCAGTAGGATCATCGGGAGGAAAGAGAGGACACTGCCGACCCCGGTGAACAAACCGTCGACCACAGCTGATTGCACGATAGGGTTGATGCCAATCGATTCCATCCCACGGCCGGCTGCCTGTCCGATGAGCATGATCAGGTTTTCAAATCCTTCACTTAAAAAACTGCCGAAGGGACCAAATGTAATCCAAAATATGATTGCCATAATGGCAAAGAAGATTGGTATGCCTAGGTACTTGTGGAGCAGTATACGGTCAAGAAATCGGCTAAAGGTGGGTACTTCTTCATAATTAGGGTACTCGCAGAGCAGTACTTGCTTCTCAATATTTGAAATAAATTCATACCGCATATCTGCGATTGCCGCCACGCGATCAGTTCCGCTTTCGCGCTCCATCTCGAACACGATATGCTCTACGGCATCTAGCTCATTGTCGTTGAGATTGAGTTGTGGGATAAAAAGCTCATCGCCTTCCACAAGTTTGGTTGCGGCGAACCGCGGTGTTACATTCAACATCTGCGCATGGTCTTCGATCAGAGCCGCAATGGAGTGAATGGCTCGATGAACCTCACCGCTACAAAGATCGGGATTTTTAGGTTTTACTTTGTTTTTCGCGGTTTCCAGTGAAATGCGCGCATATTCGGCGACACCTTCGTTGAGGCTGGCTGAGATTGCGACAACTGGAATTCCGAGCTCTTCCTGTAGCTGTTTGACATCCACCTGGCGTCCGAGAGCCGGCATTTCGTCGATCATGTTAAGAGCAAGTGTCATAGGAATATCGAGTTCGATTAGCTGCAAAGTGAGATATAGGCCGCGTTCAAGGCTCGTCGCGTCAACTATATTGAGAATCAGATCCGGCTTTTCATCAAGCAGGAAATTACGGCTGATGATCTCTTCGGGGGAGTAGGGTGAAAGCGAGTAGATTCCCGGCAAGTCAACGATTGTACATTCGGGATGATTGCGCATTGTACCTTCTTTGCGCTCTACGGTAACTCCGGGATAGTTTGATACCTGCTGTTCGCTTCCCGTCAGGCGATTAAATAAAGTAGTTTTCCCTGAATTCTGATTGCCCATCAGGGCAAATGTCAGTCTTTCCTGCCCCATCGCCTCTTCCTTCCCTTTCGTTCCGGTTTGTCGTACACACTGTCCTCACCTCTAGCGGGACAGTCTTGTGAGCGGTAAGCGCAAGCGCGCGTACACGTGCCCAAACCCCAAGTGTGAGGCTCGATTTCAATATCCATGGCGGCTTCCTGACGTAAAGATAGTTTATATCCGCGAAGACAAAGTTGCATGGGATCTCCTAGGGGCGCTGTACGTAGAAGTTTCACGATTGTGCCAGGAGTTAAGCCCATATCGAGAAGTCGCCGTCTGAGCTCGCCACTTCCGTGGACGCGAACGATACGGGCACATTCTCCGATAGGCAATTCATGAAGGAACATAGCGTTTTTTCAACTCTCCTATAAAATATTGAAACCAATTAAGCGACGCAAAGCACATGTATGCATACGATAGCCACAGAGCAGATTATAGAACACACACAACTAACTCGCAAATTTACCGTCTGCAAGTATGTGAGGAGACACGTGAAACGTGACGCAAAATGACACAAGGACGCCTTAATAGCTATCTGATGCTGTGCTAAAATCGAATCATGAAATCAGAGATAAGCGTTTATGGCGCTAGGGAACATAATCTTAAAAATATTGATGTCAGCATCCCCCGTTACAAGCTCGTCGTTTTGACGGGTATTTCCGGTTCGGGCAAATCATCACTTGCTTTTGACACGATCTATGCGGAGGGGCAGAGGCGTTATGTCGAGTCGCTTTCATCCTATGCTCGCCAGTTTTTGGGGCAGGCTCAAAAACCGGATATTGACCGTATCGAAGGGTTATCGCCGGCAATTGCCATCGACCAGAAGACGACAAGTAGGAATCCACGCTCGACCGTGGGAACAGCAACAGAAATTTACGATTATCTTAGGTTGCTTTACGCCCGGGTTGGTACGCCGCACTGTCCCCTATGCGGGCAGGTGATCGAGCGCCAGACCGTTGATCAGATGACTGACGCAATCATGGCGCATCCGGAAGGTACGCGCCTCACACTCTTGGCGCCTGTAGTAAGGGACCGAAAAGGTGAACACGTCCGACTTCTTGAGAAACTTCGCTCACAGGGGTTTGTGAGAATTCGCGTTGATGGGGAGATGGATGAGCTATCTGCTGATTTGAAAATCGCTGCTAACAAAAAGCATTCAATAGAAGTTGTTGTAGATCGTTTGGTGAGGCGCGAGGGTGTCGAAAACAGGCTGGCTGACTCGCTTGAAACAGCGCTTGAGCTTGCCGATGATCTCGTGATAATCCGGTTTGAAGAACCTGACACGGGAGAGGATAGCGAGCAAGGGGTAAGTGAACAGATGTTCTCACAAAAACTCGCTTGCGCGACGTGTGAGATTAGTCTCAGCGAGCTTTCCCCACGTTTATTTAGTTTTAACAATCCTTATGGCGCATGTCCTGAGTGCACAGGACTAGGCGAACAGACGCATTTTGCGCCTGAGTATGTAGTCGCTGATCCTGATCTGTCGATACGGGGGGGAGCCATCGATGTGACGGGATTCCACCTCACTGATAGTACGAGTTGGTCTTACTGTCATATTGAGGCACTCGCCAATAAATTTGGATTTTCTCTGGACACGCCGTGGAAAGACTTAACGGACGAGGCACGTGATCTCGTATTGTTTGGAAGTCGCGGCAAGGAGATTGTCGTTGACACAAGCCGTACACGTTACAACAAAGGCAAACCGTACCACACGATATGGGAAGGGATTATTCCGACGTTGAGCAGACGCTACCGTGAAACAACATCGTCCGATATGAAGGAATATTACAACCGCTACATGCTCGTGACGCCTTGCCCAGTCTGTCTTGGAGCGCGATTACGGCCGGAAGTACTAGCGGTAACTATTGGCGACACAAATATTGACCAGGTGACGCATCTGTCGATCAGAGACGCGCACGCGTTCTTTAATAAGTTGGAGTTTGCTGTTGGAAAAACAGAGATCGGACTTCCAATCTTGCGTGAGCTTCTGGCACGTTTACAGTTTCTGCTCGACGTCGGACTCGACTACTTGACACTCGCACGCGCTGCGGGGACACTTTCCGGAGGGGAATCTCAACGGATTCGACTTGCCACCCAGATAGGGGCGGGACTCACCGGAGTCCTTTATGTCCTCGATGAACCTAGTATTGGGCTCCATCAGCGTGACAATGCTCGATTGCTTGAAACGCTAAAAAATTTGCGCGATCTCGGCAATACAGTGCTTGTTGTTGAACACGATGAAGAGACGATCTGGGAAGCAGACCACGTCATCGATATAGGTCTTGGAGCGGGTATCCACGGCGGGCGCATCGTCGCGCAAGGACGTCCAGATGATATTGCCTGTCATCCGGATTCAGTGACGGGACAATATTTGTCCGGAAGAAAGCGGATTCCCGTGCCGGATGAAAGGCGACCGCTCGAGCAAGGATTTCTCAACATCCGCGGTGCTAGTGAAAATAATCTCAAACATATTGACGTATCGATCCCGTTTGGTGTTCTGACATGTGTTACCGGTGTTTCCGGATCGGGCAAAAGTTCACTTGTCAACAATATTCTCTTGAAGAAACTGGAGGCTGATCTTAACAGATCACGCCGTGTCATGGGTCGTTTTGACTCTATATCAGGAGTTGAGCAGCTTGATAAAGTAATCGCCATTGATCAATCTCCCATCGGTCGTACGCCCAGATCTAATCCGGCGACGTATACGGGGACCTTTGATTTTATTCGCAAATTATATGCCGAAACTCCCGCTGCCAAACAGCGCGGTTATAAACCGGGTCGCTTCAGTTTTAACGTCAGGGGAGGGCGTTGCGAGGCGTGCTCGGGTAATGGTGTTAACCGAATTGAGATGCATTTTTTGCCCGACGTATTTGTTACCTGTGAGGTCTGTCACGGTCAAAGGTATAATCGTGAAACGCTTGAGGTCCGTTATAAGGGGAAAAATATCAGCGATGTATTGAATATGACCGTGAGTGAGGCTCTCTCATTTTTTGCCAATATTCCGTCGATCACAAACAAGCTCCAAACGATTGAAGATGTGGGGCTCGGATATGTCAAGCTGGGGCAGTCATCAACGCAACTGTCGGGAGGCGAAGCGCAACGTGTCAAGTTGGCGTCCGAATTGTCCAAACGCAGTACAGGCAAGACGCTTCTGATACTCGATGAACCGACCACGGGTCTCCATGCGGCTGATGTACACCGCTTGACGGGCATTTTGCAAAGACTTGTAACAGCGGGAAACACGGTGATCGTTATTGAACACAATCTTGATGTCATCAAAACAGCTGATTACATTATTGACCTGGGACCGGAAGGCGGTGACCGGGGAGGAGAGGTTGTCGCAACTGGTACACCTGAAGAAGTGGCGTCCTGCCCGACGTCCTTTACAGGTATGTATCTTGGGTCAATTCTTAATAGGGAGTTTGCATACAGACATGCAGAGAGTACCGCTTGCACTTGTGAGGAAGGTATCGGATCCATTATGATAAGGGGTGGAGACTTTAATAGGATGGGAAAACATGAGTAAATGTGAAATATGTAATATAAATGAAGTCGCTATCTTCACGACAAGTTACGCAGACGGCGAGCCGCGCATGCAGGGCATGTGTCTGAAATGCGCCTATGAGTCGGAGCTGCCGGGTATGGATCAGATCTTGGAGAAGGCAGGCATCAATGACGAAAATATCGATGAGATTACGGCGCGCATGAATGAAGTGCTGGCCGGTATTTCCGCGAAGAGCCCTGATGAACTTCTCAAGGGATTGCTGTCGGTTGATTTCTCGGAACTATCTTCGATGGGAGGTTTCCCATTCGGTCTGGATGCGTCTAGCGATGAATCAGGTGATGAGGAAGCACCTGGAGAAGATGATGACTCTGATAAACGCGACAAACGAGCCGCGTTCAGACCTTACGCTTCTCTCGGAGAATTGATGCCCGCAAACGTTAGTGGAGAGATGGATGCGCCCGCGGACCGGCGAAGTAAGACTTCTGACGGTAAACGGGCTACTGTCAAAAAGGTGAGAAAGCGGAAATTTCTTGAACAATTTGCCATTAATCTCACTGAGGGAGCCCTTGAAGGTCGGGTTGACCGCATCATCGGACGCGACGAGGAGCTCGCACGTACGATTCAGATTTTGAACCGTCGGACTAAAAACAATCCCGCTCTGATTGGCGAGGCCGGTGTAGGCAAAACAGCAATCGCAGAAGGGCTTGCGGTCAGAATCGCGGAAGGCAAAGTACCCGCAAAACTACTTGATCAGGAATTATTTCTTCTCGATATGACGGCGATGGTCGCAGGCACACAATTCCGCGGCCAGTTTGAGAGCCGCATGAAAGGCGTCGTTGATGACGCCCGAAGGTCAGGGAATGTGATTCTCGTTATTGATGAGCTTCACAATATTATGGGCGCAGGGGATGCCGAGGGCGCGATGAACGCTGCCAATATTCTAAAACCTGCGCTTGCGCGTGGCGAAATTAAGGTGATTGGTTCGACCACACTCAATGAGTACAGGCGTTTTATCGAAAAGGATTCAGCTCTCGAGCGAAGATTCCAAAAAGTTATGGTCAATGAACCTTCAGAAGAGATGACGATTCAGATTCTTCTCGGCATAAAAGATTATTACGAAAAACATCACCACGTTATTTTCCCGCCTCATGTGCTGGAAACGGCAGCCCGTCTTTCGAACCGTTACATAATGGATCGCTATCAACCCGACAAGTCAATCGATCTGATCGATGAGGCGGGATCACGGCAAAATCTTGATTCGGAATGTCTCACTGTTCTCAAGCGATTAAATGATCGCAAAGCTGAGATTGAAGAAATGCAGCAGGACAACGAGAAAGAACTTTCTGAGCATACTTCAAATGAAGATAACCTTCCGCTTTATGAAGCGCAGGCGAGCTTGCGTTCTGAAATGATGCGTGTTGAAGCACAGATAGAGGAAGTTGAAGAAACGTGTGTTCCGGTTGAAATAACCGACCAAGATATAGCGGGTGTCGTCGAAATGTGGACGGGGATCCCTGTGCAAAAACTCACGCAATCTGAGACGGACCGTTTGCTCAATCTTGAGGAACGTCTCCACGAACGTGTAATTGGACAAGACGAAGCTATAAGCGCGCTATCGCGTGCCGTTCGCAGAACAAGGGCAGGGTTTAAACAAAAGCATAAACCGGCGTCTTTTCTGTTTGTCGGACCTACAGGTGTCGGCAAAACCGAACTGGTGAAAAGTCTTGCTGAAGTCATGTTTGACACGGAAGACAATCTTGTGCGCCTTGACATGTCTGAGTTTATGGAACCGCACACTGTTAGCAAACTCATCGGATCTCCGCCAGGCTATATAGGATATGACGATGGAGGCCAGCTGACAGAAAAAATCCGTCGAAAGCCTTATAGTGTGGTGCTCTTTGATGAAATTGAAAAAGCGCACGCCGATGTATACAACATGCTCCTTCAGATTTTGGACGAAGGTCGTTTGACGGATAGCCACGGTCGCGTTGTAAACTTTGAGAATACGATTATTGTGATGACATCCAATGCGGGGACGACCCTGAAATCTCACGGTATTGGATTCGGATCTTCAGGTCACCAGGCGATGGAAGAAAGAGTCGATACGATCCTGAAAGAACTTTTTAGACCGGAATTTTTGAACCGAATTGATGAAATAATTATTTTCCACGAACTGTCAAGAGATCAAATTCGCGAGATTGTCGACCTGATGCTCAAAGAACCACAAAGAGATCTTGCCAGGCGGGGCATAGAGCTTGAAGTAACCGCCTCTGCGCGGGATGCACTCGCGAAGGAAGGCTATGATCCGAAGTTTGGCGCAAGACCGCTGCGTCGCACCATACAGCGTCGGATCGAAGATACGCTTGCTGACCTGTGGCTGACGCGTGAAATTGCATCGGCCAAACAAGTAACGGTCGATGTTGCGCCAGAGGGTAGCGAAGCGCGTGAAAAGGGTGAATACTCAATGATTGACGGAAGTGGATGCTACTCGTTTCGTTGGGATGGCGGGGAACGGATTGACTGTACCCCCACCGATGAAAACATATAACGGGTTTGGGCAAGATTGCCCAAAGGCCAAAAAGGAATGTCCATGATCAATAGAAGGCAACTCAAACTCAATGCACGCAAAAATTTAGCTGGCAAGTACGGCGATGCGCTCGGTGTTGTGGTACTTGCGACTCTGATCGCCGCCAGCTTATCGGTCGTATTTTCGCTGCTGAGTAGTGTGTTGTTCCCGATGAGTAGGTTTACCTATTTTGACGGATATTTCGACCAGACAGGTGGCCTTATTGACACTCAAAAAGCGCTAGAAAACGCACTGTCAATTATATCGAATATAAGTCAACAGATTCTGTTGGTGGCAGTCGGTGTCATTCTCATAATGTCTTTGACTCCGCTGTTTAAAATTCTGGTGGGTAATGTCATCGCGGTCGGGCGTGAGCGGTGGTTTATACGCGCCGCGCACTCGGGAGAATCACCGCGCATCTCACTGATGATATCGCTTTTCAAAGGCGGAGAGTATAAGCAAACCGTGCTGGGGATGCTGTGGCAGTCGTTCTGGCTGTTCCTCTGGTCGATCCCACCGGTATTGGTCCTCCTTTTTGGCTTTTTACCACAACAGCTTCTGATCTTCAAAGCTTGGTCAGGCAAAATGGCTATCACTGAAGGGTTGAAATTACGCGTTGCGAGAGAATTCGGATTGCCCTCTTTTTTGTTCGGATGGCAGATGGTCCCAATTGTTTTGGTTGTGTTCTTCATATTTTTGATTGTGCAGATCAGGAAGCGATACAGCTACCGTTTGGTGTCTTATGTTCTGGCCGACAACCCGGCGCTTGGAGCGCGACGTGCTCTCAATTTATCTAAAGAGATGACGCGGGGGAAAATCGGGGGCCTATTTCTCCTTGACCTGTCATTCATCGGTTGGATATTGCTTTGCATGATGTGTATATGTCTTCCCTGGATAACGTTGCATCTTTTGGCACCTTACTACAGGATGACTTGGGCGGAAGCCTATAAAGCTGTCCGTGACCAAGCTGTGGCTCGGGGGGTGATCCGTATGGAAGACCTCGGTTACGTGCGCGTTGCTTAAAAGGAGCAAGTTATGACACCTGCAGAGATAGGTAAACTGCTTATCATTTTGTTTCAAGTATTGGCATTGATTGCGTTGATAGCATTTGTTGTCCATGTGATTCGCAGTTTATTGGAAAAAAGAGTGCGTGCTTCCATGAAGCGGAACAGCGACAGCCTTGTTGGCAAACGCGCTATGGTTATGACTGATTTGCGACCCAAACAGGCCGGCTCGATTCGTCCGATTGGGTCGTCAGAGGACGAAGCAAAAAGAGCAACTCAAAAAGAGGATAGTGTTGCACCGTTCAAGACTTATCCGGCGTTTGCTGAGCAGCTAATCTCGCGCGGTCGCGTCGTGCGTGTGACGGGTGGAGATCCCGATGGATATCTCGTTCGTCCGCTGTAAAAACATCGAAGCGTTTTTAAGAAAGAGAGCAAAGATGCTGAAACTAGGAGACCATTTAACAGACGCGTTTATTTCGGAGCACGAACGCGAGCAGATGAAAGCGCAGCTTTCGCTTGCGCGCGATCTACTTGATCATAAAAAATGTCCGGGAGCTGAATACACAGGTTGGCTAGAATTGCCATTATCCGTAAGTGAAGCAGAGCTTTCAGAAATTGAACGTGTCGCGTCAGATATCCGGGACAATTTTGATATTCTTATTGTTGTGGGAATAGGCGGATCCTATTTGGGCGCGCGCGCCGTCATCGAAGCTCTTTCACACCACTTTATGGCGCATCTTCCTGCCGGAAAAAGGAATGGACCGCTCGTTCTCTTTGCGGGACATCAGATCAGTCCGGACTATATGCATGACCTACTTGAAGTAACGCGCGGTAAGCGTGTTGCGCTCAATGTTATCTCGAAATCGGGAACTACCACCGAACCTGCCATTGCTTTTCGTATTTTGCGCGAACAGCTTTTCGGAGATTTAACTGATCAAGCATTGCGGGAATGTGTTTTTATAACAACTGATCGCTCAAAAGGAGCGTTGAAGCAGTTCGCTCGCGAAACGGGCCTTACAACATTTGATATTCCAGATGATATCGGTGGGCGTTACTCAGTGCTGACACCGGTTGGAATCCTGCCGATCGCCGTTGCCGGGATTGATATTCGTGGCCTGATCGCAGGCGCACGCGCAGAGTGTTCTCGTTGTCTTGCGCCTTTATCGGAAGATTGGACGCCGGCAGACAGGTACGCTGTTAACCGGATGATTCTTCTCAGAAAAGGATATAAGGCAGAGATTCTTGCCAGTTATGAACCGTCCATGCGTTTTGTAACTGAATGGTGGAAACAGCTGTTTGGCGAGAGCGAAGGCAAAGACGGGCGTGGGCTTGTCCCGATAGGTGTCGACTTCACAACTGACCTTCATTCGCTTGGGCAGTTGATCCAAGAAGGTCCGCGTATATTATTTGAAACGGTGATACGATTTGAGAAAACGCGCCATGATGTCATGATTCCTTCGGACAGCCGTGACATCGATCAGCTTGAATATCTTGCGGGTTCGGGGATGGCAGAGGTCAATGAGCAAGCGGTCCTGGGGACTGCGCTGGCTCACACATCCGGCGGCGTTCCCAATATAGAGATTGTGCTGGAAGAGCGCTCCGCGTTCTGCCTGGGCGAGTTAATCTATTTTTTCGAGCGTGCGTGTGCGCTTTCGGGCATCATGAATGGTGTCAATCCGTTTAATCAGCCTGGTGTCGAAGCATATAAGCGCAATATGTTCGCACTTATGGGTAAACCTGGTTTTGAGTGGTTGCGCGCTGAACTAACCAATCATTCCGTGACAAGTTAAGCCATGAACAGGTACGATGAGCCAAATTACCGCGCAATGCTGCGCCAAATGCAGAAGCCGGCACGCTATACAGGTGGCGAACTTCATGCCGTTGACAAACGGCCCCAATTCTTTACGATCGACCCGCAGGACCGAGTGCATTTCGCACTTTGCTTTCCCGACCTTTATGAGATTGGCATGTCTAATCTCGCGATTCAAATTTTATACGATATTCTGAACCAACATGAAAGCACCTTTTGTGAACGTTGTTTCGCGCCCGCTCCCGATATGAGAGCCTATCTGAAAACGCACCGCTTGCCTCTGACTTCTCTCGAAACAAGAACTCCATTATCTGAATTTGACATGGTGGGGATCTCACTCCACTACGAGCTTGCCTACACGTCTGTGCTCGAGATGCTCTATCTGGGGGGTATTCCGCTTGAATCAGCGGATCGCGGAGAAAGCGATCCAATTGTTGTGGCAGGTGGCCCTATCGCCTGTAATCTTGAACCGATAACCCCTTTTCTCGATGTCATCTTACTCGGGGAAGGTGAGGTAGCGCTTCCAGAGATTGTTGAGGCCATGCGAGAAAATAAACGGTCGGGATCGTCTAGACATGACTTTCTTGTCGCCGTATCCCAAATACCGGGCGTATACGTTCCTTCTTTTTATAGTGTCGACTATCACGAAGACGGTACCGTTCGCGAAATAAAACCCATTGAACCAACTGCGCCCCATCAAGTAAAAAAGCGCGTAATTCGTGATCTCAACTGCGCTCATTTGCCTGTTACTCCCGTTCTTCCTAACATTGAGGTCGTTCACGACCGAATCGTTATGGAAGTATTTCGAGGTTGTGCGCGAGGGTGCCGTTTCTGTCAGGCAGGATTCACGTACAGACCCATGCGCGAGAGAGACAAGAATACACTTTTTGACGCGGCCAATAAATTGATCAGAAATACCGGATGTGACGAGATTGGTTTGTTGTCTCTGTCCACTACCGATTATTCAGAGCTCGAAGACCTGGTGAGAAAGCTTCTTCCGACTACGGAAGCGCAACACATCAATTTATCTCTGCCTTCGTTGCGAATGGATGCGTTCGATTTCGAACTTGCAAAACAGATTGCCAGAACGCGACGGGCCGGGCTGACCTTTGCGCCTGAGGCGGGAACACAACGACTTAGAGATGTTATCAACAAAAACATTACGGAAGATGACATGATAACGACAGCGAAAACAGCCTTTATGAATGGCTGGAGCAGGATCAAGCTCTATTTCATGCTTGGGCTGCCTACTGAGACGGATGAAGATATCGACGGCATAGCGGCACTGAGTCGTCAGATTATTGCCCTGTGGGACGACCTCCCAAGAGACGTGCGTCCTAAGCGTGTCCATATAACGGTCAGCACGTCTTTTTTTATTCCCAAGCCATTCACTCCATTTCAGTGGTCGCGGCAAATTTCGCAAGACGAAATGCACGAAAAGCAAAAAAGGCTAGCTAACAAGCTTTCAGACCGCCGCGTGTCTTTCCAGTGGCACGAGTTTGAAAGTTCTGTTATGGAAGCAGTGCTCTCGCGAGGGGATAGACGGCTCGCGCCCATTATCAAACACGCATGGCAATCCGGTTGTTATCTTGACGCTTGGCATGAGTATTTCCGATGGGATCTCTGGCAGGAAGCGCTTGATATGATTGACGGGGGCACTGATTTTTATACCCGGGAACGGCCGCTCGATGAAATATTCCCTTGGGATCATCTCGACATTGGAGTAACGCGCTCTTTCTTGCGAGATGAATGGCAAAAGTCAAAGAGAGCAGAGACGACTTGTGCCTGTTTTGAAAGATGTTCTGCCTGTGGCTGCCAAACTTATGAAACGGGCGTTTGCCAGGGGCACGGGAATTAAAGGAAACGCGTAATGAACAAGATATTGACAACTGAAAAGCGATCAATCACGCTTTTTTACGCACGGGAGGGATCGGCTTCCTGGCTCGCACATCTTGATATGATGCGATTGTTTGAACGCGCTTTAAACCGAGCAAAGTGGCCTGTATCGTGGTCAGAACAAGCCTATAATCCAAGACCGGATATCGTGTTCGCACTTCCTGTCGGCTGTGGTATCGAAACGTGTCTGGACCCCGTTGAAGTCACGCTGAACCTCGATGGTGCGTCATTCATGGCTAAACAGAGTGTTGATACGTTGAATATGGTTTTTCCGCCTGGAGTCCGAGTGGTCGCGTTTGAGGAGACCTTACTTCAGAAAAAAAGTTTGATGGCGCGCGTGGTTGCCGCAAAGTACAGATTCAATGTTCCCGGGATTGGGAACGCGATGATCAAGACATTTGTCGATGGTCAACCGGTTTTTGTCGAGCGATTACGCAAGAACAAAAAGGTTGTCGTTGATATTGCTCCGAGGATATTATCTGTTGACGATGTGCAAGAAGACTGTGTCGTTCTGACAGGTGGCGCGGGGAGTGTAGGCCATCTGCGCATAGATCTTGTTCTAGACGCGTTAGTCCGAGATGGCGGTCTTGATCACGGGGCTGCACTCGGTGCTCGCGTTACACGCCTTCAAGTATTCCTTGACGAACTGCCGACGGATCAATGTATAATTGTCTGAACGGCGATTTGCCGGGTCATGACTGGAGCAAAGGATATGCCTGATTTAAGGCTTGCTACAATTTTTGGTAATGATATGATCCTTCAGCAGAAGGCTGTAATCAAGCTGTTCGGTTTTGCTAAAAGTGATGCCCGCGTAACGATTGAATTGGAGCGCTTTCCGGCTGATTCCAGGCAACCTGCTGACAAGGATACGCAGTACGGTCTTTTGTTTTCAGAAGAAGATATCGCAGGGAAAGACGGATATTTCGAGTTCCGGCTACCTGCATTGCTTGCATCCTACGATCCATGCAGAATGACGGTCCGTTCCGGGCCCGATGTCGTCGTCATCGACGATATTCTGATCGGCGAAGTTTGGTTCGCGGCCGGACAGGACAATATGGCGCAAACAGTACGAACCTCTGACGCGGAAAGTCTTCTGGTAGACTGCGTTAACTTATCTGCGACTCGTTTTTTTCAGATGAGTGTGGATGGCCTATCAGATCTCGTAAAGGAATACAGCTACACGCCCCTCGGTGAAGCCCAGGGCGGAGAATGGCAGCGAGGTGATCAAACATACTTGATGGGTGATATCTCAGCTATTGCTTTTACATTTGCCCGTGATCTTCACTACGCATGGGACATTCCTGTTGGTGTAGTGATCGCCTCTTGCCCGGGCACATATATTCACTCCTGGCTACCCCAAGAGATCATCGAATCGGATCCTGTCATGAAGAACCACATCCGTGAAGTTCGTCTTTACCGAGATCGTGACAGTTGGAACAGTGAAACAGCAGAGCGAGAGAGAGAAGAGATAGCCGGTGACTTCAACAGGCGGACAGCATTTCCACGTCCCCAGACAGTTGCTCTACTCGATGGGAGGAGGCCCGACCGTTCATCGCCTGCGCCTCTTGTTG
>LFRM01233140.1_pt1 | contig 20490 bp, 19 predicted proteins | sample 618341 | NCBI WGS metagenome assembly LFRM01 (sample SAMN03654438, study PRJNA283298) | anaerobic digester metagenome | isolation source: pool of bioreactors CSTR01a, CSTR02a, and CSTR03a thermophilic anaerobic... | place: Denmark: Kgs. Lyngby | collected 2014-05-21 | reverse complement strand
GGAGGATGATTTCATGTTTGGTCTTTTACCCAGTATTGGCCCCTGGGAGTTGGCGGCTATACTGTTTATTGTGTTGATAATTTTTGGCCCAGGAAAGCTTCCGGCTGTAGGCAAGTCAATAGCTAACGGTATAAGAGAGTTCCGCAAAGCAACAAAATCTGACTTGGAATCGGCAGAGGGAGCAAAAGAGCAGAACACAGCTGAAGAATAAACTTGCAGGTTAGAATGTTCTACTATGTTTTTAAATAAATTTTGTGAACATCTCCAATGCATCTTGACGATATAACTGATAAATTGTTACTTGGGAATAGTCTGTCTTATTGCCGGATCGATGTAATTTAATCACTTGGGAAAGGGGAATTGCGAATGAGTATTGATGAGAAGCCGCAAAAAGGTGTTACCCGAAGGACATTTCTTAAAGGGGCAGTCCTTGGAGCAGCTGGGGTAGCTGCAGGTGGGATGTTAGCTGGTTGCGGGGGTAATGAGGAAACAAAAGAACCATCATCTTCAGCTTCCAATGGAACAAGTGAACCCAGTTTTTTAACACCCCCTGATCCGATTCCGGAAAGTGAGATCAAGGAAACTGTAGAAGCAGATGTTGTTGTGGTTGGCGCTGGCTTAAGTGGCTGTTGTGCTGCACTTTCAGCTGCTGAGGAAGGCGCAAAAGTGGTTTTACTGGAAAAGACAGACAATGTTAACTTCCGTGGAATCGATTATGGGGCTATTGGCTCTAAAATGCAGAAATCGATCGGCAATGAGATCGACAAGATGAAAGCTGTACAAGAGATTATGAGATATAATGCCTATAAAGGAGATCAGAGGGTAATTTCCTTGTGGGCTAACAACAGTGGAAGTGTTGCAGACTGGATCATGGAGAAGGCTGAAAAAGTTGGCTGTAAGCCAGTAGCTGTTCCGATCGCTGAGACAACCACACCTGGATCCAAGTTAGAAGTTTTTGGAACGTTGAGTTTTCGTATTGAGCCTAATGAAGAAGCACTGACCTATGTGCCCAAAGGTTCAGATCCCTACCTAGCAGGTTTGGTTTATACATTTAAGAAAAATGTAGAAAACGATTCTAATATAGATCTTCGCTACAATACACCTGCTGTCCAGCTTGTCCGCGAGGAAAATGGCCCTGTAACAGGTGTTATTGCCGGGGAAGAAGGCAATTATACCAAGTTTGTCGGTAAAAAAGGTGTAATCCTATGTACCGGAGATTACGGCGGAGACAAAGAAATGCGGGAGTATTTCATCCCGTCATCAAAGATTATTCACATGAATATGTATGAAATGGTACATGGCAATATCAATACCGGTGATGGGCATAAGATGGGTATGTGGGTAGGTGCAGCCATAGATGAGGCACCACACGCACCTATGTACTTCGATTTTGCAGTTATAGATGCTCCTATTCTTGCAGATGCATTGATGCGCCAGCCCTGGCTCGGTGTGAATGTAAGAGGAGAGCGTTATGCTAATGAGGAGTTGCCTTATTCTTTTATCTGTAACGCCATGCGCCAGCAACCAGAGCACTGTAAATGGGCAGTATGGGATGCCAAATGGCCTGAGGAAGCACCGAAATTTAATCTGGTAGCATGCAAAGATATGCGGTCAAGTTTCCATAACCCGGATAATGTTGAGGCATACATTGAAAAGGGTTATATAAGAAGCGCCGACACCCTGGAGGAATTGGCAGAGAAGATGGAAGTGCCTGTAGATACATTCCTGAAGACCGTGGAACGGTATAATGAACTGGCTAAAAAAGGCGTAGATGAAGACTTTGGCAAACGCCCCGAATGTATGACCACTATCGAGAAGGCCCCCTTCTATGCAGCTCCTTTAGGTATATCTCTGCTGGTTACATTAGGCGGGCTGCAGGTCAACGATAAGCTGCAGGTGCTGGATAAAGAGAAAAACGTTATTCCAGGATTATATGCAGCAGGCAATGCCTCAGGGTGTTATTACGCCAATGACTATTGTGTGAACCTACCTGGTAACAGCCATGGCCGGGCGTTTACCTTTGGTTATCTCGCCGGCAAGAATGTTGTTAGTCAGGGTTAAACCTATTATCACAAAAGAATAAAAAGAAACCATTCTAGAGAGCCTTGATTGGCTCTCTTATTTTATTTTGGCATTGTGTTTTACAGTTGATTGCCTCCTCAAGAACCTTCATTTGCTCTTCAATAAACTCCTTAAATTGCAATAATAAATGCAACAACCTCAGGCAGTAAATGTTCGTTTCTTTGTGTTATGAAGGAAGCGAACCATTGGTAATTCCTCCGTTTTGTGGATTGATTGGCTAGACCTAACCCTGACATCGGAATTACCGTGCTTTTATTAGTTTTTATCTGTTGCATTTAATTATACAATGAGCCTTTTAAATAAATTTTGTAGAAGATCTCCAATGCATCTTGACGATATACATGATAAATTGTTTTTGAGGAATAGTTTGTCCTATTGTCGGATCAGTGCTAAATAATCATTTGGGAAAGGGGAATCGCAAATGAGTATTGATGAGAAGCCGCAGAAAGGTGTTACACGAAGGACATTTATTAAAGGGGCAGTCCTTGGAGCAGCTGGGGTAGCTGCAGGTGGGATGTTAGCTGGTTGTGGGGGTAATGAGGAAACAAAAGAACCATCATCTTCAGCTTCCAATGGAACAAATGAACCCAGTTTTTTAACGCCGCCTGATCCGATTCCAGAAAGTGAGATCAAGGACACTAAAACAGCGGATGTAGTGGTAATTGGTGCAGGATGCGGTGGACTGATTGCAGCGGTATCTGCTGCGGAGGCAGGTGCTAAAACCATCCTAGTGGAGAAAGGGGATCAGCCTACAAAAGGTGCCATGTGGATGGCTGCCATTAACAGCAGTCTACAAAAAGAGCTGGGAATTGAAATTGACAGGGATGAAGCTGTTGCAGAGATATGCAGGTACGGGGGTCACCTTGTTGACCAGCGCTTAGTAAATCTGTGGGCTGATAGAAGCGGCGAGTTTATGGATTGGTTCATGTCCCTTATGGAAGCTGCTGGTTATGAGACCATACTGGAAACAGACCTTAAAGAGGGGTACTATAAATCCTATGCGGTTGGTCATGTAGTTATCAAACCCCCGAAACAAGAAATCGGGCATTTAGGTGATTATGGAAGCCCCTTGTTCATTCCCGTTCTAGAGAATAAAGCAAAAGAACTGGGAGTAGAGATTCATTACAAGATGCCAGCAGTACAGCTTGAGCAAGACAATTCAGGGAGGGTTACCAGCGTAATAGCCGGCAGCTCGGAAAACTATACTAGGTTTAACGCTAATAAAGGGATCATACTGTGTACGGGAGGCTATGCAAGAAACGAGGAAATGATTAAAGAGCTCTGCCCGATAGCACAGTACTCCAGCAGTTCAATAGCCCCTCCGGGAAACACAGGGGATGGTATTAAAATGGCCCTATGGGTCGGGGCGGCTATTGACCCGATTCAAGCAATGATGGTTTTCGATCGTGGGTTAGTCGGTAAAGATGGTAAATTGGGAGCTCCCTGGAAAGGGGGGTATCTCCGCATTGGCAGCCAGCCATTCCTGCGTGTCAACATACATGGAGAACGATTTGTTAATGAAGACCTGCCCTATGATTACATTTGCAGTGCCGGTGTGATGCAGCCGGGGCATATTTGGTGGCAGGTATGGGATGGCAAATGGAAAGAAGACATCACAAGATTCCATACTACTATTTGCTCCAGGGTAGTACCTCACCCGGGGGCCCCACCCAGGGACGGACTGGATTATGTAGAAAAAGAATTGGAAAACTTCATCAAACAGGGATTGCTGATAAAGGCAGATACCATTGATGAGCTTGTTCAGAAGATGGGTGTACCCGTTGATACCTTCAAGGCTACGGTAGCCCGCTATAATGAGCTGGCGAAGAAGGGTAATGATGATGATTTTGGTAAAGTGGCTTTTCGTCTGTCAACTCTGGAGAAGGCGCCGTTCTACGCTGCCAAGCTCTCATCTGCGCTCCTCTGCAATATTACCGGCTTGAGGATAAACACAAAAATGCAAGTACTAAATGAAGATTTAGATCCAATACCGGGACTGTACGCCGCCGGGAATGACAGCGGTTCCTTCTTTGCTTTTAGTTATCCCCAGATGTTCGGCGGCCTTGCACTTGGGCGTATTGCTACATTTGCCCGTCTTGCCGGACAATACGCCGCAGCAGAATAAAATAAAAGCCGGCTGAAATCTGTTCAAAATGTTGTACCCATTAATTTGGTATTAAAAGAGAACCTGAGTTCAGGTTCTCTTTTTCCTTATTTCACCAAAAAGGTTATGCTCCTTTATTTTTCTATATAATGTAGATCTACTCAAATTTAATATCTTGGCAGCTTCAGATACATTATTATTTGTCTGCAGCAGTGCTTGGATAATCATTATTATTTCCATCTCTTTAATTGAAAGATTGTTTTTGATACCTGCTGAATCAAGCTTCAAATCGGGGTCTACTGTATAATGGCTTATCTCTGTTTCAGTTATCTCCACCGGTAGGTCTTCAGGTTTGATAACTCCACCATTGGACATGTTAACGGCAAAAAGCATTGCATTCTCCAGCTGTCTTATATTACCAGGCCAACTATACTTCAGTAAATGGAATACTGCCTCATTGCTCAATACAGGCGCTGGTATGTAATGTTTTTTTGCAATAGTCTCAATAAAGTGTTTAGCTAACCTTACAATGTCCGAACCCCTCTCCCGTAAAGGCGGGATATATATCTTAAATGCTTCCAACCGGTAATACAAATCATGGCGAAATAAGTTTTCTTTTATTAAGTCTTGTAAATTCTTGTTTGTAGCTGTTATTAACCTAAAATTAACCGGGATGTACCTGCTGCCTCCGACCCGCATGATTTTTTTCTCTTCCAGCACCCTAAGAAGAACAGGCTGTAGATCCACAGGCATGTCTCCAATCTCGTCCAGGAACAGGGTTCCCTCATGAGCCAGTTCAATTTTACCCGGACGACCTTGCCGCTGAGCACCGGTAAAGGATCCTCCTTCATAGCCAAACAGTTCGCTTTCAATCAAAGTTTTAGGAAGAGTTGCACAATTAATTGCGATAAAAGGTCCATCAGGTCTGCTTTCATGATGAATCGCCTGAGCGAACATCTCTTTACCTGTACCGCTTTCACCCTGAATAAGTATATTGACATCAGATCGGGCCAGCTTTTTAGCCATATTTACTGATTTTAAGAATATGGCGGAACTGCCTATGATGCTGTCGAAGGTATATCTGGTTTCTGCGCTTTTAGCATGGTTACTTTTCAGGGATCTCCTGGATCTCTGGTTCACTTTTTTTAATGTCAACAGACAACCGTAAATCTTTCCGACATGATCCCTTACCGGCTGCACAGAGTGCAGGCAAAGTTTTTGTTTTGTTTTCCTAATTTCTATATCAGTATCAAATACAGGATTTCCCGACTGCAGCACATAATTGATCAGTGTTTGTGCTCCCAAAACATTTTCGATGTCCATACCGATGATATCTCTATCTAAACCAGTGAATATCTTCTTTGCTTCAAGGTTAGCCCAAATAATAGCACCACTTTTGTTCACAGTGATTACAGCATCATTGACTGCATCTAGAGCAACGCAAAGCAGTTCATTATTGATCTTCAATTGTAATTCTTTTTGAATATTCCAGGCTGTATGAACCGCTAAAGCCAATAGGTGTGGGTTTTGATCACATGAAAAAGGGCTCACAATAGTATAACTTCCTGCTAGATTACCATAGATGTCATAGATCGGAGCCGATGAACATGTGGCGTCGTAAAAAATATGGGAATAGAACTCCGGCCCGCATAACTGTATTGGACCCTTTAGCAAACGGCACATGACATGGGAACAGGTACCCACCGTTTGTTCTGTCCAAACAACACCCGGAACTAGATTAAACTTTTTATTAACATGCTCTAACACTTTTTTATTACTGATATCTACACTAAGCAGCACCCCGTATGCATTAGTTAAAAGAATCAAAAAATCAGTGTCAGACAGCATATCTTTCTGTTTTGTTATATACGGGTGCGCTGCTTTAATTAAATAATCTTCTTTGCTGAGAAGCTCCTCAAATTTAGGTTTGGCCATAACCGGACCATCTTTAAAATTTAGATGATCAAGCCCGTAATAATATGATCTGATCCATGAGTCAATTATTTCTGGACGAATCGCTTCGAAAATAGATGGGTTAACCCGTTTTCCCATTATTTCTTTTTTATCTTTTTTAATTCTCTCAACCAACAAATTTATATCTTGTTTCGGGCATTCTGATAGTATCCCATTTCTCTTACTAATAGTAAGAGTAGTAGGACTCCTTTTTTCTTCCGAGGACTTCATGGCGGCCATCAGATACCTCCCAGCAGTAGAGTTTGTCGAAAATTTAACATTATTCACCTTTTTTCTCATTATAGCACAAATTAACTGAATTTTATCATAGCGGTAGTATAAATGTTCTAATATGAGATTCTTTTTGATCATAAAACCTAATAACGACAATATCAAATAATTGGCCTGACTTTTGCTAAGGTTAATGCAATAAAGCATATTTTTTATGAGGTGAGAACATGTCACTGGTATTAAAAGATGCATTTCAACTGATAGAAGGTGTACTTGAGGAAGGACTGCCTTTTGTAGGTGTATACCTGCAAAAAGCAATCAAGCGGCATGTTTTTATTACAGATAACACGGGTAAAATACACTATCCAGTTACAAGCGGCAATCTTAAGATTGATGATATGTTTATTCAACTTCCATCACATATTCAAGAAAACAAGTATTATTATCATAAAACAGACAGCAGACTTTATTACCATGTCGGTTTTGGCAGTTTAAGCGCATATATAATAGTAAAAAACATTCCCGCTGAAATGATTCATCATGCCATCTGTATTCTTAATAATGCAGAACTGGCTGTCAAGTGTTATTTTTCAAAGATTAATAAGGATATGAATAAGTTTGAAATGGAACTGGCGGATTACTTGTCTCTTAAAAGCGATGCCGATATCAGAGATATAATTAAACTCAGTGACAAAAATCTGGACATTCACAAACCTTATTTGGCCTCTATAATAGAATTTGAGGGAAAAAAGTCAGAAATTGATTGGAAACTGGTTAGTTCCTATTCATATGAGTATATGCAAAAAAGAAAAATAGATGTTATTTCTGTTTGTCTGCAGGAGTCCCTAACACTTATTATCCCAGCTTATATTAATAACAATGCTCTAGATATATATCCAGTAAAGTTGAAAATAGACGATATTTCCAAGTATAAAAAAATGGTTGAGGATAGATTTAATATGAAGGCTTCCCTGGGTTTAGGTCAAATATATCCATTATTAGACATACAAAAAAGCTATCATGAGGCCCGCATCGCCCTTACACTGCCTAAGCTTCTCGGAAGGAAGAATTATGTCCAAAAATTCGGTGATCTCGGAATATTCACAATAATTTTTTCTAGTAATCCAAAATATATTAAAGAATACTGTGTAAAGACTTTAGGCAGATTAATAGACTACGATAAAAAATATGGCTCTGAGTTAGTGACAACTCTTAGATTACTCGTTGATAATAACTTTAACCGTAAGGCTGCTGCTGATAGTCTTTTTATTCACATTAACACACTGTATTACCGGCTGACCAAGATTGAAGAAATCCTTGGGGTCAACATGTCTAAAATAGACACCAAATTGAATTTCTTTTTAGCCATAAAAGTATATGATACGCTTTGTATTAATGGATTATGGGACTAATACCTAATTGCCCTGGACCCCAAACTTGGCCTGTAATGGATTTAAAAACATGTCAGTCCGTACCACAAACTCTACGTAAGGAACGACCTACTTTTACTTGAAACCATCTCCCTTTTTTATTTAATAGATTATTCGTAAGATTATTTGTTATAATATGTACAAGCATTTGTCGAAGTCTGTCATATGGTTGTGAAAGTGAGGGGTGTCTAGTCTGTGATATCAAAAGATGCTTATATGTTGGTAGACGGAGTATTAGACAATGGCCTATCTTTTGTGGCATCTTATCTAGAGAATAAGATAAATAACCCAATTATTATTACAGATGATCATGGACAGATATACCATCCGACAATATCACACTCTAAACAAATTGATAAAAGGTCTATACAGATTCCAACTATAGTTTTTAGGAAAGAACATTATTATGACAGTAAAAACGCCACACTTTATTACTGTATTAGATGCAATAAATCTTATGCTTTTATTATAGTAGAAAACCTACCCGAACAGCTATTGTGTCAAACAATAGCTGTTATCAAAGAAGCAAAATTGGCCGTTAAGTGCTATTTCACAAAAATATATGAATGTAAACATGACCTTAAAGAGAAATTAACTAATCTATTGTTTTTTAACAGCGATATCAGTTCACAAGATCTTCTCGTTATAGGTGACGGCGGGCTGGATAAAAACAAACTTCACTTAGTATTATTGCAGGAATTTGAACAGTATGAGCAGTTGTCAGATAAGCAGCCGGTTTGCTCTTATGCAATCGAATGCTTAAGAAAAAGGAAGATGGAATGTGTTGGTATTCAGTGGAACAATTATGTCCTGGTCATTCTCCCAATAGAAAAAGGCCTTCCTCAAATATGGAGGGAATTGCTTGGTTATCTGGATATCGCTGGTTATAAAGATAGTGTGGAAAAAAAATTTGATATAGTTACTTCTTTGGGTATAGGGCGATCATACCCGGTGGCAGAGTTGAACAGCAGCTTTAATGAGGCGCGTGTTGCACTGACCATACCTAGGCTGATGGGGAAAAAGAGTTTTATACAGCATTTTTCTGACATGGGTATTTACAGTTTTGTTTTCTCACAGTCACCGGAAAATATAAAAGCTTATTGTCAAAAATACCTCGGCCAGTTGATCGGGGAGAATGGAGATGCAGACAGCACATTATTGCCGACTCTCAGGACTTTGCTCGATACCGGTTTTAGCATGAAAACTACGGCAGAAATCTTGCATATTCATGTCAATACCCTTTACTATAGAATTAATAAGATAAAACAGCTGTTGAATATTGATTTTTCACGAATGGACAACCAGGTAGAGTTGTATATTGCTATTAAAGTATGGGATGCCTTTAATGATGTGTTTCCCTACATTGTTGCAACTGAAACATATAAAACAGAAGATTACAGCAGCAATTTGTATTGGTGATGTTTTTTATCTGATCTTGTATAGATACGTTATAACAGGTTAACATCCAAAGTAACAATACTGTTCTATTTCCATACTCTCCTGCTAGCGGCAAAGAGAGGTTGCCGTCTCGGTGTTATGGTATCTGATTCGGCAGACAGGTATCATCCTTGATACTTTAAGACTTATATGCTATTGTATATACTGGTATATGTAAATTTAAATGGTCTGGAATTTCAATTGAAAATTAGATTATAAAGGTGTAATTTAAAATAAAGAAACATGGGTGTGATGAAAGTGCAACCTTTATATTACCGGATTGCAGAAGATGTGATCAAACTAATAAAGAAAGGGAAGTATAAACCGGGAGATATGCTTCCATCTGAGTCCCGCTTATGTGAAGAGTACAACACCAGTAAAATGACGGTCCGGCAGGGTTTAGCACTGCTTGCTCAGGCCGGTTACCTGCGTTCTGTGCCTGGAAAGGGTAATTTTGTAGAATACCCACGTTATGATCTATTGACTATGCAGTTTGACGAAACGGATATTATCAGCGATTATCAGCAGGGAGTCAAGTTGCTGGGTGTTACTATTGTGGATCCGGACCCACAGGTGCAGGGTATGCTGTCCCTACCGAATGAAGAAAAAGTGATAGTTATAAAGAGGCTTCTTTATTCTGGGGATCAGCCAGCCGCCTATGATATCAAATATATGCCTTATATTAAAGGTAAGCCTTTAATCGAAAAGGAACTCCAGTACATTCCATTCGCAAAAATGGTTGCCAAACATGGTGAATTGTTCTCTGTAAAAAATGAAGTTACAATTTGTGCTGAGGCTTCTGATCAGGAGATTGCCGATCAACTGGGGATTACTCCAGGCAGTCCTTTGCTGGTGATTGAGCAGAAATTATTCTCAGCAGAGCAGAAACCCATCGGTTGGGGTAAGATATTTTGCCGTTCTGACTATGTGCAGCTGCACGCAGTATCCGCACAGTATATTAAGGAACAAAAACTTCTCAATTTATAAAGAATGTTACCCAGATCAGTATAAAAGGGGGTCATCTATTGGTTAATACCCGGAGGATGCTTGTTACTGCTGTGGAAACTTTGGATGAAGAGAAGGTAATTAGGTTGGTAAAAATGGGGCTGAATAAAGGTATCAGCCCACTGGATCTGATTGAAGATGTACACCAGGGGATGAAAAGAGTAGGCGTGCTTTATGAACGGGAAAATTACTACATCGCGGACCTCATTATGGCTTCACTTATTTTTCAGAGGGTTCTTACGCTCATACCGATCACTAAAGAAAGCGCATCTGAACAAAAGCCTCAGGTAATAATCGGTACTGTGAAACATGATATTCATGATATTGGGAAAAACATTATTAAAGGATTGTTGAGGTCCAGGGGGATCGGAGTCATCGATCTGGGGGTTGATGTTCCTCCAGATGTTTTCGTTGATGCTGTACAGGAAACAGGGGCAAAAATTCTCGGCCTTTCTGGGCTACTGACTTCCTCATATGAAGTTATGCGTGAAATTATTGACACTCTGAACAAAAGCAATTTGCGCAGTAGGGTGCAGGTAATGATCGGTGGTATGGTTAACGAAGATGTTAAAGAATATGTGGGTGCTGATTATTGGGTTGATGATTGTGCTTATGGTGTGGAAGTGTGCCGGCATATCCTAAACATTGATGTAAATTCATGTTCGAATACAATGGTAGGTGTAGTATGACAACAGTTATTGCTTGTGAAACGATAAAAGATGAAATTATGTATGTGGCAGATAAAGTACAGTGCAAATACCCCTTTTTATGGATGTCATCATCACTGCACAAATATCCTGAAAGATTACGGCACGAGCTGCAGAAAGAGATCGACAAGTGCGGTAAAGATGAAGATAATATTTTACTTTTGTTCGGTTACTGTGGCAATGCTGTGCTTGGCCTATCTTCTCGCTATGCTCGCTTGATCATTCCCAAAATGGATGATTGTATTTCTCTCCTGTTGGGAGGGAATCAACGCAGGAAGGATCTCAGCACAAAGGGGCGTGCCTATTACCTGACCAAAGGCTGGATGAACAGTGACAGCGGTTTAGCGGTGGAATATAACCGTTGTGTAATGAAATACGGTTATGACAAATCTAACATGGTTTTCAAAGTTATGTTGAAAGGATATAAAAGCTTTGATGTAATTGATACTGGAATAGCTAGTAAAGAAACCATGTCTGATATGATGGATGCGGTGCAAAAGCTTGCTGACCGCTTTGATCTGGAGCATAAGGTAATAAAGGGTACACTTGAAGTGCTTGATAAGTCTCTATCCGGACAGTGGGATGAAGATTTTGTGGTTGTCGAACCGGGAGAGAAAGTTAAGTTTGAGTATTTTGGTTTTGATTTTCAGCAATCAAAGATGCAGGATGTGATTTCTATTTGACCCCTGAGCAGCGCCTGCAAACTGCGATTTTGTTAGGTAAACCGGACCGGGTTCCCTGTGCACCTCTTATAGAGAGTTATGCAGGGAGAAGGGCAGGTTTATCTAATTATGAATTTATGTATGACTATGATAAAGCGGAAATGGCATTTGATCATCTGCACCAGGAGTATCCACGGTGGGATGTGATGCGTTCCGTCTATTTTGTATTTCACGGGCCAATCCAAAAAACCATTGGTTTTATGAAACCGATGATGCCCGGTGTGGACCTACCTCCTGACAGTGAGTATCAGATGTTGGAGTACGAAGCTATTACTCGGGATGATTATGGATTGATCCTGGAAGCAGGTTACCATACCTTTCTAAATGAATTTCATAAACGTGTGCACAAAGTTGATGATGAGGAGATTGCTAAAGCCCGCCGCCTGCAGTTGGATGTTTTGAATGGTCAGATTAACAGGGCTAGACAGCGGGGGCAAACTTTTCTATATGGCGGGTTTATTGTTTTAGCATCACCCCTGCTCTGCATGATGCGCTCTTTAGAACAGTTTATTAGGGATATGTATCAGGTGCCATCTCTTCTGGACCGTGTGCTGGAAGTTGTTACAGAAGCTTTGGTCGCAGATGGAATTGCTTGTGCTCGGAAAACAGGAATTCCCAGGTTGTTCATCGGGACAGCACGACTCACCTCCCAGCTTATCTCTGTGCCTTTATTTGAGCGGTTTGTGTGGTCTTCTATAAGGCAAACTGTTTTTGGGCTGCTTGATGCGGGTATCACTCCTATTTTTCACCTGGACAGCGATTGGACAAAAAATTTGGAATACTTCCGGGAGCTCCCCCCTGGAAAAGTAGTGATCGAATTGGACAGCACTACTGATATCTTTCGTGCTCACAGGATCCTCGGCGGCCACAGCTGTATTATCGGGGATGTCGGTGCTCCATTGTTTACACTGGGAAAACCTGAGCAGGTGTGGGAATACTGCCGCAAACTGCTGCATGAGCTGGGAAAAGACGGCGGTTTTATCCTGGGCTCCGGATGCCATGTTCCTCTTGACGCAAAACATGAGAATGTAGATGCCTTTTTCCGGAGTGTGGAAGAGGAGGGCTGGCTGTGATGAAGGTATTGATCATGACCAATGGAGAATACGGGGATTTGGAATGGTATCAGGAACATAAAGAGGGTTTTGAGCAGATCATCTGTGTGGACGGTGGTACAGGCTGGGCCAGGAAACTGGGCATTTTACCGAATTGGGTAGTGGGAGATATGGACTCCGTCAGTAGTGATGACCTAAAGTTTATGGAACAGCGGGGTGTTCAATTATCTCGCTATCCTTCCCAAAAGGATCCCACAGATACCCAGATCTCTTTACAATTAGCTGAAAAGTTAGGTGCTGAAGAGATCACTATTTGGGGGGGCACAGGTTCACGGCTGGATCATACCCTTCATAATCTCTACAGCGCGGCTAATTTAGTAAAGAAGGGCAAAACTGTGCAGTTTGATTCACCTGTGCTGTCCATTTACCTGGTGAAAGATGTTTTAAAGCTTTCAGGGAGAATAGGGAAAACAGTTTCAGTCTTGGCTATAGGGGATAGGGCTTCCGGGGTGTCCCTAGAAGGCTTTCAGTACCCACTGGATAATGCTGAAATAGACAGCATGTGGCAGTACGGAATCTCCAATGTTATTGTCAGCAGCCCACAGCTTGTCAGTGTGGCTTCAGGCATTTTGGCGGTTTTCTATTATCGGAAATTACCTTAACTAATAAAGAAAAGTAGATTTACCAAGCCCGTTGAGGGCTTTTTTTATTTTCTGCAAGTCAAGGCTAACACAGCAGGATAGTACCATAAGTGCATGATAAATCAAAGGTTGTCAGGCGAAGGATAGGGAATAGATTAACCATCGTCCATCCTAAAGGAGGTCTTTGTATGCTCGAACAGTTGAGGCAGGCAGTGATGTATAAAACATATAATAAAAGGCAATATAGGCAGAAAAAAGCAGGAAAAGTCAATGATATATGTTTTTCTTTGCAGCAGGAATCAGCTGATGGGACAGGGAATTAATTATAGGCAGCTATTATCTTTTTATCTACTTGAGGAGGAAAGAAGGAATGGCCTGGAGAACCAGTCTTGGTTTTATTACTAGAATTGCCTTATTAGCAGTACTATTTATAATTATCATGTCTGTTGCCTCTTTAGCAGTCGGTTTAGCTGATACAGGGCAGCAGACGAATCAGGCTATTGAATTATTATCACTCTTTGGTGTTGGTTGTCTTTTCAGCATTGCTGTGAGCTACCCGATTATCCGTTCCAGGTGGTCAGGTTGGCCGCTTGTCTTGACCATAGCTGTTGTGTTATTCGGTATTATGACTTTTCTATCCCAGATTGAAACCGTTGTTTTTCTGAAATACCTGGTGGATATTGTTCCTACAGAGGCGATTCCAAGGCTGTTTCTGCAGGGAGCCATTGTGGCGGTGCTATTTTCACCTTTAGCTGTGTTGGTGCACGGCAGGATGAAGCAGAAAGAGTTATATTTGATGGAGATCAATACCAGACTTAATATGCCGGTGGTGCAGTGGGTCTGGAAATTGGCACTGCTGGCGGTCATTTACATTCTTATTTATATCGGATTTGGTATGTTTGTCTTTGTGCCCCTGGCAGGGGATGCCTTCCAGCAGTTTTATACCGGGCTTGAAATGCCCCCATGGATCCTTCCTTTTCAGGGCTTAAGGGCATTGATCTGGGTGGGTTTGGCACTTCCTGTTATTCGCATGATGAAGGGTTCTCTGTGGGAAACCGGGCTTGCTGTCTCTTTGCTCTATGCGATACTTATGGGGGGGTTGCTCCTGCTGCCGAATCCATATATGCCTGAAGTAATCTCCAGAGCTCATTTTGTTGAAGTTGCATTATCCAATTTCCTTTATGGTTGGATTGTGGTATGGGTGTTGAATTTGGGGAGAAGACCGGAACCGATGCGCATTACGGGATATCGCTATTATCACTGATCATACTTCATAACACCACATCAACTCTGTTTCGACTGAAACTGAATACTGCAGCCGGAGCATATAAATTTGAGTGTAAAAGTGCGATCCTTAGCTAGGGGAGAGGAGCCTGCCAAATTGAGAAAGAGAAACCATGTAGGTTTCTCTTTCTGATCGGCATAGCAAAAAGGGGGGTATTTTATGCTCCTATTATTTTAGAACATTTTTTTACTCATTTTGTCGATGGTTTCACTTACTGCCTCATATACACCTGGGAATGAACTTATATTCAGACCCTGGGTTAATGAAGGAATAAAATATATCTTTCCATTTTTACAGGCTTTCTCTACTTCTCTATCAACAATTTCTTGGTTCCAAGCCGGGAAGTCGACAACACCGCTGTCGATGCCTCCCATGAAGGTGATTTGTCCACCATATTTCTTGATCAGTTCTGGGATATTGTTGGTTGTCATGCATCCCTGCCAGATGTCTATTCCCATTTCAATCATAGAGGGTACTAGATTAGCCGCATAGGCGTCACAGTGGTGAACAACAAGTTCTACACCATTGTCCTTGTAGAAACCGTATACTTTTTTGTAAGGTGCTTCAAAGAACTCTTTAAACATTTCGGGAGATAAGAAGGAATTTCTCTGGGTGCCCCAATCATCATGATGGAATAGAGCATCAGGATGGATATGTTCGATTACTTCTTTGGCGTAGGCTAACTCATATTCAGTGATAAACTCAATCAGTTCATGCAAGTGTTCAGGTTCTTCATAGAAAGCTATTAAGGTATTCTCCATACCCATAAGATTGTGACACATTTCAAACATACCGCCAAAGTATGGCACTGTTACAAATTGCTCGTTCCTGTCCACTGAATTGGCATGTTCTACAGCTGCAGCCCATTCTTCATCAGAAAATTCGACCGATGGTGCCTTCACATATTTTTTCCACTCTGTGATATCTTTGACTACTGTGTGTTCACCATGCACCGGCATCTGGCCAATATGTCCTTCCGGCCATCTGTAGTATACTCCCCAGGCGTTTTTTCTCTCTGCACCGGGCTCCAAAAAAACGCCCTTTACCATTGGTACTTCCATGATTATTTCCATAAACTCATACTGATTTACGAACCGATCCGGATTTCCACCCTTCATGACTTCCATTAAATTTTGTTTTTTTGTTAACATTTATATCTCCCTCCTTATTTTTTTATTTTTTACCCGTTCACCAATTCTTTTGCTTTGACAGCGGCACTTCCTGCGTCAGGAGCGAACCCATCTGCTCCGATTTCAGCAGCATATTCCTCTGTTACAGGTGCGCCACCAACCATAACTTTTACTGGTAAGCCACTATCTTTGACTAATTTGACTGTTTCTTCCATTTTAGGCATTGTTGTTGTGAGAAGGCCTGAAAGAGCAACTAATTTAACATCTTTATTCTCTTTGGCTGCATTTAAGAATTTTTCCGGAGAGACATCAACACCCATGTCAACAATCTCAAAACCGGTGCCTTCAAGCATCAGAGCCACTAAATTCTTCCCAATGTCATGGAGGTCGCCTTCAACTGTACCTATCACACATGTGCCTAAAGAAGATGTGCTCTCACCGGCTAGATGGGGTTTCAATACATCTACACCTAATGACATTGCTTTTGCTGCGATCAGCATTTCAGGTACAAAGATTTTACCTGCTGAGAATCTGTCCCCGATGACGCCCATTGCGTCTATCATCGATTGGAGTATATCTTCTGCTTTATTTCCTTCATCTAGGGCTTCCTGTACCTTTCCCGCAATAAGTTTAGTTTTACCCTCTTCCACCATTGCTCTTACTTCTTGGAGTTTTGACATGGTTTATTCCTCCTTTTTATAATATATATGCGTCTATACCTATATATACAGGTTATTAATACAATTGTCAATAGCTAGGTCATCAATTAGCATGAAGTTTCACAAAGGACACACAGCTTCCCCCTTTAATAGCGGTAGTCCGGTTCTGAAACTTTCTATTAGCATCTCCGAGTGATCTCTTATTAATACATAAATGATAATAAATAACAAAAAGAGGGGGGATAAATTCAGATGAGCAATTAATTAAAAGGAGATTATGAAACGGTAAGCGAGGAGCCGGCTGACAGAAGCCAGGAGTCAAAATTGAGTTGTGGCTTGTTTCCGATTATTTCCCGTGGTAGAGTATCAGAAGAGGGTTTAAATGCCGTTTTAGGGAGATGAATCTATGCGGAGTTTTCTGTTGGTTTTATTCTCTGTTATTATGGGAGCTACCGGGCAGGCTATTTTGAAGATGGGTGCAGATAAACTGGGGAGTGTCTTTGTTTCACCCCAGTCATTATTGCATGACATCTTTAGGATTGTGACGACACCACAGGTGCTGATTGCTTTTGCCTTTTATGCAGCAGGTTTTTTTACCTGGATGAAAGCATTGACCAGGGAAGATTTAAGTTATGTTTATCCCATGGTAAGTTTGAGCTATGTAGTGGTTCTGCTCTACTCCTATTTTCTTTTCAAAGAGCCGATCACATTAAATAAATTGATAGGGATTATCCTGATCATTGGTGGTGTTATTTTTATCAATAGATAAAGTGAAACCACCCACAAAAGGCATTGAAATTTTTAATCGACCGCTTTGACGGAATAGGCTTTAATCGTGTAATGCCCTTCTGTGGTTGTCTAGATTTTCTGCCACCTTCTGAAAAATATCAATAAATTCTTCAATTTTATCATCTGGGATGCCGATAGCAGCAACTCTTACCAGTTCTTCGAACTGCTTTTGAATATACTCTTCTTCTCTGCGGGCTTTTTCTGTGAGATAGACTAGATAGGATCTTTTATCTAAAGTGTTGAGTTTGCGAACAATATAGCCTTTGTTCTCCAGTGACATGATGGTCCTGGAAATTGCCGGTTTGCTGACAGCGATACCGGTTACGATGTCATCCTGTTTAACCCCTTCACCATTGGTATAGAGAAACATCAGGACGTTGGCTTCTGCGCTTCCCAACTGCTTTTCCCGCAGTGCTTTGATCAAACGCAGTTGTCCAGCTTGAATGATCCTGCTGGCCAGGTTGAAAAGAAGCTGGAACCTAGTCAATCCAACCACCACCTTATCTAAGGAATGTTGCTCCTTTGTTAGCTTAACCCCTTTTCCGGCATGATGCAAGATAAAAACCGATAATTTGGCGGTCTAATTAAAAAATCTTTGGAAAAAATTGATGATTGATTCCCACATAGATTTTTTCTGCTCTTCAGGCAAAGGTTCGTTTTTTGGTTCATCCATCTGTATTCCCTCTGTACGGAGAAGGAACTGAACTTTGCTGTTCTGGTTGTTGGTGTTATCCATAAATGATTTGTAGTTGTCAGCTAGCACTTCCAGTTCATCAATAGCTGCCAAACTGCTCATCAGTTCATTATACTGGCCTCCGGCCTCATTTCTCATTGTTGCTACACCATCCGCCGCTGCAGCAATGCCATCTGCCAGCTGCTCCTGGCCTTTAGCTAATTCATTCAGACCGCTGCTGATTGCCGGTGTCTGCTGGGAAAGGGATTGAATGCCCTGCTGTAATTCACCTAGACCGCTGTTAAGCCCGCTGGCAGCAGCTGAAAGTTTATTAAGAGCATCTTTTTCCTTTTGGATTCCGTTATTAATCTGTGTAATACCATCTTTCAAAGTCTTCAATTTATTTAGTTGGTCTTCGTTCATAAATCGAGAGTATTGGTTCAAGTATTGGTCCAAGAATCCAATTAACTGTTGGGTTAACTGCTCATTTGACTGAGCCAGTTGTTGATGATTATCGCTCAACTCATTCAATCCAGCAGCTAACTGTCCGGAAACATCATAGGGTGTTTGCATACCCTCTTCTAACTGTTGCAAGCCAGCCGCAAGCTGTCTAGAACCATCAGCTATTTTTTTCTGGTTTTCTGCGATTTCATTAGCTGCTGAGCTCAGTTTATCAAGTGAGTTTTCCAGCTGTAAAAGGCCGCTGAATAATGGTGAAACTTTACCATCTATATTCAATTTTGACAGGTCCAATTCTGATAAAGCGCTGAGCGAAGGAAGAGCAACGATCTCGAACGGTTCTAACTCGATCTCATCCCCACTCATCTCCAGAGTGATATCAGCTGTGGGGAAGGGGAATACCATCCAGCCCAGTTGGATTTCATCACCTACTACCACCTGAGTGGCCCCTGGGGATTTGATATTTTTCCACTTGCCTGCAGAAAGTGAAGTAGAAACCTGGAAGACAAAGGGAGTGTAGAGTGTTTTTTCTGTAGACAGTGTTATGCCCTGATAATCCTTATAGGATAGCTTTGTTTGCTGCCTGGTGAGGTTTTCCAGATGAATAGTTATCTTTACTTTTCCTTTTTTTCCTGCCAATTGCTCCGGTTTAATAGGCTTACCGTCCAATGTATAATCGATGCTCACTTTAAAGGGCAGTTCTTGATCTGTACTTCCCTGGTAGAATAAACCATCCTGCTGGAAGGCTGTGGCCGGCCAGATCAACCGGTTGCCCTCAATTTTAGGTTTGCTGCTGGAGGTGCTGTTTTTGACCTCACTGTAATTGCCATAATCGGTCCAGCTATCACCCTCAGGTGCTCCATATGCCCAGTTTACCACCTGTACCTCTTTTACAGTTCCGTTGTTGTCAAGCAGGCAGTAGACTGTTTCATTTTTCTCTACAGCTGCCAGGGCAGGCTGTGGAAAAACCAATAAAAAGGCCAACAGCAAGGGAAGTATGGGTTTTCTCATGATTTTGTCCTCCTTTTTTGTACTACTAGTCTATTATTCTTAAACTGGAGCTGGCATTAAGGCCTGATCAGCTGATATCATCAACAGGCCGCAGACTGTCCCGGTGATGGGTTGGCCACTTCCAACTGGTGTATCTAACCAGTTTGTCGCACAGCAGAAGCAGGGCGGGCAGAATGAAGATGATGGTAAGCATGCTGATAAAAGCGCCGATCCCCAGCATGCCGCACATCTGACCAGCCATTTTTATTTTGGAAACAAGTGCTACAGCTATAGTAGCAACAGTCAGGGTCAGTGAACTGGTTAGAATGGAACGCCCGCTTTTTTCTACTGCTTGGCGCATAGCCTCTAGAGGGGGGTGTTCCTGGAGGGCCTCTTTATATTTGCTGGTGAGCAAAATGGCATAGTCAACTGTTGCTCCCAGTTGTACAGAACCCAGCACTAAATATGTGACAAAATAAAGTTCAGTACCGCTTAGAAACGCTCCGGATAGGTTGAGCCAAATGGCAAACTGGATAGCCATTACCAGAATGATAGGCAGTGAAAGTGATGTAAATGTTAGGGCAACGATCACAGCGATAGCCATTGCAGAGAAGGTATTTACCCTGGACAGGTCTTTTGTGGTGAGTTCCTTTAGGTCCTGGGTAAGGGATGCCTCACCGCTCAGATAAACTTCATCATATAAGGAATCCGCAGTATCCTTGATTTGTTTGAGGGTGCTACTGATTCTTGAGTCACCCTGTCCAATCCCCAGTTCTATGGTGCAGAGGGCATAATTACCAGCGCGGAACGCTTGAGATACATCTTCTGGAATAAACGATTCCGGGATCTGAGCTCCGGTATATTCAACTAGGGAATTAACCGTCTTGACCTCAGGGATGGTTTTCAGTTGTTCTGTAAGGGTTTGTTCTGTTTTTAAACCTTTATCTTCAACTATAAGATAGACCACTTCAGCTACACCATGTTTTTTTCTCAACTTCTCACTGTCGGCCACCGCAGTGATCTCCTTGGATAACCCTTTTTCTAAACTGTAAAAAACCCCCACCTTGTCTTTGAGCAGAAAAGAGGGGATGATGAGGACAAAAAACAGAAGGATAAAAGCAGCCCGTTTATTGACTACTAG
>LFRM01350959.1_pt1 | contig 20494 bp, 17 predicted proteins | sample 618341 | NCBI WGS metagenome assembly LFRM01 (sample SAMN03654438, study PRJNA283298) | anaerobic digester metagenome | isolation source: pool of bioreactors CSTR01a, CSTR02a, and CSTR03a thermophilic anaerobic... | place: Denmark: Kgs. Lyngby | collected 2014-05-21 | reverse complement strand
TTGTGCCGGTTCCTCTGGGAAGCTCAACATTGGGCAGATTGACGGAATTCTTTATGTTTCCGTCGCGGAGGAAGCCCATAAGCTCGATTACTGCCATTTGTGCGCAATTTTCTTCCGACTCGGGAGTTGATGCGCCAAGATGGGGGATAGCGAGAACGCCGTTTGCACCTATGAGGTCATCAGAGGGGAAGTCCGTCGCATATGCGGCAACCTTACCGGAGCCGAGAGCTGCAAGCAAATCGGCGCTGTCAACAAGCTCGCCGCGCGCAAAATTGAGGATGCGTACACCGTCCGGCATGAGGTCTATGCTTTCGGCGTTTATCATGCCCTTTGTGTCGGGTGTCGCGGGGATGTGAAGGGTGATATAATCACAATTTTCAAATATTTCTTTGATATTGGTAGAGTGCTTTATCGAGCGTGAAAGGTTCCATGCAGCGTCAACGGAAAGGTAGGGGTCGTAGCCGTAAACCTGCATTCCGAGTGCGTTTGCCGCGTTGGCAACGAGTACGCCGATTGCGCCGAGACCTATAACACCGAGCTTCTTTCCGCTGATTTCGGGTCCGACAAAAGCGCCCTTGCCTTTTTCAACAAGCTTTCCTACCTCTGCGCCCTGACCCTTGAGAGTCTTGCACCAGTCCATGCCCGCCGCTATTTTGCGGGAGGAGAGCAGAAGTGCGCATATAACAAGCTCCTTGACGGCATTGGCGTTTGCGCCGGGAGTGTTGAAGACCACAACGCCTTTTTCCGTGCAGGCATCAACGGGGATATTATTTACACCCGCGCCGGCTCTTGCTATTGCCTTGGTGTTTTCGGAAAGAGCCATGTCGTGCATGGATGCCGAGCGTACGATTATTGCATCGGGGTCAGTGAAATCGTCTGCCACTGCATAGCTTTCCTTGTCGAAATAGGAAAGTCCCGTTGCCGAGATTTTATTGAGAGTGAGTATGTCAAACATAACATTTTCCTCCGAATTTATTATTTATTTCAGCCGTTGTTCTTCTCGAATTCTCTCATGAACTCCACGAGCTTTTCAACGCCCTCAACAGGCATTGCATTGTAGATGGAAGCTCTCATACCGCCAACCGTGCGGTGACCCTTGAGGTTTACAAAGCCCGCCGCTGTTGCTTCTTTGACGAATTTGTCGTTGAGCTCATCGCTGTCGGTAACGAACGGAACATTCATAAGCGAGCGGTCCTCTTTTACAACCGTGCCGCGGAACATTTTGCTGTTGTCAAGATAATCGTAAAGCAGGTTCGCTTTTTTTATGTTGCGCTCGCGCATGGCTTCAAGTCCGCCGAGCTGCTTTATCCACTCAAGCACAAGCTTGCATATATATATTGTATAGCAGGGGGGAGTGTTATAAAGCGAATCGTTGTCCGCCATGATTTTGTAGTTGAGCATGGTGGGGGTGATATCGCGGGCGTTGCCGAGAAGGTCCTCACGGACAATAACTATTGTAAGTCCTGCGGGAGCAACATTCTTCTGGGCGCCGCCGAAAAGAAGGCCGAACCTTGTTACGTCAAGCGGCTCGGAGAGGAAGCACGAGGAGATGTCGGCAAAAAGAGGAACATTGCCGGTGTCGGGAAGCTCGTGATATATTGTGCCGTAGATGGTGTTGTTAAGGCAGATATGAACATAGTCCGCATCCTTGTCAAAATCGGCTGCAGTGGTCTTGGGAATGTAGGAGAAGGTTTTGTCCTTTGAGGATGCAACAGCTCTCGCTTCGCCGTATTTTGCGGCCTCCTCGTAAGCCTTCTTTGCCCACTGACCGGTGATGATGAAATCGGCCTTTTTGTTGCCGTTCATAAAGTTGAGGGGGATAGCCGCAAACTGTGTTGAGGCGCCGCCCTGAAGGAAGAGAACCTTATAATTGTCGGGGATGTTCATAAGCTCGCGAAGAAGAGCCTCCGCACCTTTGATTATACCGTCATATACCTTTGAGCGATGGGACATTTCCATAACCGACTGGCCGCTGCCCTCATAGTCGAGCATTTCGGCTGCCGCCTTTTTGAGAACCTCCTCCGGGAGCATTGAGGGTCCTGCTGAGAAGTTGTAAACTCTTGCCATAACAAAGCCGTCCTTTCAAAATTTGAAATTGTTAAACTTTGACACAAATTATACTATCTTTTTACTTTAAATGTCAATACATTGTTAAATCATTAACATAAAATTGTCATATCAGTCAAATACAGGGCAGAAGAAGGTCTGTTTTTAGACAAATAGACGAACTTTTTAACAAAGACGAGCCGCGCCCGTATTTGCGAGCAGAGCGACGCGTGAAAAAAGAGCATCGAACATGCGGGGATTCACCCGGAAAATGTATTTCAATAATTCTAAAAATATGCTATTGCATTCAGAGCGAAAATCTGATAAAATAAAAAACATAAATCAAAATAATAAATTTTCAAGCGTCGAAGGCTGCCCGAAGTTTAAGCAAGGTCATAATAAAAAACACAAGGAGAAAAAGTCATGAAAAAGTGTAACAAGCTCTTATCGGTTTTTCTTGCAGCGCTGCTTGTGCTGTCCGCGTTTCCTGCAACGGTTTTCACTGCATACGCAGCGGGTGTAAGTGATTTGTCGTTTGCGCTCAATGACGACGGAGAGTCGTACCGTGTGTCAGATTGTGATGAATCTGCAACCGGTGAGTTGGTCATCCCGTCAACATATAATGGTAAACCTGTAACGAGCATAGGCAATTGGGCATTTTGGAATTGCCAATTGCTCACATCAATAATTATTCCGAATAGTGTTACGGGTATTGGCAATGGTGCAATTGCGGACTGTTTATCACTTGTATCTGTAACCATTCCAAACACCGTAATCAGTATAGGAGAAAAGGCGTTTTTGGATTGCTTATCACTCTCCTCGATAAATATTCCTGACAGCGTTGCAAGTATTGGCGAAAATTCTTTTGAGGGTACAGCATGGTATGCTGCGCAACCTGACGGACTTATATATATTGGAAAGATTTTCTATAAGTTTAAGGGTGTGATGCCTTCAAATACAGCTTTGACGCTTAAAGACGGAACAATCGGAATTGCAGGTGGTGCTTTTCGTGATTATAAAGAGTTGGTATCAATAACCCTTCCCGATAGTGTGATAAATGTAGGTAATTATGTATTTTTCGGTTGCACATCACTTCTGTCAATAGATTTTTCAGACAGCGTGGTAAATATAGGGGATTATGCATTTTCCAATTGCACATGGCTTACTCAAATAACCCTTCCGGACAGCGTGGTGGATATAGGGGATTATGCGTTTTCCAATTGCAGTTGGCTTACTCAAATAACCCTTTCAGACAGCGTAGTGAATATAGGGGATTATGCATTTTCCAATTGCGTACGGCTTGCTCAAATAACTTTTCCGAACACTCTTACAAGCATAGGAAGATGTGCGTTTTACGATTGCAAATTACTTGCTTCGATAAACATTACCGACAGTGTGAAAAGCGTGGGCAACGGAGCGTTTTACGGTACGGAATGGTATAATAGTCAGCCGGATGGGGCTGTTTATCTCGGAAAGATTTTTTATAACTATAAAGGAAAGATGCCGGTCAATACAAGCTTGACTCTTAAAGACGGAACAATATCAATTGCCGGAAATGCATTTTACGGTCAAGACGGACTTGTTTCAATAACCATTCCAAGCAGTACAACAAATATAGGGGTGGGCGCATTTTCGAGTTGTGGGTCGCTTACATCAATAAACATTCCGGAAGGAGTGGCAAGCATAGAGCATGATGCATTCCTGCATTGTATGTCCCTTACTTCAATAAACATCCCGGACAGCGTGATAAGTATAGAAAATAATGCGTTTTACGGTTGCTCATCTCTTGCTTCAATAAACATTCCCGACAGCGTGACGAACATAGGTACGCGAGTGTTTTCCTTTTGCAGCTCTCTTGCACATGTACGCCTTTCAAACAATATAAAGAGTATAAGCTCTGATTTGTTTAGCTACTGTGAATTACTTTCATCAATAGCCATTCCGGAGAGTGTGACGAGTATAGAAAATTCAGCGTTTTCCAGTTGCTCATCCCTTGCTTCGATAACCATTCCGAATAGTGTAACGAGCATAGGAGATTATGCATTTGAGTATTGTGCATCGCTCGCCTCAATAACCATCCCGAACAGCGTAACGAATATAGCGGGTGGGGCATTTGAGCGTTGCACATCTCTCGCTTCAATAATTCTTCCGGACGGCATAACCGGCATAAATGATAGTATGTTTAGCTTTTGCACATCGCTTTCCTCAATAACCATCCCGAACAGCGTGGCGAGCATAGGCGATTATGCGTTTGACTATTGCACATCGCTTTCCTCAATAACCATCCCGAACAGCGTAACGAACATAGGAGAGAATGCATTTAAAAATTGCACATCGCTCACCTCAATAACCATTCCGAACAGCGTAACGAGCATAGGCAATAGAGCGTTTCAATTCTGCACATCACTCGCCTCAATAACCATACCCGACAGTGTTACAGCTATAGGTAATGGCGCGTTTTATGGCTGTGCATCTCTTAGCTCAATAACTATACCCAACAGTGTTACAAGCATAGGAATCGATGTGTTTAAAAATTGCAGTGAAATAACTGTATACGGTTTTAGAGGTTCAGAAGCGGAAAGATATTCAACAGATAACGGCATCTCCTTCGTTCCGTTTGATGCGCCGCGTTATTTTGATTTTCAAACTCTCAATGCTTCAAACGGCCTCGTATCCGGTATTTCTGCCGGTGAAACCGTTGCGCAGGTGCTTGCAAAGTGTTCGAATGATGAAGAGGATCTGAAGGTGTTTAATTCGGAAGGCGCTCAGATTACCGATACCTCCGAAAAAATAGGCACTGGCTTTGTTATAAGGCTTTATTATGATTCAGGCAATCAGGCGGATGAGGTTACCGTTGTCATCAAGGGTGATGTTAACGGCGACGGCAGCACTACCGCTGCGGACGCGCGCCTCACACTCCGCTGCGCAACCTCGCTTGAGACATTTGACGCTGCTCAGACCGCTGCGGGTGCAATATCGGGCGGAGCCAAGCCCACCGCCGCGGACGCAAGACGCATCCTGCGCGTGGCGACGGAGCTTGAAAGCTTCTGAGTTATCAATAAAATCCAACACTTACCGCCACAAATTCATAAAAAATCAGAGGGGCTGTTTCTTACAGCCCCTCGAATTATATATAGATATCGATTATTTCTTTACCTTTGCCGTCTGGCGCTGCGCCATAACAAGGTTGTAGTATATGCCCTTTTCCTCCATGAGCTGCTGGTGCGAACCGACCTGCGCTATTTTTCCGTGCTCAAGAACCACAAGCCTGTCGGCGTTGCGGAGTGTGGAAAGCCTGTGGGCGATTGCAACTGTCGTACGGTTTTTGGTAAGGCGGTTGAGCGCCTCTTGAATTTTGCCCTCGGTTTCCGGGTCGAGCGAGCTGGTGGCTTCGTCGAGTATGAGTATTTTCGGGTTTTTGAGTACCGCGCGCGCGATTGCGATTCTCTGCCGTTCGCCGCCGGAAAGATTGTGACCGTTTTCTCCCACCGGAGTGTTGTAGCCGTCGGGCAGCTTCATAATGAATTCGTGCGCGTTTGCTGTTTTTGCCGCCGCGATTACTTCCTCGTATGTCGCATCGGGCTTTGCGTACGCAATATTATCATAAACGCTTCCGGAAAACAGGAAGGTTTCCTGAAACACAACGCCTATATTTTCACGGAGCACGTGTTGGTCAATATCCTTTAGGCTTACACCGTCGATTTTCACGCTGCCCACATCGGTGTCATACAGCCGCATTATGAGGTTTATCATGGTGGATTTTCCGGCACCGGAGTGACCGACAAGACCTATCATTTCGCCCGGATTTATTGTGAGGTTGATATCCTCAAGCACCGGCTCGTAGGCCTTGTATCCGAATTGCACCTCATCAAATACTATCTGCCCTCCGGCGTTTAACGGCGCAGGGGAGAGCGTATCCTTTAGGTCGTGCTCCTCATCGATGATTTCAAATATCTTTATGAGACTTGTCGCTGCGTTGGCAAGCCAGCGCGGCAGGGACGAGAACCAGCGGATGGGGTTGTAGAGGTACGCGAGGAACATTGTGAACTGCGTAAGCTCTCCGAGTGTCATTTCTCCGTCAAGCACCATGCGTCCGCCGATGAACATCACGAGAAACTCTCCGGCACCCATGAAAAATCCGATAAACGGGAAGGTCAGCGACCAGAAGCGCTCGTTGCTTGACGAGACATCCGCAAGCTTTTCGCTTGCATTGGCAAACTTGCTTATTTCGCGTTTTTCATTGCCGAAGGATTTCACCACGCGTATGCCCTTTATTATATCGTGAAGTATCGAGGTTGCTCGTGAATCCATTTTCCATTGTCTTTCATAGCGCAGATGGATGTAGCCCCAAAGCTTGAATATCACAACAATAAATATCGGAATAGGTACGAGCACAAGCAGTGTGAGCAGTGGACTTGTAAACAGAAGAATGATAGTAACTATTATAAACATCAAACCCTGTTCTATGGCATATTTGCCCTGGTCCGTAAAGAAATCTCGTATTTGCGTTGTGTCGCGCGTGACGCGTTTTATAAGGTCTCCGGCAGTCTTTTTTGACAGCGCCGTAAGCGAAAGCGTCTGAATTTTATCATACACTGTAAGACGTAAATCGTTTGAAAACATGGAGCCTATGCGGTTTGAAAGTATACCGCTGAATATCGTCAGAACCCTTCCGCCTGCATAGGAGAGTATGAGCAGAGCTGCGATGAGGAAAATTCCTCTGTATGTTTCGGCTCCCGCGCTTATGCCTCCTGCCGGGGCGAGATAGTTATCCGTAAGCACACGGTTTAATATCGGCACGACCGCCGCGCAGCCGTCCGCGAGTATGAGCAGAAGGCTTGAAATAAGCAGCTGCCGTGAATACGGCTTCATAAGCTTGAGTGCACGCGAAAAGAGGTATGTCTTTTTCACGCAGAACATGCAGGCGTTTATTCCGGGGATGAGCGGCTTCCCGCATTCGGGACAGCGCTGGGCTTCATTGTGGGATACCTCTGTAATCTTTCCGTGTTTTATGTAGTGATTTATAACCTTGCACAATTCTCCGATATCGTTTACAGACGCCATCGAAAAGCGGCATACGGTAAGATTTTGTGAAAAATCGTCACAGCCCTCCGGCACAAGCTCAAGTCTTCCGCAGCCTATGTCGGTGAATTGCCGCGCCTCTTTTATGCCCTCAAGATTGCGCGAAAACTCCTCGCGTGAATCAGCACACGCGCAGACAATACCGTCAGCGAATGTGACAGTACCCTCGCAGAGCTCTCCGCGGATATTAAGGTCGTAACGGACCGCGTTGTCGATGTCTTTTTTCTGCATTGCGTTACCTCGGTATCAATAGAGAAACGGTTCTATTTTTCTTCTGTTTTTCGAGTCGATTTTTTCAAGGTCGGGGATGGAGTAACGATTGCCGTCCATATCGAAAATAAGCGTTGTGCCGTCGGGCAGGGTGCGGACGTTTCTGCTTATATCCCTCACTGCGAAGTTTGTCTTATGCTCTCCGATTTTCACCTCAAAGTAGAAGTGACCCATCTTCTCCTTGAAGGAGAGCACTTCTGTAATTACAGGGCAAAAATATCTGCTTTCAAGCTCCTTGCGCACAAGCGAAAACTGCTCCGCGGGAAGCTCCTCGGCGTTTTTGAGCATGCCTATCTCTTTGTCGTCGGTTTCCTCGATTCCTATGTAGGCGAAGGGCTCTGTATACGGATAGGCGCGCGTAAGCTTAACGCGGGGATAATCCTTGCCGTTCAGACGCAGAGCAATAAATCCGTGAGGATTGGTGTAGAAGCAGCAGTCGCCCGGCTCGATGAATTCAAGCCCGAGAAAGCCGCTTTGAGTTACTTTTGTGTCATCCATGATGAAATCCCTTGCAATATCCGGCTGTACCGTATTGCCGCCTTTCTGTGTTTTTGGAATCAGTCTCCGATGCCTATGAATTTGAGCGCTTCGGACTGTATCTGATAGAGCTTGAAATATTCGCCCTTTTTGCGTATAAGCTCGTCAAAGGTGCCGTATTCAACAACCTTTCCGGAGTCTATAACCGCAAGATGGTCGGCATCGCGCAGGGTTGACAGGCGATGCGCGATTGCTATTGTGGTTCGTCCGTGCTTGAGCTGAGAGAGCGAATTTTGAATGTTTCGCTCGGTTTCCGTGTCCATAGCCGCGGTTGCCTCATCAAGAATGAGTATCTTGGGATTTTGTATTATGGTTCTTGCAATTGATATTCTCTGGCGCTCTCCGCCCGAAAGGTCCTGACCTCCGGAGCCTACTCTGGTTTCGTAGCCGTCGGGTAGCTTCATTATGAAATCATGTGCGGATGCCGCTTTTGCCGCAGCGACTACCATTGAAAAATCCGCATCCGGGTTGGCGTAGCGTATGTTGTCTGCAATCGTACCGATAAACAGATAAATATCCTGCGAAACAATACCTATATTTGTGCGCAGCTGCTCCATCTTCAAATCCTTGACATCATAACCGTCAATTTTTACGCAACCCGCCTTGGCGTCATAGAGCCTTGCAATGAGGTTGGCTATTGTTGTTTTGCCTGCGCCTGTTTTTCCCACTATGCCGAGCATTTCTCCGGCTTCCACCTTCAGGTCGAGCTTTTTGATGATGGGTCTTGCCGGCTCGTACTCGAATTCAAGCTCGTTAAGCTCAATATTGCCCTCGATTTTGTCGAGTATTATCGGGTTTTCCTTGTCGAATACATCGGGCTTGCTGTCGATTATTTCAAACACACGCTGAGCGGAGTCGGCACAGCGCGCCCACCAGTTTGATACCCAGGACAGGAAGGATATGGGCGATTGGAGCATGTTTGCATACACCACGAAGCTCATGAGCTTGCCGAGCGTAATCTGACCGTCAACAACCATCTTTCCGCCGAACGCCATAAGCAGAGCAAACGCAACCGAAACAATAAGTCCGATTATCGGGAATATTGTTGCCTCTGCATTTGCATAATTGATTTCGCTGTGCATGACCTTGCCGCTTTTGTCGCTGAAGCGGTCAAATTCCTCATTCTCCTTTGAGAATGCTTTTATAATTCTGTGCCCGTTTACATTGTCGCTTACCGCTGAGGTGAGATTTGCGTTACTGACCCAGTTTCTGTGGTGCAGTCTGCGGAAGAATTTTTGGGAGAAGTAATATATTACGCCTACGACCGGTATCGCAGCGAGCACCATAAGCGTCAATTTCACACTCGTTGCGAACATTATTGCAACAACTCCGAGCACCGTAACGAAGCTTATGATGAGATACGGCATACCGTCAACGAAGAACCAGTATATATTGTTTGAGTCCCTGTTGACGCGCTCTATGAGTGAGCCGGTCTGTTTTGCGGAATAGAACCCGACAGACAGACGTTGCATGGCTTCAAAGATTTTCAGCTTTATGTCGTAAATTATCCACGGCAGTATTCCGGCAACGATGTATTGATATATAACCGTAAACAACAGGTTCACAACTTTTATGGCTATAATTGACAGCACAACGCTTATGAGTGAGCCAAGAAGCGTTTCATAGGGCTGCGTACCGGCGGTGTTGAGTACATTGTCGTAGAGATAGGTTGAGCTTATCTGCGGTATAATCAGACTTATTGCGGTGCTGATGAGCATTGAAAAGACTATCAGCGCGACCTTCCATTTGAATTCCGCAAAGAACGAGAGCAGACGCTTGAAGGTTGAAACCTTGCTTGCGCATTTCGGACAAGGCCGGTTTCCGGGAGGCAGGGGAGAGCCGCATTTGGGACACTTGCCCGGAGGAGGCGGCATTTTCGTTGCTTCTTCGGGGGATTTTCCGTCCTTGAGGGCGTTGAAGGTGTCGGCAAACGCCTCAAATTTAGCAATAAGTCCGAGAGAAAACACGGCAACCGGGAAATCCTCTCCGTCCTTTTTGCCGATGAGCATTGCGGTTGTGAGGTTGCGCTCGGTGTCAAGAGTGTCGTAGTCCTCAAACGGCGTACAGCGCAGACTGTCGAGTGTATATTTTGTCTCAAGACGTTTTTTGCCCTTGGCTTTGACAACCTGTTCATCTCCGAGCGCATAATATATGCCCTTCTCATCGAGAGAAAGCCAGAGCGTATGATATGTTCCGTCGATGTCCATGTCACCCGTGGCTCCGAAAATAAGCGCATCGGTATCAAGCCCCGCCTGTTGTAAAAGCTTCATTACATCAGGGGGGAATTTTCGCATTTCGCGGCTGTCATGCTCGTGATGCTTGCCGCCTTTTTTCAATTTTTTCAAAAAATCGAGCATAGCCGATGCTCCTTAAAAAAACAGAGTGACCGCAAAAAGACGATCACTCGGTAATCAGAATTAACCGATAAAAGAGGTGAGACTTATAGAGCGGCGGAGGTCGCAGTATGATATATATGAAGCTGTATCAAGGTCTTTTCCGGATGCAAATATCATTGCGAATGCCTCCTTATATGGTTTAAATACTTTAAAAATATATCATATAAAATGAGACACGTCAACAAATTTCAGCAAAAACCATAATTTTTTTGATTTGTTGTTGTGAGTGCCGGAAAAAAGATGTATAATTGTAAAAAATGTTTTGAAAGGATTGGGTTTTTGAATGTCAAACATTTTACTAAAAGGAATATATCCCGCTCTTGTAACCCCGCTCAATGATGACGGAACCGTAAAAAAAGAGTCCGTCGGTGCGATAATGGAGCACAATTTTAAAAACGGTGCGCTCGGCTACTATATTTGCGGAACAACGGGCGAGGGTCCGGTAATGACGCTTGAACAGCGCATGAAAACAGCGGCTGCCGCGGTGGAGGCTAATGCCGGCAGAGGCTTGATAATAAACCATATCGGTGCAGCCTCGCCCTTTGACGCGCTTGAGCTTGCCCGCCATTCGGGTGAAATAGGCTGCGATGCAATCTCGTCGGTGGTGCCGAATTTCTTTTATAAGTACTCGGATAATGAAATCCTTGAGTATTACAAGCGCATTGCCGATGCCTCCGGCTTGCCCGTTATAGCCTATGCCCAGTCGATGCTTGCGGGTGCGGATGTCGTATCGTTTATGGATAAGCTTATGAAAATCGACGGCGTTATCGGAGTGAAATTTACGCTTACGGATTTCTACTCCATGGGCAGAATCAAGGCTCTCAACGGCGGCGACATAAATGTAATCAACGGTCCGGATGAAATGCTTATATGCGGACTTTCCATGGGGGCGGATGCCGGAATCGGCTCTACCTACAACGTGATGTGCAAGCAGTATTGCGCGCTGTATGAGGCGTTCGGCAGAGGAGATACGGATGCCGCAAGGGCATTGCAAAGGAAGATAAACAGGGTTGTCGAAATCATTATACGCCACGGAGTAATCCGCACGATAAAATTCATGCTTTGCGAGCAGGGAATGGATGCCGGTTCTGTAATGTTTCCGGGCGCAGCTCTCGGAGAAGCGGAAAAGGCGTCAATTCACTGTGAGCTGGACGCGGTCGGCTATTATAACGAATATTAAACGGAGGTTATACGTATGAAACTCGGTATATGCAGGGACCCTAAGGCGTACAAGGATATTGAAATCATGGCGAAAATAGGCTATGACTATGTTGAAACAAACTTTTCCGCTCTGTCGCGGATTACCGAAGCTGAGTACTCTCAGCTTCTCGGAGTGCTGAAAAGCACGGGGCTGAAATGTGAGGCGTCGAATTGTTTCCTGCCGGGTGAAATAAAGGTTGTCGGTGATGATGTCGATTACGGAATGATAGAGGAATATCTCGCCTCCACCTTTGAACGTGCGCAGAAGCTCGGTCTTGAAACGGCTGTTTTCGGCAGCGGCGGTGCAAGGCGGATACCCGATGGCTTTCCCCGCGAAAAGGCATATGAGCAGCTTGTGCGCTTTCTTGCGGAATACGCAGGACCTCAGGCTGAGAAGTTCGGAGCGCAGATTGCAATCGAGCCTCTGAGACGTAAGGAAACCAACATAATAAACACCGTAAAAGAGGGCATGGAGCTGGCTGCGGCAAGCGGTCGCGATAATGTAAAGGGGCTTGCGGATATCTACCACGTCTATTCGGATTGTGACGACATAAATGCACTCGGAAGCTACAAGGGCACACTTCTGCATACACATATTTCACATCCCGCAACAAGGCATTTCCCCCTGAGCGAGGATGAATATGATTACGAATGGTTCTTTGAGCTTCTCAATGAAGCGGGATGTCCCCGTTGCTCAATAGAGGGCGGCTGTGACGATTTTGAATCCGAGGCGGCAATTGCGTATAAGCTTTTACGTACCGCAAGCAATAATGCCGAAATCCAAATTAAATAGCGATTGACTTTTGCGGTATACAGGTTTATAATACTACAAGATAAATTGAAAGGGATGCAGATATATTATGGGAAATGTAACAATCACCAATCACCCCCTCATTCAGCATAAGCTCACTCTCCTGAGGGACAAAAACACAGGCTCCAAGGAGTTCAGAGCGCTGGTATCTGAGATAGCTACCCTTATGTGCTATGAAGCAACGCGTGACCTGACCTTAAAAGAGGTCGAAATCGAGACTCCCGTGGCTCTCGCCAAGACAAAGGTCATATCCGGCAAGAAGCTCGCGTTTGTGCCCATACTCCGCGCAGGTCTCGGCATGGTTGACGGCGTGCTCGCTCTCGTGCCTTCGGCAAGAGTCGGCCATATAGGTCTTTACCGTGACCCCGAAACCCTTCAGCCGGTTGAGTATTATTGCAAGCTTCCGGCAGATATTGAGGAGCGTGAGGTTATCGTTCTCGATCCCATGCTTGCAACCGGCGGCTCGGCAATTGACGCTATTTCTCAGATAAAGAAGAGAAATCCCAAGTCAATAAAATTCATGGGAATAATTGCGGCGCCCGAAGGACTTCAGGCTCTTACCAAGGCGCATCCCGACATCGATGTTTTCTGTGCGGCTCTTGACGAAAAGCTCAACGACCACGGCTACATCGTTCCCGGCCTCGGCGACGCGGGCGACCGTATCTTCGGCACAAAATAAGCACACAAAAATTACCGGCATCACAAACAATGTGATGCCGGATTTTTTTAATTTGATTTTATTTTGCGTTGTATTTTGTAAGCAGCGCCTGGATTCTGTCAGCAGGATTAAGCAGCTTGCTCACCGACATATCGTGGTTGAGCGTGTCAATTATATAGGCGGTGTACTTTGACATATCAACCTCATGGTACCATTTGCGCTCAAGCAGCTCCGGCGTACGGTATACGAGATTTGTGGTGAAGACGCCGTTGATAATGCCGCTTTCATACGCTGTGTCGAATTCTTCAAGACCGTTGCAGAAAAGACCGAAGCAGGTGCATATAAATATGCGGTTTGCTTTAAGCTCTTTAAGCTTTTTCGCAACCTCTATCATGGAATCGCCGGAGGATATCATATCGTCAACAATGATAACATCCTTACCCTCAACGTTGTCGCCGAGGAATTCATGCTCAAGTATCGGGTTGCGTCCGTTGACAACTCTCGAATAATCCCTGCGCTTGTAGAACATTCCAAGCTCGATTCCGAGCACGGTCGAGTAGTAGATGCAACGGCTCATGCCGCCTTCATCGGGAGAAATAACCATCAAATGGTCGCGGTTGAATTTAAGGTCCGGCACGTTTCTGGTGAGTGCCTTTATCATCTGGTATGCCGGCTGAACATTCTCGAAGCCCTTGAGCGGTATGGCATTTTGTACTCTTGCATCGTGTGCGTCAAAGGTGATTATGTTGTCAACACCCATGTTCAGGCAAAGCTCCTGAAGCGCGATTGCACAGTCGAGGGATTCTCTGCCGGAGCGCTTATGCTGTCTGCCCTCATAGAGCATCGGCATAATAACCGTAATTCTGTGAGCTTTTCCTCCGATGGCGGAAATAGCTCTCTTGAGGTTTGCATAGTGACCGTCGGGGCTCATGGGTATAGTTTGTCCGTACATCTCATAGGTAAGACCGTGGTTGAACATGTCGGTGACGATGAATATATCGTAGCCTCTTACCGACTGGGTTATAACCGCTTTGCCTTCACCGGTTCCGAAGCGGGGAAAGTTAACGTTGATTATATAGGAGTCTCTCTGATAACCGGAAAAAGCTATCGTGCTCTTATGCTCGTTTTCGCGTTCCTCCCGCCATGTGACGAGATATTTGTCCACCTTTTTGCAAAGCTCCTCACATCCGGGCAGTCCGATTATTCCCAGCGTGCCATAGGGTATGGTTGAAAATTCATCCATCAAATCCGGCATTATTGTACAACCTCCAAATAAATTTAAGCAAAACTATACAAGAAATAGTATATTACCTTACTATTCTACTATATTCTGTGCTTTTTGCAAGCGAAAAAGAGGATTTAGCGCAGAAAAAATAGCAAAGAAAAAGGCGCGCCTTTTGTCTATAACTTACAAAAAGACGCGTCCGGCTATATGGTGAAGTCTTCCTTTGAGAATTCTTCAAGGTGCGGAGCCTTTTTCGGCTCGCGCTTGAGAGGGTCATAGCTGAAGCTTCTGCAATGCGACCAGGGCATCATAACACCCTTTTTCAGGCACAGAACACTTTCTTTTCCGGCGGTTGTTTTGCCGTGAACGCAATACTCGCACGCCGGCTCAATATCTTTATTCAGAAGCTTTTTACTCATCAGGCTCACCCCGATGAATATATTAGCACATTTTTCTGGACATATCAACCTCCAAAACGAGAAGAATTGCGGCAATTATGAGTGAAAGCGCCGCCGGAACCGATACAGAGGAGACGAACGCCGAGTACGGAGAGGGCGCGAAAACCTGCGATACGTCCGGGAAAAGACGCAGCAGTGCTCCGCATATAAATGCGGAAAGAGCTGAATTTATAAGGCGGCACGCGAGGTATTTGCTCATCTGCGTGGAGGTCTTTCTAAGGTAGGGAAGCACCTGGAAGTGCACAGAAAAACCGCCCCATCCGAGAATTGCCGCAATCACGGGTATTCCGAGCCTGCCTGTGCACGCCTCACATCCGGCGGTTACCTCGGCGGCACACCTTATCAAAAGCATCGTGCCGTCGCTCAGCGGGAGCGCCTGAATAACCGAACACAGGCACGCGAAGAGAAGTATCCAGGTGCATACGGATACGGTGCACGCCGCTCCGTCCGATACCGAATCGGTGAGCACGCTTTCGGAATGTCCGGAGGATATGCGGCAAAGCTCGACCTCTGCCGCGGGCTGATTTTGCAAATGTGCGAAGCGGCTTAAAATCCCTATAATAAGCGACGAGCCGAGCAAGGAGGCGAAAATTACCGCTCCGGTTTTTGCGCTTCCGAGCATCGAATAGCCTACGGCGCTCACCACAAACGCCGGACCCGGATTTACGCAGAAAAGCATCATTCTTTGTGCCTGCTGTTTATTGATGCTTCCGTTTTCATAGAGCTGCGCGGTCATTTTCGCTCCTACGGGATAGCCGCCGGAAAAGCCCATAACTATTGTTCCGAAGGTGTTTCCGGGCAGACCGAATATAAAGCGGGATACGGGTGAGAGCAGCCTTGAACATGCTTCATGCGCTCCGGAGCGCACGATATATGATGAAAGCACAAGGAAGGGGAAGAGCGAAGGAATAATCGTACGAAGACATGCTTCAAGTCCGCTTCTTATGCCGGCTACGGCCTCTGCCGGGAATATCAGAAGCATTGCCGCTGCGGCAAGCGCAATTATTGCCGGCTTTACAGAGCCGTAAGCTTTGGCTTTTAATTTCATACCTTATCACCGTACATAATTCAAGTTTTTTATATAACTATATGCCGGCACTGTGCTTTTTATGGCTTATCTGGCATATTATTGCAATGTATATTTAAAATGAGGTGAAGGCGTTGAAAAAAAGAAAACCCAAGAATGAGGGCGGCGGAGTTGTTGCGGGGGAGCTTGAAATACCGCGTATTGCTATGGCGGGAGAGGTACATATTGAGCTGTTTTCAAATGCGGAGGTCATAATTGACGGATGCAAAAGTATAATAAAATGCACCGATACCTCAATAACGCTCAATACGGGCAAGCGTGCGGTTTCGGTTACGGGGGACGCGCTTGTCATAAAAAGCTTTGTGTGTGAGCAGGTTGTGATTGACGGTGAAATTCTTTCGCTGGATTTTGTTTCGTGAGGTGCGGAAATGTTTATTGTGAAAATATTGAGATGGCTTAGGGGCTATGTTGTTTTTTGCGTATCGGACGGCTTTTCCGAGCGCTTCCTCAACCTTTGCAGTAACGCGGGGGTGATGCTGTGGAACACCCGTATGCGCGGAGAGATGCTGTTTTCAAATGTGCGCGCCGGAGAGTACAGACATCTTCGTGAGTATGCGAAAAAATCCGGGGTAAAAATGCGCGTAAAGGAGCGGCACGGTATGCCTTTTCTGATAAAGCGTTACCGCGCCCGCAGCGGTCTTGCGTTCGGCTTTGTGTTCTTGCTCGCGTTTGTGTATGTGATGTCTTCAATGGTATGGATAGTTGAAATCGAAGGCAATTCAAAGGTGCCGGATTCACAAATATATTCCGTGCTCTCTCAGCTCGGAGTGCGGCAGGGGGCTTTAAAGGGCGGATTGGATATACAGGAGATTCAGCGCCGTGCGCTTTCGGGAATTCCGGAGCTTTCATGGCTTTCTGTGAACATCGATGGTTGCCTTGCGTGTATTGAGGTAAGGGAACAAACTGCCGCGCCAGAGGTAACAGACCTGACCACACCCTCAAATGTGGTTGCATCAAGGGACGGCCAGATTATTAAGCTTGAGGTGCTTGAGGGCAAGGCGGCTCAGAAGAACGGTTCGGCGGTTGTAAAAGGAGATTTGCTTATAAACGGCATAACAGAGGATAAGGACGGCACACCGCGTTTGCACCGCGCAAGGGGCAATGTTGTGGCGCTTACCTCGCATGAGGCTGTATGTGAGATTCCGTTTATCACAGAAAGCGAAATTCTTTCATCTGAAAAAACACGTTATTCATTAATTGGATTTTCATTGAAGCTGCCCTTAGGAATATCAGGTGACGATATGCATTGGTATTCCCATACCAGTTATGCCTGTACGGGAGAAACGGTTTTGCCGCTCGGGATTGAACGCGAGCGCTTTGCGGTGTATTCGCCGGGAGAAATCACGCTTTCCGAGAATCAGGCGCAGCTGCTTGCTGTGGAAGAGTTTTTTCATATTCAGCGCCGGGAGCTTGCCGGGACGGAAGTCACGGCTTCGCAGCTGTCGCTTGAATTCGGCTCGGATAGCTGTAAGATTTCAGGGAAATATATGTGTGAGGAAAAAATCGGAGAGGAACGCAGAATAATAATTGAATAAAACAGGCAATATTAACAAAATTTTTTAAAATTTTTAGTGACTTATACCGGTTTTCATGTTACAATATAAAAAATATAGGTGAAATTATAATATTTGTGTGAAAAGAGCGGATGTATGTTCGAGCAAATTATCAGTGTTGACAGAATGGAGCAGGCGGTAAGTCTTTTCGGAAGCTTTGACGAAAACATCAGACTTGTCGAAAAGGAGTACGGGGTTGAGGTTCTCAGCCGGGGCTCGGAGCTTAAAATCCAGGGCGAGCCGGAAAATGTTGCTCTCGCCGCAAGAGCGGTAAGCGGCTTGCTCACGCTTATAAACAAGGGCGAGGCTCTCAGTGAGCAAAATGTAAGATATGTTCTGTCGCTTGTCAGGGACGGCAATGAGGATAAGCTTGCAACCATGACGGCGGATTGTATATGTATAACATCAAAGGGTAAGCCCATAAAGCCCAAGACGCTCGGTCAGAAAAAATATATCGAAACCATACGCAATAATACGGTCATATTCGGCATAGGCCCCGCAGGAACCGGCAAGACATATCTTGCCGTGGCGATGGCGGTCAACGCCTTCAGAGCCAAGGAGGTCAACCGCATTATTCTCACAAGACCCGCTGTTGAGGCAGGCGAAAAGCTCGGATTTCTTCCGGGAGACCTCCAGCAGAAGGTTGACCCGTATCTCCGTCCGCTTTATGACGCATTGTTCGACATGCTCGGAGCGGAGAATTTTCAGAAGTATCAGGAGCGAGGTAATATTGAGGTTGCACCGCTTGCGTATATGCGCGGCAGAACGCTTGACGACAGCTTCATAATCCTTGACGAGGCACAGAATACGACTCAGGAGCAAATGAAGATGTTCCTTACCCGCATGGGCTTCAACTCCAAGGTTGTTGTCACCGGTGATATAACGCAGATAGACCTGCCGGACGGAAAAAAATCGGGCTTGGTCGAGATTGTTAAGATACTCAAGGGTATCGACGGTATCTCAGCGGTCAACTTTACCGAGAAGGATGTCGTGCGTCACAGAATCGTTCAGGAAATCGTAAAGGCATATGAGAAATACGAGGAGGCAAAGAAACGGAAATGACTGAGAGAATAAAAGTTTTAATCACAAACGACCAGAAAAAAGTTAAAATTCCGACAGGTGTGCGTTTGCTTGTCAGACGCTCGTGTCATGCCGTGCTTGAACTCGAAAATTTCGAAGCTTCGGCGGAAATAAGCGTCACTTTTGTTGACGATGATGAGATACACAAGCTCAACAAAAAGTATCGCGAGGTTGACAGAAGCACCGACGTGCTTTCGTTTCCGCTCGGCGAAAACGGAAATTACGACGAGAATCCGGACACCGGAGCGAAAATGCTCGGCGACATAGTGATTTCCATAGAAACAGCCGTAAGGCAGGCTGAGCGTTACGGTCACTCACTTCAGCGTGAGGTCGCCTTCCTCACCGTACATTCGATGCTTCATCTTCTGGGCTATGACCATGAGGAGAGCGGAATCGAGGCCGTACATATGCGCGAAAAGGAGGAAACGGTACTTACCAAGCTCGGACTCAAGCGTAACGACAGTTACTATATGGACGACGCTGAATAATTATCGGTTCTTATAAAATGAAGGATTTAAAGGATTTGTTCAAAAGCTTTAAATATGCGGCGGACGGAATACTGTACTGCATCGGTCATGAGCGCAATATGCGCATACATCTGACCTGTATGCTGTATATGTATTCCTATTTGTTGTTCTATGATTTTTTTGAGGTAAGCGCGGTGCAGTGGGGGCTTATTCTCATTTCAAATGCTCTTGTTGTCGGCGGCGAGCTTATAAATACGGCGATTGAACGCGCAGTGGATACCGCAACAAAGGAAAATTGCGAAAGTGCAAAAACAGCTAAGGATACAGCAGCAGGCGCGGTTCTTATATTTGCCATATTTGCCGTGGCCGTAGGCATTTCCGTGCTTTGGCAGCCTGAGGCTTTCGGAAAGCTGTTTTCATATTATGTTCAAAATCCGCTTATGGCGGCGGCATTTGTCGCAAGCGCAGTGTTGCTGACCTTGTTTATATTCTTGCCGTTCGGAAAGGGAAAGAAGTTTAAAAGATAAATCTTTCAAACGGCAAATTTGTGCCTTGACGGTCGACGACCGTCATTTCATAACGAAGCAGGGCTTCGTTTGCCGAATACCGCCGCAAAGTTTGCGGCACGGCGGAAAGGGATGGTCATAAAATGGAAAAAAATGATATGTCTGCGCAGAAGACTGCGTTTGTGGCAATTGTAGGCAGACCTAATGTCGGCAAATCTTCAATACTTAACAAGCTTCTCGGGCAGAAGGTTGCAATAGTTACAAGCAGACCGCAGACGACGAGGACGCGTATAATGGGTGTGCTTACAGATGGTGATATTCAGATGGTTTTCACCGATACACCCGGCTTTCACCGTCCGAGAACCAAGCTCGGTGAAAAGATGATACAGGCGGTTGACGAGGGCATATCCGGTGTTGACGCGTGTCTGTTTGTCACCGAGGCGTCGGGGGAAATCCGCCCGACCGAGAAGGAGCTTCTTGCCAAGCTCAAAAAGGAAAAAATCCCCGTAGTGCTTGCAATTAACAAAATAGACACGGTTGCAAAAAAAGATGAGCTTATGATGCGTATAGCCGAGCTTTCAAATATGTTTGAATTTGAAGCGGTTGTTCCCGTGTCTGCACTTAACGGCAACGGCATGGACGCCCTTCTTGCGGAGCTTGAGGCTCTCGCGGAGCCTTCGCCGCATCTTTTCCCCGATGACACACTCACCGACCAGCCCGAGCGTGTGCTTGCGGCGGAGTTTATTAGAGAAAAGCTGCTTTTCAGGCTTGACAATGAAATTCCGCACGGCATAGCGGTTTCAATTGAAAAAATGCACGAACGCGAGGACAGCGGCATAATAGATATTGACGCGATAATATACTGCGAAAAGGAAAGTCACAAGGGTATAATAATCGGCAAAAAAGGCGATATGCTCAAGGCTGTTTCAACCTCGGCGCGTAAGGAGCTTGAGTACTTTCTCGGATGCAAGGTGAACCTTCAGTGCTGGGTAAAGGTCAAGGAGGGCTGGAGAAACAGAGAGGGAATTATTCACAACTTTGGTCTTGATTGACTTAATACACCGATGCCGTTCGGGAGATAATAAAAATATCTCAATGAACGGCGGTGTATCAAATGA